>Ga0256847_1001451_pt1 | contig 12118 bp, 11 predicted proteins | sample TeddybearmetaG_FD_189099 | JGI IMG/M metagenome (GOLD analysis project Ga0256847, IMG submission 189099) | Hydrothermal vent microbial communities from East Pacific Rise, Pacific Ocean - Teddybear | ecosystem: Environmental > Aquatic > Marine > Hydrothermal vents | place: Pacific Ocean: East... | reverse complement strand
CAGGAAATTTCCCAAAATGAAGGGCGAGCCGGGTTTGACCAGTTGTGAAAACGCACAACACATCATTGCTTCGGCAAAGGCTTGTGCAATGGAGGCAGCGGTGGTCACCGGCCCCATGGCGCCTCCTAAAATGAAGGGCGCGACAATCATGCCTTGATTGGCCGCTGAATATGTACGAATTGCTTCTGTTACCACCCTGTCGACGAGGAGCGGGGAATTGGTATTCACATTACCCATGATCACGCAATGATTGCGCATAAACTCTTCACCATGAAGAATGCGCGCCATGGCCACACTGTCTTCTGCCCGTGATTTTTCGGTAATCGCACCCAGCATGGGCTTGTCCGACCAGCGCATATGGGTATAAAGCATGTCCAGATGGCGTTTGTTCACCGGGATATCGCACGGCTCACAAGTAACAAACCCGGAATGGTGCAGCGCCGGCAGCATATAGGTGAGCTTCACCAGTTTTTCGAAATCTTCCAACGAGCCATAGCGTCGTCCTTTTTCAAGATCGCGCACAAAAGGCGGGCCATAGACGGGTGCAAAAACACAGCTTTTCCCACCAATCACTACTGTTCGCGCAGGATTAAGTGCATGTTGAGAAAATTTTTCCGGAGCGGTTTTACATAAATTACGCGCCATTCCCCTTGGCAATCGCACACGGGTATCTTTAACGTCAGCACCAGCTGCCTTCCAGATTGCCAGAGCTTCTTCGTCATCGCGAAATTCCAGACCAATTTCCTCAATGATCCAGTCTGCCTGCTCTTCAAGACGCACCAATCCTTCTTCACCCAGAAACTCATAATAGGGGATCTGACGGGTTATATATGCAGGGGCTTCAACAACCTCGCGTATTCTGCGTTTGCGTCCGCGCGAGCGTTTTGGTGAGGGGTTCTGATCTGTATCTGACATTCCGGCATTCATTCTAATTTGGTTGAGGCAGCAGAATAAACCAGTTTAGGCCATTTTTGACTATTGCAAATACTATTGCTTTTCATTAGTTAAAGTTATGCATCGATTTTATAAATACGTTCATTCTCCCGCTGCCCTGTTGGCTTTTGAAGCAGCTGCACGCCTAACGTCCTTCACCAAAGCTGCCGAGGAATTAAACGTAACTCAGCCAGCCATAAGTCAGGCAATCAAGAAGATTGAGCAAGCACTGGGTGTGGCTTTGTTCGAGCGGCGCAACCGGGGCGTTCAACTCACTGGTGTTGGGGAGAGATTCTACACGGATATATCATTTGGATTAATGCATATATTGCGCTCTGCTGAAGGTATCGCCATCAAACGCTCAAGCCAGCATGTCACCCTGTCATGCTCCACGGCCTTTGCTCATTATTGGATGGTACCACGCCTGTCAGACTTCAAGCGGCAATTTCAGGATATCGAAATACGGGTGCAAACCACAGACCGTGACGTTGAATTTAATGACGACAATGTTTCCCTTGCCGTTCGGCGTGGCACGGGTGAGTTTCCAGGTTATCATGCAATTCAACTTGCTGAAGAACAATTATACCCGGTGGCCAGTCCTGAATACCTGGCGCGTAACGGGCATCCTGAAAATGCCAGCGAACTTACCAAACACGACCTGATACACTTGGAAGAGCCCTATCGTCTGCGACCAGGTTGGGCAGACTGGTTTCAGGCCCAGAACGTAGCTTATCATGATACCGGTGGTGGATTGCGATTGAATGATTATGCGCTCGTTATTCAGGCTGCTTTAGCTGGTGAGGGAATTGCAACAGGGTGGCACCATATTGTTGAGAGGCTTTTAAAACAGGGCGTGCTGATAAAGTTGATGAGTGGCACGTATGAGGTTGGTCGCAGTTTTTATGTAGTCTGGCCCAAAAGGATCAAGCTTAGTCCACAATCAGAAAAATTCCTGAACTGGTTACAACGAGCCGGGTAGTTTGTAATTCTGCATTCTTTACTCCACAATTTGACAAATTACCCGGTTCAAACCTTTGAGAAAACATGCTATCGGGCAGAGGAAGTTATTCCCTAACCAACGGTATACATCCATTATGACCCTGCGCCCTGTTCGCCGCGCTCTTTTATCTGTTTCTGACAAGAGCGGCCTTGTTGAATTTGCTCAAACACTTCTAGAATTTGATATTGAACTGGTATCCACTGGCGGCACATCTGCCATGCTCGCCAAAGCAGGTCTGCCGGTACGTGATGTCTCAGAGTTGACCGGGTTTCCCGAGATGATGGATGGCCGGGTTAAGACCCTGCACCCCGTGGTTCATGGCGGCCTTTTGTCTGTGCGCGATAATCCTGTGCATCAACAGGCGCAAGCTGATCATAATATTGGCGACATTGATCTGCTTGTGGTCAATCTTTATCCGTTTGAAGAAACCGTTGCCAAGGGCGCGGATCGTGCTACCTGCATTGAAAATATCGATATCGGTGGCCCGGCAATGATACGTTCGGCTGCAAAAAACCACCGGGATGTGACGGTCATTGTTGATGTTTCCGACTATGAAAATGTTCTGGCTGATTTAAAACAAAACAAGGGTGCAACATCGCTCAATTTACGCCAACATCTGGCGGCTACGGCCTATGCCCGCACTGCTGCTTATGACACTGCGATCTCAACCTGGTTTGCACAAGACCTTGAGATTAAATCTCCCCGGCGTATGAGTTTTTCCGGTGAATTGGTACAAAGTTTGCGCTATGGCGAAAACCCGCACCAGGAAGCCCGGTTTTATACCAGTGGTCTGGCCCGCGAAGGTGTGGCAACAGCCCGTCAAATTCAGGGCAAGGAGCTGAGCTTTAATAATATCAACGACACGGATGCAGCATTTGAATGTGTAAGCGAATTTGGCAGTAGCGATCATGCAGCCGTTGCCATTATTAAACATGCAAATCCTTGTGGCGTGGCATTAAGCGATACAGTGATAGACGCCTATAATCTGGCCCTGCGTTGTGACAGTACCAGTGCTTTTGGTGGAATTATTGCTCTTAACCGTGAAATCGACGGGCCAACAGCGCTGGAAATTACCAAGGTATTCACTGAAGTTATTATCGCTCCGGGGGCTGATGAGGAGGCTATAGAGATTATTGCAGCCAAGAAAAACCTGCGCTTGCTGTTAACAGGCGGAATGGCAGACCCCGCAGTTGCGGGTGTCAATGTGCGCTCGGTTGCCGGTGGGTATCTGGTGCAATCGCGCGATGCCGGGATTGTTAATGCTGCCGATCTAAAAGTGGTTACTAAACGTGCGCCTACTGCGCGCGAGCTTGCGGACATGACATTTGCATTTAAAGTTGCCAAGCACGTTAAATCAAACGCTATTATCTATGTGAAAAATTTAGCAACTGTCGGCATAGGAGCCGGGCAAATGAGCCGGGTGGATTCAGCGCGGATCGCTGCCCATAAAGCTTCTGAAGCTGCCAGGGCTGAAAATCTGTCCGAAAGCTTGGCGCAAGGCTCTGTGGTGGCATCAGATGCCTTTTTCCCTTTCGCCGATGGCCTGTTAACGGCTATCGAGGCCGGGGCGACCGCGGTTATTCAACCCGGTGGATCCATGCGCGATGATGAAGTTATTGCTGCCGCAGATGAAGCAGGTATCGCCATGGTCTTCACCGGGATGCGGCACTTCCGGCATTAGTTCACTTAGTTTGCCCAACGACGGTGCACCCATAACCATTGTTCGGGGTATTCGCGTACCCAGTCTTCGATGACCTTAGTGACTGTTATGACGGTTTCTTTTGCATCTATATGACCATCCGCATCGCGCGGCAGGGATATCTCGTCTGTTATTTCCAAACGAAAACGCCCGTCATTCAGGCGAATGACGCGGGCTCCATGGACAGCACATTCATATTCACGGGCAAGTTTGCCAATGAGCGGATTGGTTTTGGCGGGATGGCCAAAAAAGGGAATGGATAAATGGCTGCGGGATTTGAATTTATGATCCACTAAAATGCCAATGCGGCCACCGCCTTCAAGAACTCCCATCATCTGTAGTGCCGCTCCCGGTCCTGAGGGTATCAACTCGCCCATCATTTTTGAACGTATTTGTAATATACGCTCAGCAATATATGGGTTGTTGGGTGTGCGATATAGTGAGGCAATGTCGAGGCTGTAATTTTTTGCACCCACCGGCAGCAACTCCCAATTAGCCAGGTGGCCGGTGAAAATGATTGCCGGTCTTTTATCTGTATTGAGTTTTTCAAAATTTTCAGCACCAACAACTTCAATCCTGCCTGTATCCGGCTTATCGTGATTGTAGTCAAACAACGTATCAAGATAAATATATTCAACACTTGTACGTGCAAGATTATCCCACATCATCGCCAGGATACGTTTGTGTTCATTTTTGCTTTTTTCCGGAAATGCCAGTGCGAGGTTTTTCATACCTACATTGTGACGCGGCAATAGTGGCCCCAGATTGCGCAGGGTAGCTGCCACAAACCCGGTTGCATATTCAACCGGTATCAGTCGAAATATAGCAAAAAGGCCAAACAACAATTGTGCCTGCACCCAGTAAAAACCGGTTCGCAGCACGCGCAGTTGTTTTCGTTTGAGCACAGATGCCATTGCTAGAGGGTCACTATAATCTTGCCAAAGACCTTACGATCTTCAAGGCGCTGAAGGCCTGTTTCAATTTTTTCAAGAGGGATTGTTGTATCGATAACCGGATGAACAGTTTTATTCGCCATCTTGTCGAGAACAGTCTTAATGTTGCCTAGAGTGCATCCAAAGCTGCCGAAAATTCGCAATTGTTGCTGGAACAACTGATGCAGGTTCATTTCAGCCATTGTGCCGGTTGTAGACCCGCATGTTACAAGACGCCCGCCTCTTTTGAGCACGAACATGCTGGCAGCCCAGGTATCGACGCCCACGTGTTCAAACACCACGTCGATGCCTTTTTTCTTTGTCAGTTTACGGATCACTCCTTCGAAGCGATCTGTCTTGTAATTGATGACATGATCCGCACCAAGATTTTTTGCAGCTTCGATTTTATCATCACTGCCGACAGTTGTTATCACTGTTGCCCCGATAGATTTGGCCATCTGAATAGCTGCGGAACCGATACCGCTGCCACCGGCATGAACGAGGATAATTTCGCCTGCCAAAAGTTTGGCATTGTCAAACAACATGTGTTCAACACAGCCAAAGGTGACGGGAGCGCAAGCAGCTGCAATGGTATCAACTCCATCAGGGGCAGCCACAACCAGGCGGGCTGGAATGTTAATCAGTTCTTGTGCAAAGCCGTTAATATGAAAGCCATAAATGCCTTGTACATCTTCACAAAAATTATCCCGGCCCTCCAGGCAACCTGTGCATTGGCCACAGGTTTTTGCACCGTAAAGTGAAACAATCTGCCCCCTGGATAATCCTGTTACTTGCTTGCCAATTTCAACAATCTCTCCCGCGGCCTCGGCCCCGGCGACAATGGGGAGTTTGCGTTTGGCAAAGGCCATACCGCGCCATCCCCATACATCAATATGATTGAGAGCCACGGCACGTATACGCACCTGCACTTCATCATCTGCCGGAGGAGATGGAGGATCAATCTCGACGATGCCCACATCACGTGGCCCTTTGATCATCAGTGCACGCATGTTATTTTACTCCGGAATTGAAAACAGCATTTACAGAAACCTGCATTATCGACTGCCTCCGATAGATGCCATCATTCCGCCGTCGATAGACATCAGGCTGCCGGTTATGTATGCCGCTTCTAAAGAGAGCAGGTATCGCACCATCTCAGCTACTTCAGTTGCATGCGCATATCGCCCAACAGGAATTTGTTTTTCTATTTTTTCACGGTGCCCCTCATACTGGCTAAGAAGGTCCGTATCAACAAACCCGGGCGCAATAGTGTTTGCGGTAACACCTTTTGCGGCTAACTCAACTGCCAGCGTACGCATGTAACTCAAAGCTGCACCTTTGGTGGAGGAATAAATGGAATTTCCTTTGACCCCATGCATGGCCGTCACAGAACCAATGGAGACAATCCTGCCCATCCGCGCTTGTGTCATTGGGCGTACCATGGCGGTGACGAGCCTGGTAAGTGACCAGAAATTTATCTGCATAATTGCTTCACCACGGGTCTGATCAACCAGTGCTGCCAATGTATCGTAGGACTGTCCGGCATTGTGAACAAGCGCGTAATAAGGCTCTTCGTTAGCCAGTTGATCGGCAAAAGCATCAATGGCTTCACGATCACCAAGATCAAGTCTATGGGCCGAAAAGCCCTGATCAGAGTACTGGTGGCGCAGGTCTTTTATGAGTGCTTCTGCAGCGTCTTTTGAGGCGTGATAAATAAACTCAACATCATAACCGTCTGTGGCAAGTGTGCGGACGATAGCGCTTCCTATTCCCCGGCTTCCCCCTGTGACCAGGACTTTCTTACCATGATTTTTGTTATTCACTGACAGGTCTCCGAAATCATGCTGGCTCAGCTGCCAGCACAAGGCATACATTCTGGCCACCAAAACCAAACGAATCCGACAGAACCATATTCACCGATGCTGCGCGACTTTTATTGGGCACAAGATCAAGCTCAATATCAGGATCAGGCATATCCCAGTTGATTGTCGGTGGAATGACACCGTTGTGAATGGTCAGGAAAGAAAAGGCGGCTTCTATGGCACCGGCTGCGGTTAATGTATGGCCGATCATTGATTTGTTGGAGCTGATGGGAACATTGATCAGTTGATCACCGAACACAGCTTTGAGGGATAGGTATTCCATCTTGTCATTTTCCGGCGTGCTGGTGCCATGGGCGTTGATATAATCAATTTGATCACTGCCAATGCCTGCATCATCCAGAGTGTTTTGAATGGCACCAATATTTGCGGAACCATCGGGCTTTGATCGTGTACGGTGGAAATTATCGGCCCGCTCCCCGCACCCCCTGACTACGCCAAGAATTTTTGCACCGCGTGCCCGGGCATTTTCATATGTTTCAAAAACAAAAGCTGCGGAACCTTCGGACATGACGAACCCATTGCGATTTTTGGAAAATGGTTTTGAGGCTTTTTCCGGGTGATCATTCTGTGTTGAAAGGGCGGATAAAAGTGAAAACCTGACCAGTGCTTCTACAGTGACCGAGCCATCTGTTCCAATGCATAAAGCAGCTTTGGTATCTCTGCGGCGAATGGCTTCAATGCCAAGTTGAATTGCTGAAGCACCAGAAGCACAAGCCGTGGAAAGAGATATGGGTTGGCCTTCAGTGCCTAACTGGTCGGCAAGTTGATCACCCACTCCACCATATTGATACAAGCCATACATGTGGTTGAATTTTCCGGAGCGTGCAGCTTTTAGCAAACGCGCATATCCTGTTTCATTTCCGGTTGGCTCAAAATTGTATAAAGCATTTCGGTGTGACCATTCCAGAGTGGCGGGAGGCGTTGCTAAAAATAACGGGCCGGGAAAAGACCCCTCTGATCCGATATTTGCTTCACCTATGGCTTCGATTGCAGATGCAAGGGCCAATGCCAGTGCGCGCGCCTGACCTGAAGTTGTGGTGCCGCTATCAAGATCAACTGTACCAGCTATTTTTGTCGCCAGACCTTCGGTAGAAAACCTGGTAATCCGCTTAATACCGCTGGTGCCATTGGCAAGTGCCTGCCAATTGTCATCTTTTCCCTGACCCAGTGGTGTTATTAAACCAAACCCGGTGAGAACAACAACAGGCCTACCTTTATCGTCGAGCAATTCACGCGTCATATTTGTGTCTCCTTGCGTGATAAATCCATGATCTAGTTTGCCTTTTCGACAAGGGCCATGCCTTCACCATGAAAGGGGCCACAGGCGGTTACAATAACCTGTTCAACGCTTGATACAGTTTTATTTTCCAGATCAGAGGTATCAAAGGGGTCATAAAACTCACCCTTAGATGCAGCAAGAGAGGCAAGAACCAATCCGGCAGGAAAATGGGCTTCTACAGAATGACCAAGCACCGTACCATACCCGCGTAGCGCTACCTTATAATCTTTATTCTTGAGGCTATCAATAAATGCTAATTCCTGACTTGTTGCTGTTTTTAGACCACTGCTGCCGCTCAAATATGCAAGAGGGCCAGGGTTAAGCCTGTCGTTCAGCTTTTCAAATTGCTGTTGTGCCAGATGTGTTGCGCCATTATCTTTTCGCTTGCTGCGTCCGGACACGATCTCCGAAAGCCTGGCATAGGGTTTTGCCCCGCGTGCTAACGCATGGGTTTTTGATTCCAATACCAAAAATGCACTGGCGCTGCCCAGGATCATGCCACCGCCACTTGATTGGCGTTGCCAAAGTGCTTCATGGTTGCGTGCCCAAAGAAGGCCGCCAAGATCAAGTTGCAGAAGTATATCTTCACGCTCGGCATTAAAAGCGCCACCAACGAGAAATAATTCACCCTGTTGGTTTTGGATGCGCCGGGCAGCAACTTCAACTGCTGAAAAACCCGCCATTTCTTCGCCCATAAATGTACGTGACGATCCAATGACGCCATGGACGATTGAAATGTTGCCGGCAAGGAGATTGGAGAGCTCTGACAGAAAATGGGTCGGGCGCAAATCGTTCATTAGAATTTCATTGCGCGCCTCCTGACCCTCATTTTGACTTCCCGATGTTTCAAGAAGAGATGTATCAACCTGCATATCGCGCTCACCACCACCGGCAGCGACAATCAAATTGGTTTTTTCAAGCAGGGCCTCATGGCCAGTAATCCCGGCATCATTAAGTGCCATGCCTGCTGTATAGGTTCCCAGTTTTTGCCATGATCCCATCTGGCGCATATCGGCGCGGCGGGTGATTTGTTTTGAATAATCAAGTTCAATCAGAGGGTGAACCGGATAAGGTGCAAAGGTAATGTTTTCCACCAAGGGCTTAACAGGGCCGCCATTAGTCAGCTGTTGCCAATGTTCATCGCACCCTTCGCCCAGAGAACTAACCAGACCCAGGCCGGTTATCCAGACATCGTTGATATCCTCGTCCATGGTTTCAACCCGCTTTCATCAGACCGATTTTTTCGGCCTGTGAGCGCATATGATCTTCCAGATCTTTTGTGGGAAAAGCCATTGTGCGCAATGTTAATTGAGCGTCACTGATTATTTTATCCTGGCTATGAATCTGTGCTTTGGTTACCGCAAAACCGGAGCCTTCATGCAATAGTTCAACACTTATAATCAACTCTGTGTCCGGTGTGACGAACGATCTCATTTTTGCATCTTTAACACTGGCCAGGAATGGCATTTCGCTAAATTCATTCAGAGCAATTATCAGATACCCGGATGCCTGGGCCATGGTTTCTATCAGAAGAACACCCGGCACAAGAGCGTGCCCGGGAAAGTGCCCTTCAAAGATGGGGCTTTGTGCTGGTACATGGGCGCGCGCAGTGATCTTTGATTGCTGCGTGTCCAACGCATCAATGCTGTCAATCATCTGGAAATACTCAAGAAGCATTCGTTATGGGTGCTTTCAGCTTTTCTGTGCGGCAGCAGCCAATTCGTCAATCCGCGCGCAAAGGTTTTTCAAAAGGAAATAATCTTCCACATTGGCATTGCCAGCCTGCAATTCTTCTGACCAGCTGGCCAGAGGTATCTTGATGCCAAATGCTTTGTCGATGGCAAATGCAATATCCAGAAAATCCAGGCTATCGATGCCTAAATCCTCCATGGAATTGCTTTCAGGTGTAATCTCTTCAAGCGGTATATCGCATGTGGTTGAGATAATATCTGCGACGGTTTCGAACGTTGTAGACATTGATTTTCCGTTTTACCTTTGTTTCATTTGCCCGGTTGGGAAGCAAGCTCCAAATGACAACGAAGCATGAAGCATCTAAGTTGCATGAAAACAAGCTTCAAGCAATCATTTTCTCCCCCGGTAATCATGGCCCTTCAAGACGATCATACAGTTGTTTCCTGGTCGTGTTGTAGCTGTTTTACAGCCCGATTAGGCCCAAACAAAATGTGATAGAAGTCAAAGAAATAGCGATGATCATTGGCCATAATAAGTTGCCGATGGAGGCGAAAAAATTTGCCACGTATGTGTCTGTACCGGGTTTGGTCGATCATTCTTGAAAATCGCACACGTCTGGAAATCAATGAATTGGCAGGCGGGTTGGTAATCACTTTATCAGGGCCGGTTTTGTAAAAGCATATGGGATCATTCGTTGCGTAAACCTCAATCCATTGAATATTATTCTGCGCCAGTACAAGTTCCAGATCATTTCGCAACCAATTTGCCTGTTTCATCAGACCGATGTGCAGTAAGTTCGATCCGATTGCAATGAGAGTAAGTTTTTTGCCTTTTAGCAAGCCCGGATTTTCCCGTAAAACCTTTGCTAGGGCGGCTGTTGCGTAGACACTGCCAAAACTGTGCGTGGTAATAATAATTTCATCCGCCGTACTTGTTTCAATTTCCTGTTTTATAATGTCTGAAAAAGCCGCAAGACGGGAATGTGCTATCTTGTTTTGCCCCAGAGCCATGGAATAAGTGTGGTGGAATAGTTCAAGCTCCAAAGGAATTTTCCAGCGCGGGGCCAATTTTGTGAAGGTTACGATAAAGACAACCAGACTTATTGCCGCCAATACAGGAACCGGTAGCTCTGATATCAATTCACTGCTGCCCCAGGCAATTGCGAGAGAAAACAAGGTGATGGCCGCAACAACCATGATCGGATACATAAAAAACAGCCCGTAGCGCCAGTTTGCTTTAAAAAACCGCCAGGGTGCCGAGGTTAAAAAATGGGCAAAGTATGATGGTGCCAGACCACAGATCTGGCGCCAGAATGTAGGCTTAGGATGTTGATTGAGAAAGCTTGCCCACTCCATGAGAACAATCCGGGTTGAAACCGACCAATCGGTACTATGTGTACTGGTTTGCCAGCTTGAAACACCCTTTGAGTTTTCAAGCGGATCAATATCCTGGTGGATGTCCCACACTGTTTGAAATTTCTGGCATTCGCGAACAAACCTTTGATAATGATGTTCTGCCCCGGTCAGCTCAAAACCGGGAAAATGCAGTACCAACCTGTGATGGATACGATCACCGTTCATCATGTCTTGTTCTCAGTTGCCCATCGACGTTAAATAAAACTCTTTTACAAAAAGTAGCACCCTCGAAGACCACATTGATTATGCTGCGCTCAAGTATCATAAAATATGGCGTTTATCAGGGTGTTTGGCCTTAATGTGAAGCTGCGTGCGTCGAAACCTGAAAGAGTCTCTACTTGAAATAGGTTAAGAGCATCCTATATTGGATGAGTACATTGCAGATGATTAAAATGGGAAAAATCATACCATGGCAAGTAAAGAAAGTGCAAAAACTGAGGGCCAAACCAAGGAACTTCCGGACGAACAGCTTGACCAAGTGGCGGCTGGAGCAGATTTAAAACTTAAAACATCACCTGATAATATACGCAAACTTAAATCTTCGCCGGATAGTTTTCGCGATTGGGACCATAAAGGAAAATCTTAAAAATTGCTGGCGGTATAATCACATCAAGTGACAGATGTTCGCTGATTAGCGGCACAGGCAGAGTGGAAATCCTTCTGCTTGCTCTGCCCGCATTCATGGTGCCCAGTCTGGAGCCGGCCTGTCGCTCCCTACTTGCGCAGATTTGTGCAACGACAGAACTTATTATTGCAACTCACCAGTTAACAGCAAAACGAGTGCGTCAGTGGCTTGAGGACTTTCAGCTTAAGCAAAGATGTCAGCTAATCATCATCGATAATAACATCCCATTATCTATGTGGGTTCAGGATGATTTTCATGTAATCCGACACCCGGACGGCACGCCTGGTCTTTTGATATCGCAACAGGCCAAACCACACGTACATTCTCTTCTGAGACAAATTGCAGATGTCACCGGCATGGCTTTGACAAATGTTGAATACGCTCCCGATGGCGGTAATATCCTTGCCGGCAAGGATAGGATACTCATAGGTGGAAATGATTGTTACGGTAAAGATACAAAAAAATTGCCTGATTTTGTTTCAGAAAACTTTCTTTCTATCGCCTGCCCAAATAAAACATCATCAGAATTGAAACAACCTCTGTTGCTTGGTGGCGAAGAATGGGAGGAGGTTTTTCATTTCGGAAACAAAACAAATACATGCCAGCCGGTTTTTCATATTGATATTTTTTTATCACTCGCCGGGAGGAGCCAAGATGGAA
>Ga0256847_1001450_pt1 | contig 12118 bp, 22 predicted proteins | sample TeddybearmetaG_FD_189099 | JGI IMG/M metagenome (GOLD analysis project Ga0256847, IMG submission 189099) | Hydrothermal vent microbial communities from East Pacific Rise, Pacific Ocean - Teddybear | ecosystem: Environmental > Aquatic > Marine > Hydrothermal vents | place: Pacific Ocean: East... | reverse complement strand
CAAGAAGTAGGGGAAAAGACCATGTTACAACCTAAAAGAACAAAATTTCGTAAACAACACAAGATGCGTAACCGTGGCGTTGTTGAGCACAAGGTTAGCTTTGGAGAGTTTGGTTTAAAGTCTGCCGACCGTGGTCGTATGACAGCTCGCCAAATTGAAGCAGCTCGTCGGGCGATGACTCGCCACATGAAGCGTCAAGGTAAAGTTTACATTCGAGTTTTTCCTGACAAACCGATCACCAAGAAGCCATTAGAAGTAAGAATGGGTAAAGGTAAAGGTAGTGTGGAATATTGGGTCGCACAAATTCAACCAGGACGTATGTTGTTTGAAGTTGAAGGTGTGCCAGAAAATCTAGCACGAGAAGCTTTTGAGCTAGCCGCTGCTAAACTTTCTGTTAAGACAACTTTTGTCAAGCGGACGATCTTGTAATGGGGACTGAGGTAATGAATGCTACCGAGTTAAGAGAAAAAAGTGTTGATGAACTTCAGACTGAATTGTTAGAGCTTCGTAAAGAACAATTTAATTTGCGTATGCAACGAGCGACTGCTCAGACTGAACAGACTCATTCTTTAAAAAATGTACGCCGTGATATCGCGCGCGTTAAAACCGTTTTAAATCAGAAAGCCAATTTCGATGAAAAGGCTAAATCTGATGTAGAAAAAGTCTCAGATGATAAAACTGTAGAGAAAGGAGCGGTCTAATGAGTGAGCAAAAAGTAATAAAGCGTACTCTGACTGGTAAAGTCATAAGCGACAAGATGGATAAAACCATCACTATTAAAGTTGAGCGTCAAGTGAAGCATCCGTTATACGGAAAGTTCATAAAACGTTCGACCAAAGTACACGCTCATGATGAAACAAATGAGTGCAATATGGGTGACACGGTAACAGTTGTAGAATGCAGACCGCTTTCTAAAAGCAAATCGTGGCAGTTAGTTGAAGTGGTTGAAAAGGCTTAAAAAAACGTGTTAATTTTCAAATTTATATTTGAAAATTTTAGCAATGTTTATGTTAGCTGATTCAATTAAATGATGGTATACTCCCGCGTCTTTTGGCCGGCACACCTTATGAGTGCTGGTTTTGATGCGGTTAAAGTTGGAGAAAACCAATGATCCAAATGCAAACAACACTTGATGTTGCCGACAATAGCGGTGCACGTCGAGTTCAATGTATTAAGGTTCTTGGAGGCTCACACCGCCGATACGCAAGAATTGGTGATGTGATCAAGGTCAGTGTTAAAGAAGCTATTCCTCGCGGTAAAGCGAAGAAAGGCGACGTTATGAATGCTGTCGTTGTCAGAACCCGAAAAGGCGTACGTCGTCCAGATGGATCAGTGATCCGTTTTGATGGTAACGCAGCGGTTCTTCTAAATGCAAACTTACAGCCTATAGGGACACGTATTTTTGGACCTGTTACTCGCGAGCTTCGCGGTGACAAGTTTATGAAAATTGTTTCTTTAGCACCTGAAGTTCTTTAAGGAGACACGTAAAATGCAAAAATTAAAAACAGGTGATGATGTCATCGTTTTGGCTGGTAAAAGCAACGGTCAACGAGGCAAAGTTTCAAAAATTATTTCAGGTAAAGGCCGGGTGGTGGTTGATGGCGTTAACATGATGAAAAAACATGTTAAACCAAATCCTCAAGCGGGTGTTAAAGGAGGCATTGTAGAAATGGAAGCTCCTCTAGATATTTCAAATGTTGCTTTGTTCAACGCTAAAACTGGTAAAGCAGATAAGGTTGGAATAAAAATACAGGAAGATGGCAAGCGAGTTCGTTATTTCAAATCTAACAATGAGCTAGTCGACTAATTTATCGACAGGATATTTGATGATGAGTATTCCGTTCCATAAAAAGTAGGTAATTAAAATGGCGAAACTGCAAGACTACTACAAGAAAGATGTTGTAAAAGCCCTAACTGAAAAGTTTGGCTATAAGTCTGTCATGCAAGTCCCTAAGATAACCAAGATCACATTAAATATGGGTCTGGGTGAAGCTGTCGGGGATAAAAAAGTTCTAGAGAACGCATGCAATGACTTAACAGCTATCTCAGGCCAAAAGCCTGTTGTCACTAAAGCCCGCAAATCAATTGCTGGATTTAAGATCCGTGATGACTACCCTATTGGCGCTAAAGTAACACTACGTGGAGAGCGTATGTGGGAATTTATGGAACGTTTAGTTTCAATTGCAATTCCCCGTATTCGTGATTTTCGTGGTTTAAATTCTAAGTCGTTTGACGGCCGTGGTAACTACTCCATGGGTGTTAAAGAACAAATTATCTTTCCAGAAATTGACTACGATAAAGTAGACAAAATTCGCGGAATGGATATTACGATTACGACTTCAGCGATAAACGATGATGAAGGCCGCGAATTATTAGCTGCATTCAAATTCCCAATCAAGTCAAAGGGGTAAATCATGGCTAAAGTATCAATGGTACAGCGCGAAAAAAAGCGTACTAAGCTGGTAGCTAAGTACTCTGCAAAACGTGCTGAATTAAAAGCAACTATTGTTAATCTTGACAAGAGTGACGAAGAACGTTGGGAAGCACAAGTAGCCTTACAAAAGTTACCTCGCGATGCGAGTCCTGTACGTCAACGTAATCGTTGTACTATCACTGGTCGTCCACATGGCTATTTGCGTAAATTCGGTTTAAGCCGAAATAAATTACGTGAACATGCAATGGCAGGCGATGTTCCCGGTTTAGTGAAAGCTAGCTGGTAATTTGTTGGGAGAAATAAAATGAGCATGCAAGATCCAATTGCTGATATGCTGACACGGATCCGTAACGGACAATCAGCAGGCAAAAAAGTTGTTTCAATGCCTTCATCAAAAGTTAAAGTTTCAATCGCAAACGTATTGAAAGATGAAGGTTACATTACTGATATTAATAAAGCTGAAAACGATGGTAAGCCAGAGCTTTCTATCGAGCTTAAGTATCAACAAGGGCGGCCTGTTATTGACATGATTAAACGTGTTAGTAAACCAAGTCTTCGCATTTACAAAAAATCAAATGAGCTACCTCGTGTACTAGACGGTTTGGGTATTGCTATTGTTTCTACTTCAGGCGGAGTAATGACAGATAGAGCAGCACGTAAATCGGGTCACGGCGGCGAAGTTCTCTGTATAGTTTCTTAGGAGAACAGATATGTCTAGAGTAGCAAAAGCTCCGATTAGTATTCCTTCAGGTGTCACTGTTGATCTTAAAGGTCAGTTAGTTTCAGTCAAAGGTGGGAAAGGTAATTTAGAGCAGGAAATACATTCTGCCGTTGAAGTCAAAGTTGAAGATAGTACCATCACTTTTGCAGCAAAAGAAGGTAAAGCAAATGCTAGTGCCTTAGCTGGAACTATGCGTTCACTCGTGAATAACATGGTGGAAGGAGTTGCAAATGGTTTTGAAAAGAAACTGCAGTTAGTTGGTGTTGGTTACCGAGCAAAATCTACTGGAAAAACATTGGATTTAACGCTTGGTTTTTCACATCCGGTGGTTTTCAATATTCCTGAAGGGATTACCATCGATACACCATCAAACACTGAGGTTATTGTTAAAGGTGTTGATAAACAGTTGATTGGTCAAGTGGCAGCCAATATTCGGGCTTATCGTCCACCAGAGCCTTACAAAGGCAAAGGCGTGAAGTACGCGGATGAAGTTATCCGTCGTAAAGAAGCTAAGAAGAAGTAGGGCAAACTCATGAATAAAAAACAAGCTAGAATTCGTCGCGGTACTAAAAGCCGTTCGAAAATGAAGCAGCTAGGTGTTAACCGTTTAGTGGTTAATCGCACACCTCGCCATATCTATGCTCAGGTGGTTTCTGCCGACGGTGGAAAAGTTTTAGCCTCTGCTTCAAGCGTTGAAAAAGACGTGAAAGCAGCAGCAAAAACAACCGGTAATGTAGACTCAGCAAAAGTTGTTGGATCATTAATTGCGAAACGAGCAACTAAGGCAGGCGTATCAAATGTTGCATTTGATCGCTCAGGATTTAAATATCACGGTCGTGTAAAGGCATTAGCAGATGCAGCTCGCGAAAGTGGTCTCCAGTTCTAAAGGTGAAATGATGGCTAGACAAGATAATAATTCTGACGGCTTAGTTGAGAAGTTAGTCAACGTAAACCGAGTTGCTAAAGTAGTAAAAGGTGGACGTATATTTTCATTCACGGCACTAACCGTTGTTGGTGATGGAAACGGCAAAGTTGGTTTTGGACGTGGTAAGGCCCGTGAAGTGCCTGCAGCAATCCAAAAGGCAATGGAACAGGCTCGTCGCAACTTAATTCAAGTTGAATTGAAAGACGGTCATACCTTACAACACCCTATCAAAGCAGATCATGGCGCCTCTAAAGTGTACATGCAACCTGCTTCTCCAGGTACTGGAATCATTGCTGGTGGCGCGATGCGCTCGGTATTTGAAGTAGTTGGTGTCGAAAATGTATTGGCAAAAAGCATTGGTTCTACCAATCCTATTAATATTGTACGTGCGACTATTCGCGGTTTGAATGACATGGTTTCTCCGGAAGATGTTGCTTCAAAACGTGGTTTGACCGTCGCTGAAATCATGGAGTAGACCATGGCAGCAAAAAAGACATTTAAAGTGACTCAAGTTAAGTCTTCAATTGGACGCTTGAAAAATCACAAAGGTTGTTTAACCGGACTTGGTTTACGACGAATTGGCCACACTGTAGAAGTAGAAGACACACCTTCTACTCGCGGAATGGCTCACACTGTTAATTATATGGTTCGAGTGGAGGGTTAGTATTATGAGTTCAGTTATGAGATTAAATACATTAAGTCCTGCTGAAGGATCTAACAAATCATCAAAGCGAGTAGGTCGCGGCATTGGTTCTACCTTAGGTAAAACTTGTGGTCGTGGACACAAAGGATTGAAATCCCGTTCTGGTGGTAAAGTTGCTCCAGGTTTTGAAGGTGGTCAAATGCCTTTGAAACAGCGACTACCAAAATTCGGTTTTAGCTCACGCAAGTCACTCATCTCCGCTCAAGTTCGTTTATCTGAGCTGAACAAAGTTGACGGTGATGCAATTGATTTATTATCACTACGAGCCGCTGGATTAATTACTAAGAATATCGAGCAAGTGAAAGTTATGCTTTCTGGTTCAATTGAAAAAGCAGTTAAGATTGGTGATGGTGTTCGTGTTTCAAAAGGCGCGCAAGCGGCCATTGAAGCAGCAGGCGGATCTATTGCTCAGCAATAAATTTCAATTCTTATTGTAAACAACAGATTTAAACTAGATTAAACTTACGTTAGCAGGAATTAGGGTTAAAGCACATGGCTAAAGCTCCAGTAGAAAAGAAATCCGGCGGTGGATTAACAGAACTCAAGCAACGATTAATGTTCGTGCTGATGGCGATTGTTATCTTCCGTTTAGGCTCTTTTGTACCTGTTCCGGGAATTGATTCCAATGTTTTGGCTCAATTCATGGGTCAACAGGGTGGCACTTTATTATCGTTATTCAACGTTTTCTCGGGTGGAGCATTAGAGAGAGCTAGTGTTTTGGCGCTCGGAATTATGCCTTACATCTCAGCTTCTATTATTTTGCAAGTGTTGAGTTTTGTCGACCCAAGACTTCAAGAGATCAAAAAAGAAGGTGAAGCGGGTCGTCGTAAAATTAATCAATATACTCGTTATTTGACTTTAGTTTTAGCCTGTTTGCAGGCAATAGGAATCGCAACTAATTTTCCTAATATGATGGTGGGATTGGTTCCAAACCCTAGCTTTAGTTTCTATTTTGGTGCGGTTGTCAGTCTGGTTACGGGAACTATGTTTCTAATGTGGTTAGGCGAACAAATTAATGAGCGTGGTATCGGTAACGGAATTTCAGTTCTTATTTTTATCGGTATTGTTGCAGGCTTACCTACAGCAATGGGCCAAACATTTGAACAGGCCAGACAGGGTGAAATTAACCCGCTTGGTTTGATGATTATTTTGGCCGTGGTTGTAATGGTTACCGCGTTTGTAGTCTTTATGGAGCGTGGGCAACGACGAATCGTTGTTAACTATGCCCAGAAACAGCAAGGGCGACGGATGTATCAAGCACAATCGTCTCATTTGCCGTTAAAAGTAAATATGGCTGGTGTAATTCCTGCAATATTTGCCTCAAGTATTATTTTGTTTCCTGGGACTATTGCTCAGTGGGTAGGCCAGGGAAATGAAGATATGTTGTGGTTGCAGAGCTTGGCTCAGCAAATGCAGCCAGGTAGTCCGTTGTACATGTTGATGTATGGTGCAGGAATCATATTCTTCTGCTTCTTTTACACAGCACTCGTGTATAACCCACGCGATACAGCGGACCAACTTAAAAAATCTGGAGCGTTTATTCCTGGGATCCGTCCTGGGGAACAAACTTCCAAATATGTTGATAAAGTTATGACTCGGTTAACCCTAATTGGCGCTCTCTACATCACCGCAGTGTGTCTGTTACCGCAGTTCTTAATCTTAATCTTTAACGTGCCCTTTCAGTTTGGTGGAACATCGTTACTGATCATCGTGGTTGTTATTATGGACTTTATGTCTCAGGTACAAGCGCATTTGATTTCTCGTGACTATGATTCTGTCCTGAAAAAGGCAAACTTTAAAAACTACGGCTCTTCTGGCGTTCGTTAAGAACACAGTTAGTCTATTTAGATTGGAGTACGAAAATGAAAGTTCGAGCTTCTGTAAAGAAAATCTGCCGTAACTGTAAAGTTATTCGACGTAATGGCAGTGTTCGTGTGATCTGTACAGACCCGCGACACAAACAGCGTCAAGGGTAGTAACTAAACAACTTACGTCAAATGACAGCGATTACCGCGTTAAAAGTGCTCATTTATGCTTATAAACTCCGCGCTTTTGCCTTGTACTCACCGTCATTTAACGCAGCTTGATTAGTTACTTCAAAAGACGTTAATTACCGATTTAAGGTAGTAACCGCAGCCATTTACCTTATCTCCGCGTGTAGCCCGCTAGAGAGATAGAGTAAATAGTATAAATTTTATTATTCGGTTGATTTTTAACCGTTTGAACGCTATCATTGCGCGCCTTTTTGATAGGCGGCTACTGGGGTTTAATTCCCAGTAACGTGATGGTACTAAAAGAACTAATGTTGGGAGTAGGTCAATGGCTCGTATAGCTGGTATTAACATTCCAGTCCACAAGCATGCGGTAATTGCTCTAACATCTATTTATGGTGTTGGTGCTAGCCGTTCACAAAAGATTTGTGATGCAGCTGGTATTGAAAGAAGTGCAAAGATTAAAGATCTTACCGAAGCTGAAATAGAGTCACTTCGTTCGCAGGTTGCTAAATTCATTATTGAAGGTGATCTACGACGTGAAGTGTCAATGAATATTAAGCGTTTAATGGATTTAGGTTGTTTCCGTGGTATTCGCCACAGAAGAAGCTTACCAGTCCGTGGACAACGTACTAAAACAAATGCGCGTACTCGTAAGGGTCCACGTAAACCAATTAAGAGATAACGATTATGGCAAACACACCTCGTTCTCGTAAAAAGGTTAAAAAACACGTTGTAGATGGCATGGCTCATATCCATGCATCATTTAACAATACCATCGTGACGATAACTGACAGACAAGGTAACGCTCTAGCTTGGACTACTGCTGGTGGTTCTGGATTTAGAGGATCACGTAAAAGTACCCCTTTTGCTGCGCAAGTAGCTGCCGATAGAGTAGCTCAAATGGTAAAAGACATGGGCATGAAGAATATGGAAGTATTCGTTAAGGGCCCGGGACCAGGCCGAGAGTCTGCAGTTCGTGCTTTAAATAATGCGGGATTCAAAATCACCAACATCACCGATGTGACGCCAATACCTCATAACGGTTGTCGTCCACCTAAAAAGCGTCGCGTGTAGCTTAAGAGTTTGCTGGAGAATATAAAATGGCAAGATATATAGGACCAAAACTCAAGTTAGCACGTCGTGAAGGCGTTGATTTAATGCTGAAAAGCGGCGTTCGTGCTATTGAGGATAAATGCAAAATTGATCAAGTACCAGGTGTACATGGGGCAAGACGATCTCGCCTTTCAGACTATGGTGTTCAATTACGTGAAAAACAAAAAGTTCGCCGTATTTATGGCGTACTAGAAAAGCAATTTAGAAATTATTATAAAGAAGCAGCGCGTCTTAAAGGTGCGACGGGTTCTAACTTGTTACAGTTGTTAGAATCGCGCTTAGATAATGTTGTTTACCGAATGGGCTTTAGTAGTACCCGTAGCGAAGGTCGACAGTTAGTAAGTCACAAAGCTATTTTGGTTAACGGCAAAGCTGTTAATATAGCTTCTTATAACGTATCTGCGTCCGATGTAATCACTGTTCGAGAAAAGTCTAAAACACAAGCTCGTATAGTTGCTGCGTTAGAACTAGCTTCGCAAAGAGAGCGTCCGGTTTGGGTCGAAGTTGATGACAAGAAGATGGAGGGTACTTTCAAGAATGCTCCAGAGCGTACTGATTTACCTTCTGACATTAATGAAAACCTAATTGTAGAACTTTACTCTAAGTAAAACTGAGAGGATTAACTATGGGCAACATCACTGAACTTCTGACTCCGCGTCAGATAAAGGTGGAAAACCAAGGCGAGCGTAAAGCTAAAGTCGTATTAGAACCTTTTGAAAGAGGTTTTGGACATACTTTAGGTAACTCCCTTCGAAGAATACTTCTCTCTTCTATGCCGGGTTGTGCGGTTGTAGAGGTGGAAATTGATGGTGTGCTTCACGAGTACACAACCATCGAAAATGTCCAAGAAGACGTAATAGATATTCTTCTTAATTTGAAAGGGCTAGCGATAAAGTTAGAAGACAAAGACGAAGCAACACTTATTCTTCAGAAGAAAGGCGAAGGTATTGTTACTGCCGCTGACATCGAAGAGCAAGCAGGTGTTGAAATCGTGAATCTTGATCATCATATCGCCACCTTGACCAAAAAAGGTTCATTGAGTATGCGATTGACGGTTCGAAATGGTCGTGGTTATGAAACGGCGGCATCAAGAAAAGATGGTGATGACGATAGTCTAAGCATTGGACGTTTACAATTGGATGCATCATTTAGTCCAGTGAACCGAGTGTCTTATGTTGTTGACTCTGCGCGCGTAGAGCAAAGAACCAACCTTGATAAGTTAACCATTGATCTAGAAACTAATGGAACGGTTGAGCCGGAAGAAGCAATTCGCCGTTGTGCGACAATTTTACAACAGCAGTTAGCTGCTTTCGTTGACTTGAAAGATGAGAAACAGGTTGAGCCAGAAGAGCAAGAGCCAGAAATAGATCCAATCCTACTTCGTCCAGTTGATGATTTAGAGCTAACGGTCCGTTCAGCTAATTGCTTGAAGACAGAAAATATTCATTACATTGGAGATTTAATCCAACGCACTGAAGTTGAGTTACTTAAAACGCCAAATCTTGGTAAAAAGTCACTAACAGAAATAAAAGATGTTCTAGCTTCACGTGGATTGTCTTTAGGAATGCGTTTAGAAAACTGGCCACCAGCGAGTATTCTAAACGAAATTTAAATTTGCAGTATTTGCATATTTAGATGAATAAATTTACCGCTAAGGTAAAAACCAAAACTCCGTATTTTTAATACGGAGTTTTGTCATATAACATAAACTAAAATAATATCAGTACTGGCTTTTTGGTTAGGTTTGAAAAGCAAATAGGCTGATAAATGAAAAGGTAAATACACATGCGTCATCGTAAAAGCGGTCGCCAACTCAATAGAAATTCCAGTCATCGTCAAGCGATGTTTAAAAATATGGCTGTTTCTATGATTGAGCATGAAATCATTAAAACTACAGTTCCTAAAGCGAAAGAACTCCGCCGAGTTGTAGAGCCACTAATCACACTAGCAAAGATAGATTCTGTTGCTAATCGTCGTCTCGCTTTTTCAAGAACTCGAAGTAAAGCCGCGGTAGGTAAGTTATTTGATGAGTTGGGTCCTCGTTATCAAGAGCGCCCTGGTGGATACTTACGCATTATCAAAGCCGGTTTTAGAACAGGCGACAAAGCGCCAATGGCATACGTTGAATTAGTTGACCGACCGATCGTTGAAGATGAAGACGAAGAAGAAATTGAAGAATCTTAGAAACTGGTAAAATTAAGATTCTAGCCGGGTTTAGCCCGGCTTTTTTATATCTGGATTACCAACTTCTGCTGATCTAGTTCCTTCTCCCTTCAATAGAGTTTCTTATACACAAATAGTGGTAGGAGCGCGCGTCTCGCCGCGAAAAATGTTTAACAAGTGTATATTGGCTAGAGATTCTTTTTTGAACTTAAGCATCGCATCGCGGCGAGACGCAGCTCCTACCATAGTATCTATCTGTTAGTGAAGATCCTTCTTACCCCTCCCTCGTACGAAAAAAATGCCCGATGCAATAAACATCAACAACGCCCCAAACTGCGAACTGCTCATAGACAATATCACTTTTTCATTGGTGCTCACAAACTCCACCATAAATCGACAAAATCCCCACAAGCCGGCTAACATAAAGAGCTGATCAAACGGCCTGGTTACTTTCTTTTTGCGAGCGAGTAATAGGATGAATATGGCCATTGAATATCCAAATTCATACAACGGCACAGGATGTACCAGTTGATCAGTAGCTTTGATACCGTGAGGAAAACTCATCGCCCAAGGTAAATCTGTCGGTATTCCATAACAATCATCGCCTGATAAGAAGCAGCCTATTCTTGCAAGGGCGTAAGCTAAGATAGCTGCTGGCGCTGCAGAATCTAACAGTTGGTGTAGCTTAGTCTTGTCATACAGAGTAAATAGGTAGGTGGCTAACAATGCTCCAAGTAGGGCCCCCTGACTTGAAAACCCCTCACCGTTAAACATCAAGTGTGACTTATCAGGATGTTTGATCAAAAATAGTATTTTCGCGCCTAACACTCCTGCCACCAATAACATAATGATTAGCAGTTCACTGTTTTTGGTTAAAGAATTATTAATATCTAGCTGCTTAAGAAAATACCATCGGCCAACAAGATAGGCTATTGCTAGCATTAGACCGTAACTTCCGATAGTGAAGCTATCTGTTTTAATTAGATAAGGAAACATTGACTAAGGAATAACCTGTTAGAAACCATTAAACAATATTATTGCTTTTATGTTCACATTTACATACTTATTTGAGTTTTTTAACAGAACTAACTGTGTTATATTTTAGAGCATAACAATTTATCAATAAACGTTATATAAAGTTAGATTTTAATATCAAAAATACATATACATAGATAAACAGTCTACTACATTGATTAGATCCAACGAGGTATCAGGATTGAAAGTTCTATCTGTTAACAAATTACACGAAGCGGAGATCAAGTATCCTTCTGCGATAAAGCATTTGCGGGGATGGTATCAAATTGTAAAAGAAACAGACTTTGCCTCGGCTGATGCGATGAGGGAAGTGTTTGGTGATATGAGAGGGTTTAATTCTTCCTTTAAGTTTCCAATTCCTGTTTCTAGTTTGTTAGCGCATACAACTATTAATTTTGACGCCCAAGTGTTAATCATTGAAGAAATTAAACCGGGAAATCACTGAAAAGGAAGCTTTGATTTATGAATCCACTACTTGAAAATGCAATGCAACACTGGAATATGGTTGCACCAGCGATTGCCACTCCCACTAATAAACAAGATTACCTCCTATTAATGGAAAACTTACGTGAAGCTATCGAGATAGTAGAAAATAGGGCAAAAAGCCCACTAAGAGGACTTATTGCCGCCATGGGAGAAGCCGCAAAAAAATGGGAAGATGAACACATGGACGCGTTTGAGGGTGATGGGCTCACCGCGCTGAAATACTTGATAAAATTGCACGGCGTACGCCAAACAGAACTCAAAGAAATAGGCAGTCAAGGTGTTGTTTCTGAAATTCTGAATGGTAAGCGTACTCTTACGCTACGTCATGTTCGTGAGCTGGCACGTCGGTTTAACGTGCCGCCTAATGTTTTTATTAAAGAATAAAGCTCGTTAACATTGGCTATAAACGGTAGAGTTTCACATTCATATCCAACGACGGACCTTCTTTTTGTATTCTAAATAATCATCGCTGAAAAGCTCTTCTAATACTTTTTCCTCAGGGATGATCTGCAGATAATTCATCGTTAACACTAACAATGGCAGC
>Ga0256847_1001449_pt1 | contig 12119 bp, 10 predicted proteins | sample TeddybearmetaG_FD_189099 | JGI IMG/M metagenome (GOLD analysis project Ga0256847, IMG submission 189099) | Hydrothermal vent microbial communities from East Pacific Rise, Pacific Ocean - Teddybear | ecosystem: Environmental > Aquatic > Marine > Hydrothermal vents | place: Pacific Ocean: East... | reverse complement strand
CGAATTTCATGATCGATCGACAAACTAGACAGGCTAAATATCGGCTTTGGAGTATCTGATTTGACGGTTTGCATTAATTGAGCACATAAGAGGTAAACAATAGTCTGAGTAGTAGAGTATTGCAGATAAGGTAAAAAGGGAATATTTTTGTTACTATTCTGGGCAGGAGCATTTTATATCAAATTAAAAGTGAGGCTTAAAAAATGAACAAAGCTATCAAGAAAATCTTATCTGGATTAACGTTGGTTCTTTGCGCTGCATCCGTACTCTCGAAAGAGGCTGGCAATGAGTCCGAATTTGCAGTGACAGAAGTATCAGAAGGGATCTATATGTTGTTAAGCGGTGGCGGAAACGTAGGACTTTCGATTGGTGAAGACGGCGTTGTCATGATAGATGATTCAATGCCTCCTTTTCTAGATAAACTGACTCGTACAATAAAATCGATTTCTAACAAACCGATAGACTTCTTAATTAATACCCACGTTCATCGAGATCATACCGAGAACAATAAACATTTTGGAGAGCAGGGAATTCGAATTGTAGCTCATGAAAACTTGAGGACTTCAATGCTAACAAAGGGGTTAAAACTATTTAATAAAGAGGGTTCAATGCCGAAGGCCGCTCTACCGGTAATTACCTTTTCCCACACTATGAGCTTTCATTTGAACGGCGAAGACGCCCGCGTTTTTCATGTAAAAAATGCCCATACCGATGGTGATGCGGTCATTCATTTTCAAAACTCCAATGTAATCCATTCAGGGGATACTTTCTTTAACGGATTATTTCCCTATATCGATTTAGCTAATGGTGGCAGCATTGATGGTTATATCGCTGCGCAACAAAAAATCATTGACATTAGCGATGACCAAACTAAGATCATTCCAGGCCACGGGCCACTTGGCAATAAAAAAGAACTGCAGGCCGCTCGTGATATGCTTGTAGATTCTAAGAATATTATTTCAATGCTCATAAAAGCTGGGAAGTCAGAAGAACAAGTTGTCAAAGCGAATCCACTCGAGAAATATCACGAAAATTGGAACTGGGGTTTTATTACAACCGAGAAGATGACTCGACAGGTATATAAAAGTTTGACCGAATAGACCCTAAACACCTTTGGATAGTTTACCTAAAAACGTAGATAATATTGAATGTCGAACAAATGCATTAAATGTAATAGAGAAATTGAAAAGCCACAAAAAACTTGTCTCGTTTGCGGTTCATCACAAAATTATATTTCTCACTACTTTTCCACTGGAGTTGTTTTTCTGGTTTTATTAGGCGGGCTTGCTGCTGCAGGTTACTGGTATGAAAATAGACCGGAGAAAACAGCTGAGTTACAGCGCTTGCGGAACGTTGAGGTGAAGGCACGAATATCGTCGGCTGAAGTTGATAACTTAACCAAGAAAAATTTACTTTTGAGTGCGAAGATTCAAGAAGTGCAGACGCAAATAAAAACCGCGAATGAAAGTGCGTCTTTAAATAATCAATCAGAAGCCGAAAAAGACAAGCAGCTTAAAAAACAAACAGCAAGAGCCGTTAAGGCAGAAAAAAGAGCATCTTGGTTGGGGAAACAAAACATTAGTTTTGAAACAGAAATAACCGTGCTTAAAGAACAAATATCTGCATTACAGGCTGCGCCCGATCCGCTTGCAGAAAATCCCGTCAAACCTGCGGCTTCCACCTTGATTGAACAGAGGGCTATTCCAGATAACTCCCTTCAAGAACAACCTATAGAATTTTCTTCTGCTAGTGATGAAAACTAACTTAGGCGTTTTTATAATGAGCTTTTGCTGCAAGGATAGAAGGTTGTAATATTTCCAGCGCTGTTTGATTACATTTCGGTAATTCTGCGTCGGATTCATTGATGGGTGTTATCCGATCACTCCACTTGATGATGCCTGCACCGCAAGTTAAACCCGCCCCAAAAGTGGCCGACAATAAAGTCATTCCTGGTTTAATGCGCCCGCTTTCTAAAGCATCACAAAGTGCTAGCGGGATTGTTCCTGCCGAAGTATTAGCATACTGATCAACGCACATCACGACCTTGTCCAAATCAAACTTCATTCGCTTGGCGAGCGTTTCAATAATTCGTTTGTTGGCTTGATGGGGAACAAATAAATCAATTTGATCTTGCTGAAGGTTATTTCGGCTGAGCAGTTCTGTGCAGGCTTCATGCATTCCTCTAACCGCATGTTTAAAAATTTCTTGCCCCTCGAATACCAATGAAGAATAAAATGTTTTGTATAAATCTCGCGGCATATCCATTCCGAAATCAGGCAGGGACAGCATCTCTCTAGTATTAGGGATCAAACTAAGTTTTGCGTCGATTAAACCGACGTTTTGATCGCTGGCTTGCAACACCACTGCTCCGCCACCATCGCCAAAAAGCACCGCGGAATCTCTTTTACCCCAATCCATTAGTCGAGAGGTTTTTTCCATCCCAATCACCACTGCTGTTTTTATGGAGCCGGCTTTAATCATATCGGTGCCGACATTTAGCGCATATAAAAAACTGGTACAGGCGGAATTAATATCAAAACCGGCCGCATTGCAAGCACCCACTTCATTAACCACTTTGCTGGCGCTGTTAGGAACCATTTCATCGGGGGTGTTGGTACCGAGGATAATCAGATCGATTTCATTCGCTTTTATACCAGCACAAGCGATTGCTCTTTCTGTTGCAACTCGCGCCATTTCTGAACAAGGAACATGGCTTATGTGTCGTTGTTTAATGCCTGTGCGAGAGTATATCCATTCATCGGAGGTGTCCATAAACTGACTAATGTCGTCATTGGTGAGTATCGCCGGCGGTGCGCATTTCCCCCATCCGATTATTTCTGCGTACATAAGATCTCCTGATTAATCTCTTATTATTATTTTATCGAAGAGTATTTCTTCTTGCTACTAGTACAATTAATACTTAATACACACGTTCTTTGGTTCAGTAAAAAATCGCATTGCTTCAAGCCCTCCCTCTCTACCCATTCCTGATGATTTCATTCCACCAAAGGGAGTTCTCAAATCTCTCAGCAACCAAGTGTTGATCCAAATTATCCCAAAATCTAATTGACTGGAGAGGCGATGACAACGTGAAATATCTTTACTCCAAATTGAAGTGGCTAATCCGTACTCTGTGCCATTTGCCTTTGCCAACACCTCATCTTCCGTATCAAAAGGTTGAATCGTGCAAACGGGGCCAAATATTTCTTCTTGATTAACTCTGCAATCAGACGATAAACCTTCGATAACCGTCGGCTCAATAAAATAGCCTCCCGCACATCGCCCCTCTAGGTTCACTTTATTTCCACCAGTTACAATAGTCCCGCCTTCTTGTTTGGCTAATTTAATATAAGAATAAACTTTGTCAAAGTGGGATTTAGAAACCAGAGCACCATGCTGCGTTGTTTCGTCTAGCGGATCGCCGATTGCTAATTCCTCTACTTTGGCAACGAAAGAATTTTTAAACTTGTCATAAATAGCTCTTTCTATATAGATCCTAGAGCCGCACAAACAAATCTGACCTTGATTAGAAAAGGCTGCCCTAACGACCTCGCTTACGGTCTGTTTGAGATCCTCTTCAGATCCGCAGGAATCAGCAAATACCAAGGTCGGATTTTTTCCTCCAAGCTCCAAAGAAAATTTCTTTAGCATAGGCGCAATTGTCGATGCAATTGCTCTTCCGGTTGCGCTGCCTCCGGTAAAGCTAATGGCTTTTACCTTTTCGTGTGCCACTAATGGTGCACCAATTGAAGGGCCGCTACCGTGCAGAATATTGACAACCCCCCTTGGCATGCCAACTTCAATACACAAACGCGAAAAAATGTAAGCGGTCATTGGAGTAACTTCGGAAGGTTTTGCAATCACACAATTTCCACTAGCAAGTGCTGGCGCAATTTTCCAAGTAAATAAATACAAAGGTAAATTCCAAGGTGAAATACAACCAACAATTCCAATTGGCTGGCGAAGCGTATAATTAACACCCACCGATCCCATGTCATGGCATTCACTGGAGAACTGGGTAGCAGCATTAGCAAAAAAACGAATATTAGCAGCACTTCGATAACTATCAACAGCTTTCGCAAAGGCGATTGGTTTACCATTATCAATTGCTTCGGCTTTGGCAAGTTCATCAGAAGCGGATTCGATAGCATCGGCCAATTTCATTAAAAGAATTGATCGTTGCTCATTTGGCACATTTGCCCAGGCATGCTTTGCTGATTCGGCTGCCTTAACAGCTAATTCTAGATCTGATGAATCAGATTGTGGAATGAGGGAGTAGACTTGCCCGGTTGCCGGTTCGTAATTATCAAGGTATCGATCGCTGATTGGCGCGATCAATTCACCGTTAATATAGTTTTTAATTTTTTGCATTTCTACAACCTAGATATTCCTGTTACTGAGACGGAGGAAATGATAAAAATTAAATAGCTCAGTTGTCTTTATAAACTACTAGTGCAACCGCCATCTACCGGCAAGTTAATCCCAGTGATATACCCTGCGGAAGGTGATGCTAGAAAAGCGCATGCATTGGCAAATTCTTCTGCCTCACCAAATCGCCTCATGGGAATTAATGATTTTTCTTCCGCTTCCATTTCTTCAATGCTAACGCCTTTTTTTGCCGCTTTGTTCTTGATGATAGCTTCCAGACGAACCGTATTAGTCGCCCCGGGCAAAACATTATTAACGGTTATTCCGAAAGGCCCCAGCTCGTTCGCCATTGTTTTTGCCCAGCTAGCCACTGCACCTCTAACCGTATTTGACACGCCTAAATTCGGCAGCGGCTGTTTAACACTGGTGGAAATTACATTAATTATCCGTCCAAAACTCGCCTTTTTCATACCGCCAATGACTCTTTGTGCAATTTGGTGGTTGTTAATTAAATGCTGATTAAACGCGGCAATAAAGTCTGAGCTATCAGAGGTGTTAGCCGGACCTGGAGCAGGTCCTCCGGTATTATTAATCAATATATGGAAATCAGGAACAACAGTTAAATGCTCTTCTAAGGCTCGAACAACAGCGTCAGGATCACTAAAATCGGCACAAATAGCATAGTGTTCTTGTGTACCATTGTTAGCTAACTCTTCCCTCACTTGGTCTAGTTTGTCTAAATTTCGAGCAAATAGGGTAACGTTTGCGCCCATTTTTGCCAGTTGTATGGCAATCGCTTTGCCCATGCCTTGCGAGCTACCACAGACCAGCGCGTTTCTTTTTTCTAAATTAAGATTCATCATATTTTAAGCCGTTGGTTTTAAAACCAATTTTCCTTCATGTTTATACAGGTATCATCAAATGAATTTAATAATTCTGCTTGCTGATAAAGTTTTGGCAACTCCCAATTAATAAAATATTGAGCTGCTTGAATCTTTCCTTGATAAAACGAACTTTCATCATCAGAGAGCTCGTTACCCATTTTAGTTTCCGCGACAATAGATTGGCGTAACCACATCCAGCTAAATACCAGTTTCCCCATCATATCCAAATAACAACTGGCGTTGGCCAGCGTTTTATCTGCTCCGACTTTTACCATACTATCACCAAGCTGTAAGGTCACCTTATTGCCGGTTTCTAAAGCTTTTAAAATGGCGGCGGCAAATTCCTTCGATCTTGACAAATTATTGCTCGCCTCAATATCTTTTATGATTGCTTGTGACAACAACCGTAAGCCTTTACTGGAGTTTAGCCAAACTTTTCTACCAAGTAGATCTAACGCTTGTATGCCATTAGTCCCTTCATGAATGGGATTAAGTCGATTGTCTCTGTAACACTGTTCCACAGGGTATTCGTGGGTATAGCCTGATCCACCTAAAATTTGAATCGCCAGTTCGTTCGCTTTAAGACCATAGTCTGAACTACAAGCTTTAACAATTGGCATTAATAGATCCAAAAGTAGTGCCGCGTTTTCACTCTCCATTCCCGCTAAATTTTCAGCTCTGTCGACTAGTGTACCTGAATACAAACAGAGACAAACGCCCCCTTCAACATAAGCTTTTTGTGCCAACAACATTCGTTTAACGTCGGCGTGTTCGATAATATTCACTTGTGGACTGCTAGGATTTTTCTCTGTCGGATGGCGGCCTTGTGGCCTTTCTTTGGCATAGGCCAATGACGCCAAATAACCACGATAACCAATCATGGCTGCACCAAACCCAACCCACAATCGAGCTTCGTTCATCATTTGGAACATGTATTTCAAACCATGGTGTTGTTGCCCAATTAAATAACCGATACAATCATCGTTTTCTCCAAAACTAAGTGCGGCAGATGTTGTCCCTCGGTAACCCATTTTATGAAACAATCCCGCAAGATTAACATCATTAGCTTGCTCTGGATTTCCATTTTTGTTCAGACGAAACTTAGGAACGATAAATAGTGAGATTCCTTTAACGCCGGCTGGCGCATCTTTTATTTTCGCCAAAACCATATGTACAATGTTATCTGTTAATTGATGGTCGCCACCTGAGATAAATATTTTTTGTCCTTTGATATTATAATTTCCATCTGAGCGCGGAATAGCTTGTGTTGCAATATCCGATAATGAAGATCCAGCCGATGGCTCGGTAAGAGCCATGGTTCCAGAAAACTCTCCGGTGAGCATTTTGCTTAAGAACTGTGTTTTTTGATCATCGTTTCCAAATGTTCGAATAAGATTGGCGGCACCACCAGTTAGAAACCCATAGCCCGTCGTAGAGGGATTAGCAGAAGTAAAATACGCGGCGGCGGCCAGAGAAACGGTAAAGGGCAGTTGCATACCACCTAGTTCAAAATCCATACTTGCAGAAATGAAACCGGCCTCACGGTAGGCGTCATAGGCGTCTTTTACCTCAGAAATCATTACGACTTTTCCGTCGATAAACTGTGGTTCATTTTGATCGGCTTTATGATTGTGTGGTAAGAAATATTTCTCCGCTATCTTTTCTGCCGTTTCAATAACCGCATCAAAAGTTTCTTTGGAATGTTCTGAGAATCTTTCTATTTCAGTTAGTTTATCGGTGGAGAGAACTTCGTAAAGCTGAAAGGCTAGATCTCGATTATTAATTAATTGATCCATGAGTGGTACCGGTTAATTTTCCACGAAATTTGATATTTGATTGATAATACCATCAACATCTAGCCCGCATAATGTAATCAGCTCATCCGGATCGCCATGCTCAATAAATTTATCTGGAATACCCAGGTGTTTAATAGGGATTTGAATGTTTTCCTCAGCCAAAAATTCACTAACGGCACTTCCTGCACCGCCTGCAATGACATTTTCTTCCAGTGTAATAAATCTTGAGTGGTTTTGACTTAATTCCAAAATGAGTTCTTTATCCAATGGTTTTACAAAACGCATATCGACCACCGTTGCGTCGATAGCTTCAGCAACAATTAATGCATTTTTGAGCAAACTACCAAAAGCCAGCAATGCGATTCCTTGACTGTCATCTTTTCTTTTTCGTTTTACTATTCCTTTACCGATTTCGAGTGTTTCCAAGGAATCGCCCGCTTCAATTCCTGTGCCCGACCCACGAGGATAACGCACCGCCGCACACCCTTTAAATTCGAAACCAGTGGTTAACATTTTGCGGCATTCTTGTTCATCGCTGGGTGCCATAATAATTAAATTGGGAATACATCGAAGAAAACTAATATCAAAAGCGCCATGATGAGTGGCACCATCACCACCAACCAAACCACTGCGATCTATCGCAAACAGTACATCAAGATCTTGTAGAACTACATCATGAATTAATTGATCATAACCTCGTTGCAAAAAAGTACTGTAGATTGCGCACACCGGCTTTAATCCTTCACATGCCATTCCTGCTGCAATGGTCACCGCATGCTGCTCTGCAATACCGACATCAAAATACCGGTTTTCATATTTTTTAGAAAAAGCAATTAAGTCTGATCCTTCACGCATGGCAGGAGTAATCGCCATCAATTTTTCTTCCTTTTCCGCCATATCACATAGCCATTTCCCAAATACGTTGGAATAGGTGACCTTCTTTTTACTCGCGGGAAGTCTTGTTTCTTTCGGGTCGAAAATAGGAACCGCATGATAGGCTATAGGATCTTTTTCTGCTGGACTAAATCCTTTTCCTTTGCGGGTAACTACGTGCAGAATTTGAGGGCCGGTCAAACGTTTAATATTACCGATCATCGTTAATAGAACATCCAAATCATGGCCGTCAATAGGGCCAATATAATTAAAACCCAATTCCTCAAATAATGTGCCGGGCATTACCATACCTTTTAAATGTTCTTCTACGCGATGCGCCCAACGCGTGATTTTAGGCATGTTTTGTAACGCCTTTTTCCCACTTTCTTTAAAGCCTGAATAGAATTTTCCGGATAATATTTTGGCTAAATAATTTCTGAATCCGCCGACATTTTCGGAAATTGACATATCGTTGTCATTTAAAATCACGGTCAAGTTTACATCCAACGCAGCAGCATGATTAAGCGCCTCAAAAGCCAAACCTGCAGTCATTGCACCATCGCCAATTACTGCAACAAAGCGTCGATCATCACCTTTAGCTTTTGCCGCAACCGCCATTCCTAACGCAGCACTAATTGAGGTACTTGAATGTCCCACACCAAAAGCATCATATTCACTTTCAGATCGGCTAGGAAATGGATGTAAACCGTTTGTTTGACGAATGGAATGAAGAATTTCTTTACGCCCAGTTAAAACCTTGTGGGGATAGGCCTGATGGCCTACGTCCCAAATAATTTTATCCGATGGAGTATCAAACAAATAATGCAGAGCAATGGTTAACTCTACCGTTCCAAGACCGGCCGCAAAATGCCCACCACAATGAGCAATGCTGTTTATTAAGAATTCTCGAAGTTCGTCGTTGGCCGCTTGCAATTGATCTCTAGCGAGCAAGCGAAGATCTTGCGGTGAGTCAATTTTGCAAAGATGTGGGTAGGTTTTTGGATCACATAGCATATATTTTTTACTTAAATTGTTATTCAAAAAATTCCGATGTTAATACTGTTTTTAGTGCTGTCGAGAGACGATATAGCTGGCAAAATCTGCCAAATTATCGGTATCTAGCGGTATCCGCTCTAACGCTTCTATTGCGCTACCCACTAGTTCATCAGCTCTGAGTTTGGCGCCATCTAATCCCAACAATGAAGGAAAAGTCGTTTTGTTTTTCTCTAGATCTGATCCTTGAGGTTTGCCTAGCGTTTGAGTGTCACCCTCTATGTCTAAAATATCATCTCTGATCTGAAAGGCAAGACCAAGAGCGCGGCTGTAACTGTCTAAATGACTCATCAGCACTTGATCTTCGCAGTCGCTTGCCAGAAAACCTAGTTTTACTGAGGCACTGATCAAAGCACCCGTTTTCATACGGTGCATATTCTCAAGTACATCAATATTAAAATTCGGCGCTTCTTTACTGTCCGTCATCAATAGGTCAATGGCTTGACCGCCGCCCATGCCAATTGAACCACTGGCTTGAGTCAGGGTATGCATCATCACTAGCTGTTTATCAGCGGGAATATCAAAGTTACTAGCATTGCTTATGATTTCAAAAGCCAAAGTTTGTAACGCATCTCCGGCCAAAACCGCGGTAGCCTCATCGTACTTAATGTGGCAAGTAGGGATCCCACGACGCAAATTGTCATCGTCCATACAGGGTAAATCATCATGAATTAATGAGTAGGCATGAATCAACTCGACGGCGGCGGCTAGCATATCCAAATTTTTCGAGTCGGCCGCTAGCATTTTACCGGTTGCGTAAACCAGAGCGGGGCGGATCCTTTTACCGGGATTAAGTGCAGAATAACGCATTGCTTGGTGAAGCCGTGTCGGCATCGTCTGAGGCAGCGGAAGCAACTGTTCAAGTACATTATTGACGCGGTTTTGCGCAGTTATTAGGAATTCAGTCTGTAGCATGAATCTGTCGCATTATTTTGTTGCATCGGGCAATAATAGAATTCTACTCGAATTCAGACAATTCAGACTCATTTTCACTCAAAATCAAAACCTTTTGCTCTGCTTCATTGAGCATGTTTTGGCATTTCTTGGTCAGCTTTACGCCTTTTTCAAATTGTGAAAGCGAGTCATCGAGAGATAAATCTCCTTTTTCAAGGTCATCAACAATATTTTCTAATGCCTCTAGTTGGCTTTCAAAGGTTATCTTGTTTTTGCTGCTCATGAACGGATCCGAGTATGGCAATCAGAATTATGATTTATTGCCTATTGTCTCGCATTTTGGCTACGAAAGGAATTTATTAAACCCAAAGCTCATTTTAGAAAGATGATAAAGAGTGCGCCCAGTGATTTCTCATCAGTTCAAAAGATGTTAGCTCCGCGCGTAGGTTAAGTGGGTGTTTTTTCAAAGAAATTAGTCGCTTAACTGGAATTGTTGGGAATCTTGCCTATTCTATAACTAGGGCTTGATAAAACAAGCTCACGCATTCATTTGATCGCTTTTCATACTCGAGGATAAAAGCTTTGGATTTAGGAACTCTGGTAGGGCTTATTGGCGCTATTGCCATGGTCGTCATGGCCATGCTGCTTGGTGGATCTATTGCAACATTTATTGATGTACCATCAATTTTGATTGTCGTAGTTGGCACCCACTTTGTTGTTCTGATGACCTATTCACTCGGTGATTTCCTCAGTGCTGCCGGAGCGGGTATGAAAGTATTGACTTTTAAGGCAATTAACAATGAAGAGCTCATCAGTCAAATCGTTGAATTGGCAGATATGGCAAGAAAGAGTGGACTGCTGGCGCTAGAAGGCGCAACCATAGAGCAAGATTTCCTCAAGAAAGGTATTGGTTTGTTAGTTGACGGCCATGATGGAGATATCGTTCGCGGAATACTCGAAAAAGATGCCTCAATGGCATCGACTCGCCACCTGCATGCAGCAACCGTGTTTAAGACCATGGCGGATGTCGGTCCCGCTATGGGAATGATAGGTACTCTCGTAGGCCTAGTGGCGATGCTTTCTAATATGGATGATCCTAAATCAATCGGACCTGCTATGGCGGTTGCCTTACTGACAACCTTGTACGGAGCAATAATGGCTAATATGGTAGGAATTCCGATTGCTTCAAAGCTCGGCTATCGAGATGATGAAGAAAAACTTTCGAAAACATTGATGATTGATGGACTGCTTGGCATTCAGGCCGGTCAAAACCCCAGAGTTATAGAGCAAGTACTACATGGCTACCTTCATGAAGGTAAGCGTCCAACGGCAGAAGAATAGAAAATGAGTGAAGAAGCTGAATGCGACTGCCCCCCTGAGGGACTCCCTGCCTATATGGGAACCTTCGCCGATCTTATGGCACTGTTAATGTGCTTTTTCGTCTTGTTGCTGTCGTTTGCAGAAATGGACGTACTCAAATTTAAGCAAATTGCAGGCTCAATGAAAAGTGCCTTTGGCGTGCAAAGTAAAGTGCACGTAAGAGATATTCCCAAAGGTACCAGTATTATTGCCAAAGAATTCTCTCCTGGGAAGCCGCAACCCACCGTCATTGAAGCAGTAATGCAACAAACCATAGACATCACCAAAGAAACCATTGAATTTGACGAACCCGACGAGGATGATCCAGAAGAGGGCAAAGGAATAGAAGCGGACAAAGGCATTGGTCCAGACGATCTAACCGACACCGCACCAGAAGACAAAACAGATGCAGAGATTTTGCAAGAGGCTGCCGACATAGCTCAAGCAGCTAAAGAGGCACAACAAGCAGCGGAAATACTGGTTCAGGATATTGCTGGTAAAATGGCGGTAGAGATTTCCGAAGGACAGGTAGAATTGCTCGCCAAGGGTGCCTACGTGGTTATTCGAATTCGTGAGAAAGGCTCTTTTGCTTCGGCATCTGACTTAATTGAGGCTCAGTTTTTGCCGGTTATCTCCAAAATTGAAGGTATTCTCGCAGAGTCAGAAGGTGAAATTAGAGTTGCCGGCCATACCGATAGCCTGCCCATTAACGACGAATATTTCCGTTCCAACTGGGAGCTGTCTGGGGGAAGAGCCGCTTCAGTGACTCGAGAATTATTAAAGAGCGGTGTGCTCAAGAAAGAGCGTTTCGTTATCAATGGCTATGCGGACACAAAACCAATAGCCGATAATGCTACCAGAGAGGGTCGAGCAACCAATCGTCGAGTTGAGA
>Ga0256847_1001448_pt1 | contig 12122 bp, 11 predicted proteins | sample TeddybearmetaG_FD_189099 | JGI IMG/M metagenome (GOLD analysis project Ga0256847, IMG submission 189099) | Hydrothermal vent microbial communities from East Pacific Rise, Pacific Ocean - Teddybear | ecosystem: Environmental > Aquatic > Marine > Hydrothermal vents | place: Pacific Ocean: East... | reverse complement strand
CATAGAAAAAAACACCCCACGTCAAAGATCTTAGAAAAGGGAGGTACTCGCAAGATCAGCAGGTTTAATTGGTAACAACGGTCACCTGGCAACGACAAAAAATATTTACAGATTTTTATCTGGGCAGGTTACTGGTACAGGCCATGAAAAACTAGCAGCAAACAGGCAACGTAAATAGTTTGACGTTTGTTGTTATGCCAGACCACCTGCACTGGTTATTTTCCTTACACAATCAGGCAACATTGGCCGAAGTGATGTGTAGTGTAAAAGGACGTTCTGCCCAACAAATACAACAGAGTCACAGCGACAGAAAAGAAATAACAGCAAAGCAAGCCCTGTGGCAAGATGGCTATTACGACCACGCACTACGCAAAGAAGAAGACATAAAAAATGGCAAGATACATCGTCGCCAACCCACTAAGAGCCGGCATAGTCGATAAAATAACCCACTACCCACTCTGGGACGCAACCTGGCTGTAGGAGGTGCTTCAGCTACGACCGAGATCGAATTAAAATAGCGGCTAAAGCCGCTCCTACATGCTCTATTAAAATATTTTCAGAAGAGACAATTACCAGTACAGGCTGTCTATAATGCCGGGTGAAATGGGTTTTATCGAACCTTTACTGTCCTTGATGAATTGCTGTTGGGCGGTTTGCCTGTTTTTTATCGAAGAGGACTGGGGGAATTCCTGTTGAATCCAGGTGTTGGAAATCCAGCTTGCATCAGAGTTAAGCTTGACATCGTATGAAAATGAAGCAGTAAGAACAAGGTCTCCTTGTTCATTTTTAGTTGAATCAATGGTGTCTATTTCAATATTTTCTGGCCGGGCATAACAGAAATATCCGATACTTTGATCTGTGCGGTAATATTTCATACCTAGTTCAGTAAGATAAAATATTTTGCGTTCAATAACATGGTGCTGTTTGTAATGGTAGATATATTTAGGGCCATTATAGGGTTTACTGATTATTTCCTCGGTTTCACGAAGTAAACCTGCAGAAAGCAGCGCATCAAGTTGAGCTAGGCCTTCGCCGCTGTATTTTGAACCAACAATAACGTCAGGGAAGCGGAATACCTTGTCTTTTAAACATATTTCGGTATCGGCAATTGTGTTATTAATGAGCTTTGATATAGCTTTGATGTCGGTTTTTTGAGGTGTGTATTCGCAACTTGCAAGTGCAGCCAGGAAAATTACCAAAATTTTGTTTCTCATACCTACTGTTCTCACGTTTGATCGGGTGTTTGTACTACTGAAAAATTTTCCATAAGGGTGACTTTGTTTATTTTTGTAATTTATGCATAAATTATCCTTCAAAATTTCTTTTTAATTTATCGTATCGCGTAGTAATAGCACTGAAATTTTTAAGCTTAGCAAAAGTATTTTCAACGAGATGCCGGTATTTTATATATACACCAATCTACATCATCATTGCTCACTTTTAAATTCTTTTTTCTTGGAATAATAGGGATTGGCTGACCCTTTCCCCCAATAAAATAATTAATATTCAGTAGGAGGGGCTTTAGTCGCGTCTGTTTTAAAATCGCGGCTGAAGCCCCTCCTACTTCAGTATCTTAGTTTTTTTGTCACCTCAGTGACAGTCAATTAGTATTTTTACCTGTAATTTATCTGCTATTAGAAAATTATCAGGAGAAACACCATGAGAACAGATAAATTAACCAGTAAATTTCAGATGGCTTTGCAAGAAGCACAATCTCTTGCCTTGGGTAAAGATCATCAAATTATAGAACCCGTGCATTTAATGATTGCATTATTAGATCAGGAAGGGGGTTCTACGCGTGGATTATTGACAAATGCCAATGTCAATGTTAACCAGTTACGTTCAGCATTAGGTAATGCTTTAGATCGTTTGCCTACAGTTTCTGGTGGGGATGCAGGAGAAGTCAGTATCTCTAATATATTACGCAAGTTATTTAATGTCACTGATAAACTGGCTCAAAAAAGAAATGACCAATATATTTCATCCGAACTCTTTGTGCTTGCTGTAGTAGATTGCAATGATGAAACAGGAAAAATTCTGAAACAGGCTGGTGCTACTAAAGCAGCGATTGAACAAGCCATTGATCAAATGCGTGGAGGCGAAGCCGTTAATGATCCTAATGCAGAAGATCAGCGTGAAGCATTAAAAAAATACACTATAGATTTGACTGAGCGCGCAGAACAAGGAAAACTCGACCCGATTATTGGGCGGGATGATGAGATTCGTCGTATGGCGCAGATATTACAACGCCGTACTAAAAATAATCCTGTAATGATTGGTGAACCTGGTGTGGGTAAAACTGCCTTGGTAGAAGGTTTGGCACAGCGTATTGTTAATGGTGAAGTACCTGAAAGCATGAAAAATAAGCGCTTATTATCACTGGATTTAGCTGCTTTATTGGCAGGTGCTAAGTATCGTGGTGATTTTGAAGAACGTTTAAAAGCGGTGTTAAATGATGTGGCAAAAGCCAGTGGTAATATCATTCTATTCATTGATGAGTTGCACACTATGGTGGGCGCAGGTAAAACCGATGGTGCGATGGATGCGGGAAATATGTTAAAACCCGCATTGGCACGAGGTGAATTGCATTGTATAGGTGCGACCACTTTAGATGAATACCGCAAATATATTGAGAAAGATGCGGCTTTGGAACGTCGTTTCCAAAAAGTACTGGTGGGTGAACCTACGGTTGAAGATACCATTGGTATTTTGCGTGGTCTGAAAGAGCGATATGAAGTCCATCATGGCATAGATATTACCGACCCTGCTATTATCGCCGCTGCAACTTTATCGCAGCGTTATATTACTGACAGGCAATTGCCCGATAAGGCCATTGATTTAATCGATGAGGCAGCATCACGCATTCGAATGGAAATCGATTCCAAGCCTGAAGTGATGGATAAACTTGAGCGTCGCTTGATTCAATTAAAAATTGAACGGGAAGCATTGAAAAAAGAATCGGATGATGCTTCTGTCAAACGACGGGAAGAATTGGAAGAAAAGATTGTTGAGTTAGAAAAGGAATATGCTGATTTAGAAGAAATCTGGAAAGCTGAAAAAGTGACGGTACAGGGCTCTGCACATATTAAAGAAGCCTTGGAACAAGTAAAAATAGAGTTGGAAACAGCGCGTAGAGCAGGTGATTTACAGCGCATGTCGGAACTTCAATATGGTCGTATTCCAGAGCTTGAAAGACAGCTTGAGCAAGCTTCTGCCACTGAAACCACTGAGTTTCAGTTATTGCGAAATAAAGTAGGTGAAGAAGAAATTGCAGAAGTGGTTGCCCATTGGACAGGTATCCCCGTGTCTAAAATGCTGGAAGGTGAGCGTGATAAATTACTCAGAATGGAGGCTGAATTAGCACAACGGGTAATTGGTCAGGAAGAAGCTGTGTCAGCTGTTTCCAATGCAATCAGGCGTTCACGTGCAGGGTTGTCGGAGCCAAACCGTCCTAATGGTTCCTTTTTGTTTTTAGGGCCAACAGGGGTAGGGAAAACCGAGCTAAGCAAAGCACTGGCAAACTTTCTGTTTGATACTGAAGAGGCAATGGTGCGGATTGATATGTCTGAGTTTATGGAAAAACATTCAGTGGCACGATTGATTGGTGCACCTCCGGGTTATGTGGGATATGAAGAAGGTGGATATTTAACTGAGGCGGTTAGGCGCAAACCTTATTCTGTTATTTTGCTGGATGAGGTGGAAAAAGCGCATGCGGATGTGTTTAATGTGTTGCTGCAAGTATTAGACGATGGCCGTTTAACCGATGGGCAGGGACGAGCTGTCGATTTTCGTAATACCGTCATTATCATGACCTCTAACCTGGGGTCTCATGTCATACAGGAAATGGCACAGGAAGGTGATTATGACAAAATGAAAGCGGCTGTGATGGAAATTGTTGGCTCGCATTTTAGGCCTGAGTTTATTAACCGGGTTGATGATGCTGTGGTCTTTAGACCGTTAGATAAGGAGGCAATACGACAAGTTGCAAAAATACAGCTTTTTAACTTGGAACAGCGCTTGGCTGATAGAGAAATACAACTTAATGTGTCTGAAGCTGCACAGGATAAATTGAGTGAAGCAGGGTTTGACCCTGTATTTGGTGCAAGACCCTTAAAAAGGGCAATTCAAACCAATATAGAAAATCCTTTAGCGCAAGAGATATTAAGCGGTAAATTTGTACCAGGCGATAGTATTGAGGTCAATGTAGAACAAGGCAGGTTTACATTTAATAACTAAGGAACGCGCACAGAATAAGTTGGGTAATTGGCGAAGTAGTTTGTTCGTATTCAAGGCGTGGAAATGGGCGCGTAGCAAGCTACGCAACCCTTTCTACAACGAAGAAGACAGACAAAATACAAAGCCAATTGTTCAAGTTATTCTGTGCACGTTCCTAAGAAAAGGTAGGAGGGGCTTTAGCCGCGACCGAAACAGGATTAAGCTCAGTCGCGGCTAAAGCCCCTCCTACCATGGTAATAATCGTTTATCATATCCCTTGAATAAAATGTAATAACTCCTATTTTTACAATACTTGTTATTGATACAAATAGTACCTCAGCTCCGCTAAGAAAAACTTTTTTGGAGAATCAAATGGACAATCAACCAGAAATTCAACTGGCATTACAAATAAGTGCTCGATCCGAAAAACCCGAAGGGATCAAAAAGTGTTGGCCGGTCATGACATTTTATGAGCGCTTTGAACATATTGTGTTGATGATACTGAGTTTTATCATCAGCCTGGTGATTCTTTTCGCACTATTGCAATTAATGGTCAATATATATTTCATATTGAAAGCAGGGGTTTTAAACCCGATGGACTATAAGATTTTTCAGGTTATTTTTGGAATGATAATGACTTTGCTGATTGCAATGGAATTTAAGCATTCGATTATTAAAATACTGGAGCGCCAATCGCATATTATTCAAGCTAAGTCTATTATATTATTGGCTTTATTGGCCTTGTCACGAAAATTTATTATCATTAATATAGAAGCAACTGAGCCTTTAAAGTTAATAGCATTGTCTTTATCAGTCTTAGTTTTGGGTGTGGTCTACTGGTTGTTAAGTCAGCGTGAAAAACCAAGGGAATCAAACAATCAATGATCCTAGAATAATCAGTTGACCGCTAAGTATATAGATAACCCTATGAATATTATACTTATCAAAATATTTATATTTATCACCCATAGGTGAAGCAAAAAGCCGCTACACTGTTTTATGAAGTAATCTGGAAGCAAAATCCTGCAGAATCACTCTTGATAAGGACTAAGTCCATTATCTGCAAGTGATTCTTTGTCTTTTGCATCTAGATTTTCCACAAAATCAGTGTTCAACTGATTATTCTAGGATGATAGAATGAAGATACTCACATTTAGGGAAAAATAATATGTCGTCACTTGTCCATACTCCAAGAGTTGCTAATACTGTATTGGTCAAACAATCACCTTTGTTTGCATCCTTACCTGAGGAACTTATTCATGAAATAGCACAGCACTTTCATTTGGTACAGTGGAACAAAGGAGGATTTATTAATCCTGATAATTTGCTGACGCAATTCTACTTTCTACAGGCGGGACAGTTAGAGATGAAACGCAACAATCCTGATACGGGTCGGGAAGTGACCCTCGATATGCTCTATCCCGGGGATAGCTTTGATATTACAACCTTGCTTGATGGCAAACCGCATGATGTAATTCTTGAGCCGGTTACTTCTTCTATACAGCTTGTTTCTGTGCCTATGGTGATGATGAGGAAGTGGTTATGGACATACCCAGAATTAAATCAGCAATTTTTACCTTATCTTGCACATAAAATGCGTGAGCAAGAAGATCTTGCCAGCAGTTTTGTTCTACATGATATGACCACGCGCTTAAGCCGTTTGATTTTAAAACATATTAATAAAATCCAGCATTATACGGGGAAAAAGGAGGATGAGCAGAAAACCCATTTAATCAATGGACTTACTGATGAGACCCTAGCTCGTATGGTTGGTTCTGTCCGTCAGGTGGTTAATAAACAATTACAATACTGGCGCTCACAAGGGATTATCAATAAAAAACGTAATCAGTTAATTATTAATGATTTAGATGCAATTTATAAAGAAGCTAATTTAATGCATTCTAATATGAAGTAGGAGGGGCTTTAGCTGCGATTTTAAAACAATTATGGCTAAAGTCCCTCCTACAAACTATAAGAAAATATCATTATTTTGATAAATTAAATTACCTGGATAATTAGCGCTGAAAATAGGCCACTTGTTGGCGTAATTGCTTTATTTCATCGAGTAGCTCCAGTGCCAGAACTGCACCTGCCAGATTGACATCTAAATCTCGTTGTAGGCGTAGTGCGGTTTGCACACGTATCAAGCTAGTGCCAGAGAATTGCCAGTGGGTATAACTCAACGAAGGGTTAATAGGATCTATTACCCCCCGTTCGACCATTGTTATAATGCTCTCTGCGGACAATGAACAGTATCTACAGAGTTTAACCAGGGAGAGCTTGTCACTTTCTTCAACAATAATACCTATTTCTGATTTAATCATTTTATTTTGCATGGCTATTTCCCCAATCCCAGTTTTTGCGTGGGTTAAATTGATTGTTTGTATGCTGCAACTCCTGATATAAGGCTTTTTCTTTTTCGCTCAAATTCTGGGGTAAAACAATCATCAATCTAACATAAAAATCACCGCGCTGTTTTGCCGGAATACCGCGTCCTTTAAGACGCATTTTTTTTCCACTTGATATAGAAGGCGGTATTTTCAGGTCTATCATACCACTGGGTGTCGGTACTTTAATTTTACCACCTAAAGCCGCTTCCCAAGGTGTAATAGGTAATTCCAGAGAAATGTCTGCACCATCAACCTTATAGATTGAATGCGGATTAAATTCAATTTCCAGGTATAAATCTCCAGCTTGCCCACCACCAATACCTGGGCTACCTTGTCCTTTTAAACGTATATTTTGTCCTGCTTTAACACCTTTTGGTATTTTGACATTTAAAGTACGGGGTTTTAGTTGAGGGTGCCCATCAGCCCCCATAACCGTACTTTGTAATGTTAATCCACGAGAGGCTCCCTGATAAGCATCCTCAAGATCAATAAAGACTTTGGCATGACTGTCTTGACCGCGCATTTGAAATGATCCGGCACCTGCTGAATGGGACTGAAAACCACCACGGGCTTGTCCAAACAGACTTTCAAAAAAATCACTGAATCCAGCTGCTCCTGCACCACCTGTAAAGCTATCGCCATGAAATTCAAATCCGGCATCCCAGTCAGGCGGCGGTTGAAAACCTTGTTGTCCCGCTTTCCAATTGGCACCTAGCTGATCATAAGCAGTACGTTTTTCTGGATCTTTTAAAACTTCATAAGCTTCGCCGAGCTCTTTAAAGCATTCTTCTGCATCTTTTTCTTTACTGACATCGGGATGATATTTTCGTGCCAGTTTGCGATAGGCACGTTTTATCTCATTCTGGGAGGCATCTTTGGTAATTCCCATAATTTTATAATAATCTTTATATTCCATAGAGTCTCTCTTATAAGATGTGCCATTATCAAGTAGGAGGAGCTTTAACCACAATTTTAAACAGTCGCGGTTAAAGCCTCTCCTACAACTATTATTTTATTTCAATTTTACGTCTACGTTGATGTAGCTTTTTAAGCAGTTCGATTTTTAATATGCCTTTATCATAACTGGCTTTTGCAGTATCAGCGTCCACCTCGTACTCCAATGGAATCGAGCGGCTAAATCGACCATAAGCGCATTCCAGTATGCGATAATTCCCTTGTGTTTTTTCTTGTTGAAATTGCTTTTCTCCGCTAATCGTCAAGATATTATCAACAATGTTAATATCAAAATCATCATTATCCAGACCAGGTACTTCCAGTTTAACCACCACTTTATCTGCATCATCATACAGATCTGCGCTGATCAACCCCCAGCGAGGGCTAGAAGCAGGTATGTTATCTGACTTTTCCTGATTATCACTGGAAATAAACTGAGTTAATGCATTGCTGGCATTGTCGATTAAATGATTCCAGCCTTGACTTAGCGTTTCCCATGTTCGGGCTAAACTATTACTTAAATCGTTCATTCTAAACATTGTTCACCTCCTTCATTATGCGACTTTAATAGTGATTTTTTTAGGCTGATGTTTCTCTAGTCGTGGGATAGAAATTTTTAAAGCACCTTGATCTAATTTTGCTTCTATCTGACTACTATCCAGCTCGTCACCTAATGTAAATCGTCTTTCAAACACATTTGCCCGTACATCAATATAAGTGGGCTGCATATTTTTTGCAGTAGTTAAATCAATTTTCCCCTTGATGGTTAAAATATCCTGATCAACATCAATATCCAGCGTTTTCTTACTCACACCTGGTAAATCCAAAAATAAAGTAACACCTTCTTTTGATTCATATATATCAGTATCAGGTGTTAAAGTAATCTCTTCAGCTGTACTTTCTTGAGTCGCGACTTCTTTGTTTTCTGCTTTCATCTTCTGATCCTCCATTATTTTGCTGAAATTTTAATTTGCTTTGGCTGTGTTTCTTCTCGCTTGGCAATGCTAATGTGGAGCACTCCATCTTTATAGACAGCATGAGTCGACTCAGTATCTACCGTTTCAGGCAAGGTAATTACACGTTTAAATGAACCTTGAAAACGTTCCTGGCGATAACTGGCTTTGTCATTATTTGTTGCATCAGGTAATTTTCGCTCGCCGGACACACTTAGCATGTTTTTTTCAATAACCAGCTCAATATCGTCTGGATTCATTCCTGCTAAAAATAAATACACGTCAACACTTTTATCGGTGGTACTAATATTAATAGGCGGATAGGCAGATTGCATACTACCTCTCAAGGGTCTAAATGAAGTCGGGTAAAATAGACTTTCCATTTCGTTGTCCAGCATGGAAAACGGGAACCGTAACATATTTGATATCATGATTATTCTCCTGTTTATGTTATTACACATTAAGCAGTATTAACCGCTTTGACGACTATAGAATATGTGAAAGGCGCGTTTTGTTCTGTCATTTAGGTGACAGTATGAATGATTTATTTCAATACATAGGGTTTCCTGATTGCCCATTAGTCTCCACCTTATAGAAGAGAAAAACGGTGACAACTCACATATCATATTTGTATCGTCCTGCCATCATTTCCCCTTTGATGATTTGTCGTCTGTATCACAGCATTCGCTCCATGGCCATAAGCGTCCCATGACAAGAAATGTAAACGATGCTGACCAGGCAATAAGAAATAAGCCGTTGAGTGCTTCTATTCCAGTCAAAAATCGAATGTGACCCGTTGGATGAATATCACCGATACCCAGTGATGTGTAAATAACACTGGAAAAGTATAAATATTCCATGAAATCATTCTCTGTCATTCCTTTCAAATGTCCCAATTCGAATAATTCTATTGATAAGATATAAGCAACGGCATAAATAGCAATTTCTATAATATGCGCCAAAAACAAGATCATGACGATAAACAATACCCGAGCCTGCGCTGGAAAATTTGGATAAGGGGTGAACACGGAAAGCCACAGCAATATTCTGTAATGAAAAAAGAATGTCAGAATAACCAGCAATAGGGCTAAAAAAATTGTCAGGGTCATAGTTTCACCCTTTTATTTCTTATCATTTGAGACTTATAGGGATAATCTGCGTAACCTTAGCGCATTGGTGATCACAGAAACAGAACTGAAACTCATCGCCGCCGCTGCAATCATTGGTGAAAGCAATAGCCCGAAAAAAGGGTACAAAACACCGGCGGCAACAGGCACGCCTAAAGCATTGTAAATAAAAGCAAAGAAAAGATTCTGCCGGATATTACGCATGGTATTACGACTTAACAATCTTGCTCTGGATATACCGAGTAAATCGCCATTTACCAGGGTGATGCCTGCACTTTCCATAGCAACATCCGTCCCCGTTCCCATGGCGACACCTACATGTGCTTGAGCCAATGCTGGCGCATCATTAATGCCATCGCCTGCCATTGCTACAATGTGACCCTCAGCCTGTAATTGTTTAACCACTTCTGTTTTTTGTTCCGGTAACACTTCAGCCTGAACTTCATCAATACCCAGTTTAAGCGCAACCGCCTCAGCAGTTGTGCGACTGTCTCCCGTTAACATGACCACCTTGATGCCTTCTTTATGCAAGGCTATCAATGCTTGTGCTGTCGATTTTTTTATCGGATCAGCGACACCAATAAGCCCCGCGGCTTTTCCATCTACACTGACGAACATGACCGTCTGGCCATCTTTTCGTAATGATTCAGCCTGTTCGACAAGTTTATCAATCGGTATACCAGATTCCTGCATCAATTTACGGTTACCCAGTGCAACTTTATATCCTTTTACTTCACCTGTCACACCACGCCCAGGTAATGATTCGAAGCCATTCACCTGTATCAGTGTTAACCCCTTGTTTTCAGCGCCTTTGACAATTGCTGCGGCAAGAGGATGCTCACTGGCACGTTCCAGGCTGGCAGCTAACAGTAAAACATCTTGCTCTGCAAAGTCATTTGCTGGCACCACAGACATCAAGCTGGGTTTACCTTCAGTTAATGTGCCCGTTTTGTCGACAACCAGAGTGTCAACCTTTTCCATAATTTCTAGGGCTTCGGCATTTTTGATCAATACTCCCACCATAGCCCCACGTCCTGTGCCGACCATAATTGACATAGGAGTTGCTAACCCGAGCGCACAGGGACAGGCAATAATTAACACTGCTACCGCATTAATCATAGCATGTGCAAGGCGGGGTTCGGGCCCCCACAGCCACCAGACAGCCATGGTTATCACAGCGATTAACAGCACTGCAGGGACAAAGTAACCGGCAACCACATCTACTAATTTTTGTATGGGCGCACGGCTACGCTGAGCCTCGCTAACCATGTGTACAATTTGTGCCAGCAAGGTATCACTACCCACTTTTTCTGCACGCATTTGTAGACTACCGGTACCATTCACGGTGGCACCAATCAAACTATCACCCATTGCTTTTTCGACAGGAATAGGTTCGCCAGTGACCATCGCTTCATCCACAGAACTACTTCCATCCATGACCGTGCCATCCACAGGGATTTTTTCACCCGGCCTGACCCGTAAAATATCACCGGGCTTAACTTGTTCAAGCGGAATATCCATTTCTTCGCCATTATCCTGTATCAAGCGGGCTGATTTAGGCGCTAAACCTAGCAATAATTTAATCGCTGTACTGGTTTGGCTGCGTGCTTTTAATTCCAGTACCTGACCCAGCAACACTAAGGCAGTAATAACAGCTGCGGCTTCAAAATAGACGGCTACTGCACCTGATTCATCTGTCATCAAATCGGGAAAAATTCCTGGCCAGAAGGTTGCAACCACACTGTAAATCCAGGCCACACCAACGCCTATGGAAATCAAGGTAAACATATTGAGGCTGTGATGAATCAGGGATGCCCAGCCTTTCTGAAAAAAAGGCCATCCACACCACCAGACCACAGGTGTTGCTAACGCAAATTCAAACCATTGCAAAGGCTGTGTTGTGATGAATGAGGGCAACAAACCGGGTGCCAAATCGTGTACCATTGCCAACACAAAGACCGGAGTGGCAAGGACTAAACTAACCCAGAAACGTCGTGTCATATTATCCAGTTCCGCTGAATCCTGTTCAGCCTCGGTATCACGTGCTTCCAGAGCCATACCACAGATTGGACAGTCGCCCGGTTGGTCGCGTACAATTTCTGGGTGCATAGGGCAAACAAATTCTTGTTGCACAGTTACCGAAGGTGTATTTATTATCTCCAACGTCATCCCACATTTTGGACAATCCCCGGGTGAATCTTGTTGTATTTCCGGATGCATGGGACAGCTATAAAGACGATGACCATCCAGAGAAGTTATTGCAGAGCTATGGACGGCGTTAGCATTGTGCTGATGAGAAGCTGTATGTGAGCAATGGCTTTTTTGTTTTTCCTGTAAGTGCAGACTGACGTTATAAACTGGCACCCAAATCAGAGCGAAATACCAGCCGTATCCATAACTTTCCACCAGGCCCAAGAAAAAACTGCTCCAGCTCAGCCATTTAAAACCCGGCAATAATGCTTGCCAGGAGCGGTACATCGCAG
>Ga0256847_1001447_pt1 | contig 12128 bp, 5 predicted proteins | sample TeddybearmetaG_FD_189099 | JGI IMG/M metagenome (GOLD analysis project Ga0256847, IMG submission 189099) | Hydrothermal vent microbial communities from East Pacific Rise, Pacific Ocean - Teddybear | ecosystem: Environmental > Aquatic > Marine > Hydrothermal vents | place: Pacific Ocean: East... | reverse complement strand
ACAGGGGATTTTTATAGATTAGTTAATATAAAAATTTAAAAAGTAAATTTTTCACTATATCATCGGCCCAGTAATTTTACTGGGCCGATTCTTTTTAATAAATTGAGTAATGGTTCAAGTTGAATGTTTAAAAATCAGTACTTGATTTCTTTTGTAGGGCTCCCATGCAGCTTCTATGATGCTTTTGAAACAAACTGTCCCATATAAGGGAAAATGTTCAAAGTATGATAGATGCAAAACCCAATAACTATATTCTTGTAACTAATATAGTTTTGCTCTTTAAAAATAAGAAATGAAAAGAGTTATGTACGATACCTCAATTAAGCATATTACACGTCACGGACTTCTGAAAGACATTCTAACCTCTGAGCAAATTTCTTTAATTCCAAGTTCTAATATTTCTCGTTGGAAACAAGAACCCGATGATAAGTATAGACATTGTGAGGTTTAAACTAATAAGTTCTAAATCACTAAGTTTTGGTTGTCGTCTTTGATAAACTAAAAGTTGATCTTTTGATATTTTCCTTAACACTTCCAAATTCTTTCGTAATTTGCACTTAAGTTGATCATATTTAATATTTTATAGCTAAAACAAGTTGCTGATTATCAGTAAGATCAACAACTTTTTTCTTTTAAATCATAATGCACAACTGGTTTATATTATTTATTTTGAAGCTAATGGAAAGCAGTCCACAAAAAAGATTATTAAATTAGCAAGAAAAAAGCTGAGCGAATTTATAATTCAAAACCAAAAAGAAGCTGTCTGAAAAGGCAGCCTCTTTTTGGTTTTTGAGATTTCTTAATTTTAAGTAGAATACCTAAACTAAATATGAAGAAACTTATATTTATAATAAATATAGTCATTGTTTTGGGAGGAATTTGGCCAACCCTTGGCCAAAACGTATCTATTGAAAAGGAGAGTAGTGACTACGTACAACTTCTTATTAAAAAGGCTCAAACCAAAATTGACACGAATTGGATAGGGGCCCTTGAAGATTATTTAAAGGCCGAACAAATTGCTATTCGTCATTCCCAAAATGGGAATTTAATTTCGATCTACCGTGATTTACAGAACCTCCATATGGAAAAAACACTAAATTATGGAGAAGGCTTACATTACACATTAGAGGGGCTGGATATTTCTACTAAGGAAAGAGATTCCCTTAGTATTATTTACTTTAACAGAAGAGCCGGAATTATTTATGATGAAATTGAATCACATCTCGAAGCTCGAAAGTATTATTTGGCTGCAAAGGGTGTAAATGACCTTTATGGGGATAAACAAGAATCCATCGTCATTGCCATGGATTTGGCGAGCTCTTACTATTATGAGAAACAATATAAAAAGCAAATTGAGACTATTCTCGATATTATTGAATCCCTTGAAACATCTGGCAAAACCGATTCTTTAGACTCTCACGATGCTATTTTAATTATTAATTGGATCAATATAAGTTTTGCTTATTCAATGCTTGATGACTACTCGCGATCTGAGGACTATGTTTATAAAGCTCTTGATAAGATAGAGCGTACGGGCTTGGACAGTTATAAGCTATTTGCAATGTCATTACTGAGTCAAACCTACAACCGAAAGAAAGATTGGGTTAATTCAGTTCGTTTTGGTGATAGTGCACTGATTTATTCAAAATCAAATGCAAATCTCAATATCTTGGACGGAGATTTTTATTTTGCGTTTTGTGAAAGTTTATCGGAATTGGGTAGGAAGAATGAAGCTATTTCATATATGAAAAGCTACTCGCTAAAAATGGATTCTTTATACAATAAGAACCAAAAAATTAAAGCCAATAATATTGAGGCGTTAAATACTATTAAAAAAAGGTTGTCCAAAGTAGAATTCGAGAGAAATACAGCACTATTAGTAACGGAAAAAGTAAAAAGTCGAAATCTAATGGTTATCATATTGTTATGCATTACAGTACTCGGATTATTGGTTTTTAGATATAAGTTTAAGAAAAATAAATTTGCGAAGGAGCTCCTTGAGGTCAAACAGAAACAGAGTAATAAGGATCTGAATCAAAAAAACAGAGAGATTACCTCCAAAATACTCCAATATACCGATTCGCAGACTACTTTAATTTCCATTTCCAATGAAATTAGGAAAATTGAAGAAACTAATTTCGACGATGCGCCTGCCAAATCTACTTTGCGAAGATTACGGTTGAGCATTGATCATCAGTCGAAGAACAAATCTATATGGAAAGAATTAGAAAAAACATTTGAAGACATTCATCCAATTTTTTATACTAAACTAAACAGTATCCACCCAGATTTAACCAGGGGAGAACGTCTATTATGTGCCTATCTAAAGATTAATCTGAATACGAAAGAAATTGCCAAGATCACTGGAAAAACGGGAAAGTCTGTCGAAGTTATGAGAACCAGGTTGAGAAAAAAGCTTGGAATATCCAATGATTCTACTATAAATCTTTATGCATATATAAATAATATATAGTTAAAGCAATCCATCTCACTAAATAGGCATTTGGTGATTCATACAAAGAGGGTTTCAATAGCTAATAATCTCACCGTTCGTTTATTTTCCATTCATTATTTGTTGTTTTTTACTGCTTACAGCAGTCGAGGAAGAATACCTTAGGGAAACGATTTTTCCAATGGCATAGGCAACAAAACAACGTCATATAGTTCGATTTCATATTTGATAGGTTTCTGCTGGATTTTTATAGAAATGTTATGGTTTTGTAGTGCTCCTATTACGATGATTCAATTTAATATGAACGAATTTTGCGCCTTCCTAACTAAAGTTTGTTATTACCAGCTTTGTTTTTTAAGCCTAATGATCTACTTACTACTAGTTACGTTATATTTGTGAATAGAAAATAAACATCTCCTAAAAGCATCATATTTTGAGTGAAACAACCCCATTTAGTATTACCTACACCTCACAGGTACCTCAGCTCCTGAGTGATTTAAACATCAGTTTAGCATTAACCACCTACCAAGCAGGAAAACTGGTTTGTATAAGCCCAAGCCCAGATCAGGAAGGATTGATATCACTCCCAAGAAATTTTGATAAGCCTATGGGAGTAGGAATAAGTGGTGATAAAATGGCAATTGCTACTAAGGATGAAGTTATCGTGCTAAGCGAATCAAAACCCTTGGCTTCACATTATCCAAATAAAAAAAATGTTTATGATAGTCTTTGGCTACCTAGAACTACCTATTATACAGGTCAAGTAGATCTTCATGATATAAAGTTTTGTCAAGATGGTATTTACGCAATCAACTCTTCCTTTTCCTGTCTTTGTAAAATAGATGAAAACTATAATTTCACACCGGTTTGGCAACCTTTTTTCATTGACAAATTGGCTTCGGAAGATAGATGTCATCTCAATGGCCTAGCTACAAAAAACGACAAACCAAAATTTGCTACTGCCCTTGGAGTTTCAAACACTCCACAAGGTTGGAGGGATAATATCGCTTCTGGTGGTGTTTTGATGGACATTGAGGACAATAGAATAATTATGGATAAATTGCCAATGCCTCATTCGCCAATGTATCATAACGATAAACTCTATTTATTATGTTCAGCATCTGGTGAGTTTATTGAAGTGAATGTGGAGAATGAGTCATTTAAGGTTATAAAGAAGTTTGCTGGATTTTGTCGTGGACTTGACATTTATAAAGATTATGCCTTTATTGGTTTTTCTAAACTGAGAAAAAACTCTAGCACCTTTGCAAAACTATCTTTCGCAGAAGAAGCAAATTATGCAGGAATAAAGATTGTTCATCTTCCAACAGCTGCCGAAGTTGGAGAGATACGTTACAAAACAAGTGTCGATGAAATTTACGAAGTAGTTGTTTTAAAGGATACAACTCGTCCCAATGTTTTGAATACGATGAACCCTGTTCACAAATTCTCACTTTCTATCCCAGACCAGACATTTTGGGCCAATCCTGACGATACTGTTTTTGGTTCATAAAAGACAAAAATCAAAACCCTAAGATAAATTTTGTGCCTGGCTTTGTATACCACATTAGATGTTCAAAATTGGTGTGAATTGTATAATTATAATGTCAGGATGAGTACTTCGGCTTCGCTCAGTATTAACTAAAGTCAAAACCTTTTATACCAATTTAAATATTTGATGTCGTAAAATAAAATTGGTATTGGCCTTAGGTGTTTTTCGTTTTCTACCAATTCAATTGCTTGTTTGTTTTTAAGAGCTTCTGAAACCACATAAGCACCATTTGTCAACTAACAATTACTAATTGTAGTGCTTTTGTTCCGTACAGATTCATTTCGATATGTTTTTGTAGTAGACATAATTATTGAAAATAACTTCAATTTAGTGATTTTTGGACTCTTATCTAATTCCATTAACTAATATTTAAATTCATGAATAAACAAAAATACATTTTTAACACCTTATTGTTACGCTACCGAAAGTGCCTTGGGAAATTGGAGCGCTTAAAGCTTACTAGGAGTAATGAACGGCGACAGTCTATATTAGAGAAACATCTAAGAAGACTAGAGAACCAATTAAGAGCATTGTTTCAGAGAATAAATAGAAAAGTCATCGCAACTGCAATGATTGCAGGAGTAGCATTACTTACCTCTGCAGACCTGCAGGCACAAATTAGTTATGGTGCACAACAATTAAACCCTTTTTCAATAACTCAAATAGGTACAGGTAGTTTTCAATTTAATCCAGTAGATTTTGCCGATCTTGATGGTGATGGTGATTTAGATATGATTAGTGCTGATTTTTTTGGACCTGGGTATGCAGGAAGTGATTTTTTCTATTATGAAAATACAGGAACTACAGAGAGTCCAACCTTTGCAGCATCACAAGTAAATCCTTTTTCGCTAGTTCCAGAAACCGCATTGGGAAAGACCCCAAATTTTGTGGATCTCGATGGCGATGGCGATTTCGACATATTAGCTCAGAGTAACCAGGAAGCTGATATATCTAACCCAATATATGGCAACTTTTATTATTACGAAAACGTAGGCACCCCTACCGCTCCTAGTTTTGCAGCAGAAGCAATAAATCCTTTTGGATTAGCAAACTTGGCACTTGGACACCCATATGGCAATTCATCAGTTGGCCCAGGAGACCTAGATTTTATAGATATCGATAATGATGGAGATCTGGATATTATATCAGGAAGTAGCTCAGGAGGATTTCACTATTTTGAAAATACAGGAACCGCAGCAGCTCCAAGTTTCGGAGCAGAACAACTCAATCCTTTTAATTTAGCCGCCTTACCTTTTGGTAACCCAAATTGGTCTAATGTGACTTTTGCTGACCTTGATGGAGATGGAGATTTCGATTTATTGTCAGGAGCATATTCTGGAGATTTTTTATTTCTTGAAAACGTAGGAATCTCTTCGACTCCTGATTTTACTGCTTCTGTGACAAATCCATTTAATTTATTAGCGATTGGTGAAGGGTTTAGTAAGCCAACTTTTGTCGATTTAGATAACGATGGGGATATGGACATCATGTCTGGAAATGGTTTTGGAAATTTCTATTATATGGAGAATGTTAGTGGTATAACTAACGACGAGTGTGCGGGTGCGACTCCTATTGCTTGTGGTGACACTGTAGTGGGAACTACCGCAGATAATACAGATACTGGTGGAGCCAATGCTTCTCCGGACGAATGGTATTACTTTACAGGAACAGCTGGTGATATTACCACCATATCGCTTTGTGATGGTGGAACAGACTATAATTCTGTTCTAACTGTATACGATGCTTGTGATGGAACACAGATTGCGACTAATGATGATTTTTGTGGAGCACAATCTCAATTAACGTTTACCGCAGACGGGACTACCACGTACTATATCGCAGTAGAAGGATTTAATACTTCCAACTTTGGTAACTTTAGTTTGGCTATTTCATGTATAACTAACGACGTGTGTGAGGGTGCGACTCCTGTTGCATGTGGTGAAACTGTAGTGGGAACTACTCTTGATAATACAGATACAGGCGGTAATCCTGCTCCGGATGAATGGTATTCTTTCACAGGGACAGTTGGCGATATTACCGTATCTCTTTGTGATGGAGGTACTAGCTACGATTCGTTTTTAAGAGTATTTGATGCCTGTGGAGGTAATGAAATTACTTTCAATGATGATGCCTGTGGATTACAATCTGAATTAACATTTACCTCAGACGGGACTACTACATACTATATTATGGTAGAAGGGTATGATACCTTCCTAGGTAACTTTAGCTTGGCTATTTCATGTGTAACTAATGACGAGTGTGCGGGTGCGATTGCTATTGCTTGTGGTGATACTGTAGTGGGAACTACTACGGATAATACAGATACAGGTGGATCCAGTGATTCTCTAGACGAATGGTATTCCTTTACTGGAACAGTTGGTGAAATTACCATATCACTTTGTGATGGTGGAACCGACTATGATTCTCAATTATCTGTATACCATGCTTGTGATGGAGTTCTGATTGCGAATAACAATGACTTTTGTGGATTACAATCTGAATTAACATTTATTTCAGACGGGGCTACCACGTACTATATTGTAGTAGAAGGATTTTCTTCTTCCGACGCTGGCAACTTTAGCTTGGCTATTTCATGTGAGCAACTTGGAATTGAGGATAATGTGATCGAAGGATTTACATTTCATCCAAACCCTGTGAATAGTATCTTAGAGTTGAACTCCAAAGATTCTATCGAAAGACTAGAAATCTTCAATATTTTGGGTCAAAAAGTGATTAACATGCAGGTTGATGCTATTAGTTTACAGATGGACCTCTCTGAATTACAAACAGGAACTTATATAATGAAGGTTTTAGTTAGCGGAAAAACAGGAACATATAAAGTAGTAAAGAAGTAAAGTAGTAAAGTAGTAAAGTAGTAAAGTAGTAAAGTAGTAAAGTAGTAGTTTAATAATTATAGTTAATGATTAAAACCCTACCCTATAAAAAATGGGTAGTTTTTTTTCTATTTTCTATACAACCTGATATTTGCATAACATATACAGGTAATTTTTGATTAACCTTAATACTAATGAATAAACAAAAGTACTTTTTCAACAATTTGTTATTGCGCTATCGAAAGTGCCTTGGGAAATTGGAGCGCCTAAAACTTAATGGGAGTAATGAACGACGTCAGTCTATTTTAGAGAAACATCTAAGAAGACTAGAGAATCAATTAAGAGCATTGTTTCAAAAAATAAATAGAAAAGTCATCGCAACTGCAATGATTGCAGGAGTAGCATTACTTACCTCTGCAGACCTGCAGGCACAAATTAGTTATGGTGCACAACAATTAAACCCTTTTTCGATAACTCAAATAGGTACAGGTAGTTTTCAATTTAATCCAGTAGATTTTGCCGATCTTGATGGTGATGGTGATTTAGATATGATTAGTGCTGATTTTTTTGGACCTGGGTATGCAGGAAGTGATTTTTTCTATTATGAAAATACAGGAACTACAGAGAGTCCAACCTTTGCAGCATCACAAGTAAATCCTTTTTCGCTAGTTCCAGAAACCGCATTGGGAAAGACCCCAAATTTTGTGGATCTCGATGGCGATGGCGATTTCGACATATTAGCTCAGAGTAACCAGGAAGCTGATATATCTAACCCAATATATGGCAACTTTTATTATTACGAAAACGTAGGCACCCCTACCGCTCCTAGTTTTGCAGCAGAAGCAATAAATCCTTTTGGATTAGCAAACTTGGCACTTGGACACCCATATGGCAATTCATCAGTTGGCCCAGGAGACCTAGATTTTATAGATATCGATAATGATGGAGATCTGGATATTATATCAGGAAGTAGCTCAGGAGGATTTCACTATTTTGAAAATACAGGAACCGCAGCAGCTCCAAGTTTCGGAGCAGAACAACTCAATCCTTTTAATTTAGCCGCCTTACCTTTTGGTAACCCAAATTGGTCTAATGTGACTTTTGCTGACCTTGATGGAGATGGAGATTTCGATTTATTGTCAGGAGCATATTCTGGAGATTTTTTATTTCTTGAAAACGTAGGAATCTCTTCGACTCCTGATTTTACTGCTTCTGTGACAAATCCATTTAATTTATTAGCGATTGGTGAAGGGTTTAGTAAGCCAACTTTTGTCGATTTAGATAACGATGGGGATATGGACATCATGTCTGGAAATGGTTTTGGAAATTTCTATTATATGGAGAATGTTAGTGGTATAACTAACGACGAGTGTGCGGGTGCGACTCCTATTGCTTGTGGTGACACTGTAGTGGGAACTACCGCAGATAATACAGATACTGGTGGAGCCAATGCTTCTCCGGACGAATGGTATTACTTTACAGGAACAGCTGGTGATATTACCACCATATCGCTTTGTGATGGTGGAACAGACTATAATTCTGTTCTAACTGTATACGATGCTTGTGATGGAACACAGATTGCGACTAATGATGATTTTTGTGGAGCACAATCTCAATTAACGTTTACCGCAGACGGGACTACCACGTACTATATCGCAGTAGAAGGATTTAATACTTCCAACTTTGGTAACTTTAGTTTGGCTATTTCATGTATAACTAACGACGTGTGTGAGGGTGCGACTCCTGTTGCATGTGGTGAAACTGTAGTGGGAACTACTCTTGATAATACAGATACAGGCGGTAATCCTGCTCCGGATGAATGGTATTCTTTCACAGGGACAGTTGGCGATATTACCGTATCTCTTTGTGATGGAGGTACTAGCTACGATTCGTTTTTAAGAGTATTTGATGCCTGTGGAGGTAATGAAATTACTTTCAATGATGATGCCTGTGGATTACAATCTGAATTAACATTTACCTCAGACGGGACTACTACATACTATATTATGGTAGAAGGGTATGATACCTTCCTAGGTAACTTTAGCTTGGCTATTTCATGTGTAACTAATGACGAGTGTGCGGGTGCGATTGCTATTGCTTGTGGTGATACTGTAGTGGGAACTACTACGGATAATACAGATACAGGTGGATCCAGTGATTCTCTAGACGAATGGTATTCCTTTACTGGAACAGTTGGTGAAATTACCATATCACTTTGTGATGGTGGAACCGACTATGATTCTCAATTATCTGTATACCATGCTTGTGATGGAGTTCTGATTGCGAATAACAATGACTTTTGTGGATTACAATCTGAATTAACATTTATTTCAGACGGGGCTACCACGTACTATATTGTAGTAGAAGGATTTTCTTCTTCCGACGCTGGCAACTTTAGCTTGGCTATTTCATGTGAGCAACTTGGAATTGAGGATAATGTGATCGAAGGATTTACATTTCATCCAAACCCTGTGAATAGTATCTTAGAGTTGAACTCCAAAGATTCTATCGAAAGACTAGAAATCTTCAATATTTTGGGTCAAAAAGTGATTAACATGCAGGTTGATGCTATTAGTTTACAGATGGACCTCTCTGAATTACAAACAGGAACTTATATAATGAAGGTTTTAGTTAGCGGAAAAACAGGAACATATAAAGTAGTAAAGAAGTAAAGTAGTAAAGTAGTAAAGTAGTAAAGTAGTAAAGTAGTAAAGTAGTAGTTTAATAATTATAGTTAATGATTAAAACCCTACCCTATAAAAAATGGGTAGTTTTTTTTCTATTTTCTATACAACCTGATATTTGCATAACATATACAGGTAATTTTTGATTAACCTTAATACTAATGAATAAACAAAAGTACTTTTTCAACAATTTGTTATTGCGCTATCGAAAGTGCCTTGGGAAATTGGAGCGCCTAAAACTTAATGGGAGTAATGAACGACGTCAGTCTATTTTAGAGAAACATCTAAGAAGACTAGAGAATCAATTAAGAGCATTGTTTCAAAAAATAAATAGAAAAGTCATCGCAACTGCAATGATTGCAGGAGTAGCATTACTTACCTCTGCAGACCTGCAGGCACAAATTAGTTATGGTGCACAACAATTAAACCCTTTTTCGATAACTCAAATAGGTACAGGTAGTTTTCAATTTAATCCAGTAGATTTTGCCGATCTTGATGGTGATGGTGATTTAGATATGATTAGTGCCGATTTTTTTGGATCTGGGTATGCAGGAAGTGATTTTTTCTATTATGAAAATACAGGAACTGCAGAGAGTCCAACCTTTGCAGCATCACAATTAAATCCTTTTTCGCTGGCTCCTGGATCAGCGTATGGAATTACCCCAAGTTTTGTGGACCTCGATGGAGATGGAGATTTCGATATACTAGCTCAAAGTCATCACTATTCTGGGAGTTATGGTAATTTTTTCTATTATGAAAATGTAGGCACATCTACTGCTCCTAGTTTTGCAGCAGAAACAATAAATCCTTTTGGATTAGGATACTTGGCACTTGGACACCCATATGGCAATTCATCAGTTGGTCCAGGAGACCTAGATATTATTGATATCGATAATGATGGAGACCTAGATATTATGTCAGGAAGTAGCTCAGGAGGATTTCACTATTTTGAAAATACAGGAACCGCAGGTGCTCCAAGTTTTGGAGCAGAACAACTCAATCCTTTTAATTTAGCCGCCTTGCCTTTTGGTAACCCAAATTGGTCTAATGTGACTTTTGCTGATCTTGATGGAGATGGAGATTTCGATTTATTGTCAGGAGCATATTCTGGAGACTTTGTGTATTATGAAAATGTAGGAAGCTCTTCGACTTCTGATTTTACTGCTTCCATGACGAATCCATTTCTTTTAACAGCGATTGGTGAAGGATTTAGTAAGCCAACTTTTGTCGATTTAGATAACGATGGGGATATGGATATTATGTCGGGTAGTGGTTTCGGAAATTTCTATTATTTTGAAAATACGACACCTTTACCTACGGACACCACTCCTCCAGTAGCTATCTGTCAAGACATAACAATAGATCTGGATGCTAATGGTGACGCTAGTATCTTGGCAACTGATATAGATGGAGGATCAACGGATAATGTTGGAATTGTCTCTTATGTAGCTAGTATGACAGATTTTGATTGTAGTCATATAGGGACAAATAATGTGACATTAACCGTAACAGATGCGGCAGGAAATAGCAGTGATTGTGTGGCTGTGGTGACAATTGAAGATAATACAGCGCCAGCTATTGTTTGTCAAGACATTACCCTAGAATTAGGAGCAGATGGTACTGCAATGATCACATCTACAGATGTGTTAGCAAGTGTAAATGATGCTTGTGGAATCAATACAACAGCGGTTGATATTGAAAACTTCGATTGTAGTGATATTGGAACCCCAGTAACGGTAACTGTATTTGCAGTAGATAACAATGGAAACTTAGAATCTTGTGCTGCTATTGTAACGGTAGTAGATCTACTCGCACCGGTGGTTACCTGCCCAACCGATGTTACTGTGGATCCAGGAGAGGGCAACTTATTCTGGGAGTTAGGAGATTACTTCGCTTTAGGTGAAGCTACTGCAATAGATAACTGTACAGATCCTGTGACTATTACCTCGCAAGATCCGGCACCAGGAACATTACTTCCTGATGGAGTGTATACAATTACTATGACTGGCGAAGATGAGTACGGCAATTTAGGTACTTGTACTTTCGAATTGACTGTAGATACGATTCTAGGAATTGGGGATACTGTGATTGAAGGATTTAGTTACGCACCAAACCCAGTAGATAATGTGTTGAATTTAAATTCAGTAGAAATTATTAAAGAGATTCAAATCTTTAACATACTAGGTCAAAAAGTGATTAACATGCAGGTTGATGCTATTAGTTTACAGATGGATCTCTCTAAATTACAAACTGGAACTTATATAATGAAAGTTTTAGTTAGCGGAAAAACAGGAACTTTTAAAGTAGTTAAAATGTAGTTTACTATTTATTAACCTTAATATTTTAAAATGAATAAACAAAAGTACTTTTTTAACAATTTGTTATTGCGCTACAGAAAGTGTATGCGGAAGCTAGAACACTTAAAGCTTAATGGCAGTAATAAACGACGACAGTCTATTTTAGAGAAACATCTAAGAAGACTAGAGAACCAATTAAGAGCATTGTTTCAAAAAATAAATAGAAAAGTCATCGCAACTGCAATGATTGCAGGAGTAGCATTACTTACCTCTGCAGACCTGCAGGCACAAATTAGTTATGGTGCACAACAA
>Ga0256847_1001446_pt1 | contig 12145 bp, 11 predicted proteins | sample TeddybearmetaG_FD_189099 | JGI IMG/M metagenome (GOLD analysis project Ga0256847, IMG submission 189099) | Hydrothermal vent microbial communities from East Pacific Rise, Pacific Ocean - Teddybear | ecosystem: Environmental > Aquatic > Marine > Hydrothermal vents | place: Pacific Ocean: East... | reverse complement strand
TAGTTACTTACTATTGGGTTCGTAAAAAAATAGTTCAGAATAATTATTTTGCCAGTATCTCCTTTCTTGCTTTTATACTTATTGGAATAGCATCAGTAACCTTTGGTAATACCTTACATAAAAAGAATCATTATACTTCTTTTCTAACCCCAAAAAACAACACCGCTGTTCTTATTATTGATAAGGTTTTAAAACCAAATAATTTTTATAACAACTATTTTGCAAAAGTTGTTTCCTTAAATTCGAAAACGGTTCAAGGGAAAATTCTATTAAATGTTCGTAAAGATAACATTGCTCAAAAATTTATTGTTGATGATAAAATTATTGTAATACATTCTTTTGATTCAATTAATAACCCGCTAAATCCCTATCAATTTAGTTATAAAAAGTATTTAGAAAAACAACAAGTCTACCATCAGGTTTCAATTGGAACTAAAGAATATTTCCTTTTAAAAAATGACAAATCTTCTTTAAAGGGTTGGGCTTTCTACATTCGAAAACAAATCAATGTTGCCTTGAAAAGGAATGGTTTTAAGGGTGATGAACTAGCCATAATTAATGCTTTGTTATTGGGGCAACGTCAAGAAATTTCTAAAGATATTTTACAAAATTATCAAAATGCAGGTGCTATTCATATATTGGCAGTTTCAGGTTTACACGTTGGTATTATTTTATTGATGCTTACTTTTTTATTGAAACCTTTAGAAAAATTAAAACATGGTATCCTTATAAAACTAGTACTTATCATTTTTCTATTATGGTTATTTGCTTTTATAGCAGGTTTATCTGCATCAATAGTCAGGTCTGTAACCATGTTTACCGCTGTTGCCATAGCAATGACACTCAAACAGTCAAGAAATATATATAAAGCACTTATTATCTCCATTTTCTTTTTACTGTTATTCAATCCAAATTATTTATTTAATGTTGGTTTTCAATTAAGTTATTTGGCTGTATTTTTTATCGTTTGGACACAACCTATGTTGTACAGACTATGGAAACCTCCTTTAAAAATAATCGATTATTTTTGGCAACTATTAACTGTTTCAATAGCCGCTCAATTAGGTGTATTACCATTAAGTCTATTTTATTTTCATCAATTTCCTGGTTTATTTTTTGTTGCTAATTTAATTATCATTCCTTTTCTGGGAATCATCCTCGGTGGAGGTATTCTTATTATTGTATTGGCAGTATTAAATATACTGCCAAATGCCATTGCTAATTTTTATGAAGAAGTCATCTCTCTATTAAACTCAATTGTTGAATGGATTGGAAACCAAGAGTCCTTTTTATTCCAAAATATTTCATTTACACTCATTTCTGTATTCTTATATTTTCTGTTTATAATCACTTTTTTTAAGTGGATTGAAATTAAAAAACCTATCTATCTTAAGATAGCTCTAATCGCTGTAATTAGTTTCCAGTTAAATTTAATTTCAGAAAAATATTTAAGTAGTAATGATAGTCAATTTATCGTTTTTAATAAAACCAGACATACCATTTTAGGAATACGAGAAGGAAGAAAATTACAGGTACACCATACATTAGACAACTTAACTGTTAAAAATGAAAACAGTATTAAAGGATACCTTATGGGTTCAAGAACAGTACTGAGTTCTTTAAAAAACCAGCCTAAAAATGTATATGATTTAAACAATAAAAAAATGTTGGTTCTTGATAGTTTGGGTGTTTATCAAATACCTCATTTGTTTTCGAATTACGTTCTTTTAAGACAATCTCCTAACATCAATTTAGAGCGTCTTATCAAAACTATAAACCCTGAATTGATAATTGCAGATGCTTCCAATTATAAAAGTCACATTTCGCGGTGGAAAAAAACATGTGAAAACTACAATATTACATTCCATTACACCGTTAAAGACGGAGCGTTTATAGAAAAGTTTTAACTGAAACGCTTATATAATTTAACTATATTTGCGCGTTATCAAAAAAGAAAAATACTTATGAATATTATAGTGCCAATGGCAGGAATTGGTTCTCGCCTTAGACCTCACACCTTAACAATCCCTAAACCTTTAACTTTAGTTGCTGGTAAACCTATCGTACAAAGGTTGGTAGAAGATATTGTAAAAGTCCTAAACCTGCCTGACGGCAAGGCAGGCCAAAAAATTGAAGAAATCGCTTTTGTGATTGGTCCAACTTTTCCAGCTAATACCGAAAAAAAATTACTAGATATTGCTAAAAATTTAGGCGCTAAAGGTATTGTCACTGTTCAACATGAAGCCTTAGGTACTGCACATGCTATTCAATGTGCAAAACAATCATTAAACGGTCCTTGTGTTGTTGCTTTTGCAGATACTCTTTTTAAAGCAGATTTTACCTTAGATGCAGAAGCAGATGGTGCTATCTGGGTAAAACAAGTTGAAAACCCAAGTGCATATGGCGTGATTAAATTAAAAGATGGTGTAATTACTGATTTTGTAGAAAAACCTGATGAATTTATTTCTGATTTAGCTATTATTGGTATCTATTACTTTAAAAATGGCGAAATACTAAGAGATGAGATTCAATACCTTTTAGATAATAATATCAAAGAAAAAGGCGAATTTCAATTGACCAATGCCTTGGAAAACATGAAGCAAAAAGGATTGAAATTTGTGCCAGGTCAAGTTGATGAATGGATGGATTGTGGAAATAAAGAAATAACCGTAGAAACGAATGGTCGGGTATTACAATTTGTGTATCAAGATGGACAAAATTTAGTTTCTGATACTGTACTCTTAGAAAATTCAGAAATTATCCAACCCTGTTATATCGGTGAAAATGTAAAATTGATAAATACTAAAGTGGGGCCAAATGTGTCTCTTGGCACAAATTGTGTGGTAGAAAACTCAACCATTAGCAATTCTTTAATTCAAACAAATACAACCATAAAGAATGCTACATTTGACAATGCGATGATTGGCAATAATGTGGTTTATAATGGTGATTTTAAATCAATTAGTATCGGAGATTATTCTCAACTAATTTAAAATGACAAAGGGATTCGAATATATTGTTTTAATGTTTTTAAGTATTTCTTTATCAGGATTTGCTCAGAAAGATTCGTTGGCAAATGTTTTTATTGCTAAGAAAAATAATAAAGAATTACAGAATGAACAAAGAGAATTAAACTTTCAAAAATTCTTTTTTGAAGCCCTGCAACAAAAAGCTATTGGTAATTTTGACAAAGCCATTAGTGCATTGGAAAATTGTAAAAACATTAAAAAAGATAGTAAAGCAGTTTATTTTGAACTTAGTAAAAATTATTTCGAACTAGAAAAATATATTGAAGCTGAATCTTATGTTAAAAAAGGCCTAGAAAAAGCTCCTGAAAACTTATTTATGCTAGAGCTTTTAAAAGATACATATAACAGACAAAGTAATTTTAAAGACGCATTAGAAATTCAAAAAAAAATCAGTGAACAAAGGCCTAATGCTCAATTAGACTTGGTTATTCTTTATATTAAAAATAATCAAGTTGCCAATGCAAAACAATTATTGATAGATTTAGAAAAAAAGGGAATGTTGTCTGCTAATTTACTTCCTTTTAAAAAATCTTTATTAGATGGTAATCTGTCATCGCCGTCATCCAACCCAATTAGTAAAGCTATTGAACATCAATCAATCGAAGAATTAAAAACCCTTTATAAAACCAATAAATCTTTTGCTGTTTTAAAACATTTATTACGAAAGTTAAATACTAAAAAACAATATTCAGCACTAGAAAGGTATAGTGATGCGGCTATAGAGCTTTATCCAGCACAACCTTTGGTGTATTTAATGAATGCAAGGGCTTTAAACCAAAAGAAAGAATATAAAAGTGCCATTCAAGTTTTACAAAATGGTTTCGATTATATTGTGGATGATATTTTATTAGAAGCCAATTTTTACGAACAAATGAGTTTGAGCTATAAGGGTATGAGTCAGAACATAAATGCGTCAAAATATTACAATAAAGCAATTGTATTGCGTCAAAAAAAATCATAGTATGCTAAAAAAATTTCTTTACATATTTATTATTGGTTTGGCTATAACTTCTTGTAAGTCTACCAAAGTTGGTGATACCAATACCAATTTAGGTCTGTCTGCTAAAAAAGTTATTAAAAACCATTATAACCATACATTAGACAAAGAAACCATTACAGCAAGATTAAAAGTAAAATATGTTGGAAAAACAACACCTCCCGGCGTAACTGCATCCTTGCGGATTAAAAAAGATGAAACGATTTGGATCAGTCTTTCAAAATTCGGGTATCCATTAGGTAAGCTCCTAATTACACCGAATAGAGTAAGCTATTATGAAAAAATAAATAGAACCTATTTTGATGGTGATTTTTCACTATTGAGTAATTGGCTTGGTACAGATTTAGATTTTAAAAAAGTTCAAAATTTATTATTTGGTGAAGCCGTCTTAAACTTAAAGAATGATAAATTTAGTGTTAATCTACATCAAAATAAATATTTACTAAAACCAAAAAAAGAGTACGATTTGTTTACTATTCTATTCTTGATTAATCCTGACAATTTTAAAATAAGTAGTCAAGAAATTCGTCAAAAACAAGAAGACAAAAAGTTGGTTATTAATTATATAAATTATATAAAAATTGATGGTGCCATTTTCCCAAAGCAAATTCATATTGCAGCATCAGACCTTAAAAATACATCTACATTAGATGTCAATTATAGGTCAGTAGTATTTAACAATCCTGTTAGGTTTCCCTTTAAAATACCTAGCAATTACAAACGAATTGTTTTAAAATAATTCATGCCGGAAAAATGTTTTATTAAAAGAATAGCATTTAACCCTAAGTTCAATTTAATATTTGTTTACAGTTTGAATAAAAAGAGATAGTTTTGTCTATGCAATTACGTATTATCATTTTTATATTAATTTCATTTCTGGTGTCCTTTTCTTCTCATGCTCAAAATCAAAAGCAATTAGAAATCAAGAGGAAACAACTTCAAAAAGAAATTAAAGAAATTAACTCTTTATTATTTAAATCTAAAAAAGAAGCTGAAACGCTACTATCTGATTTGGATGATATTACACAAAAAATAAACATTCGTTCTCAATTAATAAATACTATAAATCAAGAAGCTGAGGTTCTTTCACGTGAAATTTCCAACAATGAAAAAAAAATAGCTTCGCAAGAAAAAAAATTAGGCATATTAAAAAAAGAGTATGCTAATATGGTAGTAAAATCGTATAAAAGTAAAAACAAACACAGTCGATTACTTTTCTTACTTTCATCAGAAAATTTTACTCAAGCCTATAAAAGACTACAATACATTAAGCAATATACTTCTTATAGAAAACAACAAGGTGAAGAAATAAAAGCAACTACTGTAAATTTACGTGCCTTAACAGATTCCTTACAAGTAAAAGAAGATGAAAAACAATTATTAATTGCATTGCATTTAAAAGAAAAAGAAAATGTTAGTCAGGAAAAGGCCTCGCAAGAAAAATTAGTTACCCAAGTAAAAGCAAAAGAACAGAAATATATCTCTCAGATTAAAAGAAAGCAAAGAGAAGAACGTAAGCTTGATAGAAAAATTCAACGATTAATTAGAGAGGCAATTGCAAGGTCTAACAAGAAAAATGGTAATAAAAAATCATCTGGTTTTAAACTCACTCCAGAAGCTGAAAGGCTTGGAAAATCTTTTATAACAAATAAAGGTAAATTGCCTTGGCCTACTAAAAAAGGAACTGTAATTAGAAAGTACGGAAAACAAAAACACCCAACATTGGCTGGTATAACAATTCAAAGCAACGGTGTACATGTTGCTACTGAGGCAAAAGCAAAAGCAAGAGCAATTTTTGACGGTACAGTATTGTCCATACAATTATTACCAGGGCGTAAAAAAATGGTGTTGATACAACATGGTAATTACATTACTGCCTACAAGAATTTAGATAATGTATTGGTGAAAAAAGGAGATAAAATCCGTACCAAACAAGATATTGGTACGATACATACGGATACCACTACCGGTAAAACCGTCTTAGCATTTAGTCTGTTTAAAGAGACTACTATTCAAAATCCTGAACTATGGATTGGTAAAATGTTATAATCTGAATTATATTAACTAAGCTTTAAACAAAGCTTTTAATTCTGTAGCGTTTTCTGGTTTCATTCTCCCAGATAACAACAAGCTTAATTGCTTTCTTCGCAATGCCCCATCATATCGTTCTTGTTCTAATTTCGTTTCTGGTTGTATTGTCGGTACTTTAACCGGAGTACCTGTTCTGTCAACAGCTACAAATGTGTAAATGCCTTCATTTACTTTTGATTTTTGTCCACTTTCTCTATCTTCTGTCCAAACATCAACATAGATTTCCATAGAAGAATTAAAAGCCCTAGAAACTTTTGCTTCAACGATAACCACGCTTCCTACAGGTACCGCTTTGTTAAATACCACATGGTTTACAGAAGCCGTTACAACAATACGTTTTGAATGTCTTTGAGCGGCAATACTGCAGGCTCTGTCCATTCTTGCTAACAGTTCTCCTCCAAATAGGTTATTCAACGCATTGGTTTCTCCTGGTAACACCATATCTGTTAAAATCGTTAATGAGTCTTTAGGGGTTTTTATTTCCATAAACTAACTATGTTGTTTAATTTTCAGGCAAAGGTAAGTAATTGTGAGAACGTTGTTTCTAAGAAATTTCGTTAGAAGTACATCTGTTTTATAAATCTTGAACTAATAACCAAACATCTTCTGATTCGGTCTTTTTAAGTCTATAAAGGTTGTTAATAGCATCTTCTCTACTATCATAGCTATCAAAAGAAACCTGTGTCAAACCCCATTGGTTTACACCCAAAATTCTCGCTTTATAACCTTTCTTTAACAATTGATTTACTTTTCTTACCGCATTTTCAGGGTATCTGAAAGCTCCGGCAATAACATGATATGGCTTTTTATCTAAAGATACAATTAGCGAAACAGATGGTAACGCCTCTGATACAATAAAAGTAGCTTGCTGAATTTTTGTTTCTACTTGTTTTTGTTCTTTTTGAGCAACAATAATCTGTTGTTTGTTTTTGTAATCTTTATAAATTTCATTCCCGCCAAATCCTAAAACTGACAGTCCCAATAAAAATATAGCTGCATATTTTAAATAATTATGGGTTTCTTTTGCCTGTTCAGAAACTAAAATCGGTACTTTTTCTTCACGTTTTTCTACTTGTTTAATATAGACTTCTCTTTTTATTTCTGGGCTTACCAATGCAGATAATCCATAAGCAGCAGTTAAATAATTTACATCACTCTGCGGTTCAAAAATTATCGCATTATTATTATCTAACGAAAATTTACCAATCTTTTCAAGAAATAAATCCGTGTCTCTTAACTCTTCCCTCCATTGATTAACTTCAAATTTGATAAAATTCATGGCATGCTCAAAAGGCATTTTATCAACCGAAGCAATATAGTTTGCCAATAAACCATCATTATTCTTTAGATGTGCATTATAGGTAATTAACTTGTGTGGTGGATAAAAGGTATTAGAATGTGAGCTTATAATAGCCGATTTATTATTGGTTACAAACCCTCCAAAATCAGGAACGATAACACATTCATATCGATATAATAAATCACTTATATAGGTGGAGAGTTTCATTAAAAACAAAAGTAAAAAAAACTTCCAGTTAAAAGAGTACTTGCAAACTTTTTTTTTAACAAATGTTTGTATATTTAAAACTCAATTATTTGCTCTTTTGAAAAACCAAGAACTACTTCATGTATTGACACTATTAAATACCGATGGTATTGGAGATGTGCTAGCTAAAAAAATGATTACCCATTTTGGGAGTGCAACTGCTGTTTTTTCACAAAGGAAACAAAATCTCTTAAAAATTTCAGGTATCGGTAGTTCGATTATCTCTGCCTTAGCAAATAGAGCGAATTTTAAAAGAGCAGAAAAAGAAATTGAGTTTATAAATGCAAATGACATTCATTACTTTTATTTTAAAGATATTAATTATCCTGCATATTTAAAGCATTGTTTTGATGCGCCCGTATTACTTTTCCAAAAAGGAGCTATCAATTTAAAGCATCAAAAAATTATAAGTATTGTTGGTACAAGACAAATGACCAGTTATGGAAAATCTGTACTTGACGAATTATTTCAAGGGATTAAAGAGTACAATCCTATTATTGTTAGTGGATTGGCATACGGTATCGATATACAAGCACATAAATTAGCATTAAAACATAATTTACAAACTATTGCTGTACTGGCTCATGGACTTGATAGGATATACCCAACAATTCATAAAAAATACGCCACTCAAATCCTTGAAAATGGTGGTTTATTATCTGATTTTTGGTCTGGAACAAATCCTGACCGAGAAAATTTTGTAAAACGCAATCGGATTGTTGCTGGTTTATCTCAAGCTACTATTGTTGTTGAGTCTGCAGAAAAAGGGGGCTCTTTAATCACGGCCGATATTGCGAATTCTTATAATAGAGATGTATTTGCTGTCCCAGGAAGAATAACCGATGCTTATAGTAGGGGCTGCAACCAATTAATTAAAACAAATAGAGCTGCAATGCTAACTTCTGCCAAAGATTTAGCCTACATTTTAAACTGGGAGAAAGATACTAAAGCAAAAAAAACAATTCAAAAAGAATTATTTATTGAGCTTTCTCATTCTGAAAAAGAAGTCTATAGTTATTTATTAAAAGAAGGCAAACAACAATTAGACGTCATTGCCTTGCATTGTAATCTGCCTATTTATAAAATTGCAGCACTCTTATTAAATTTAGAGTTAAAAGGTGCTATTAAACCTTTACCTGGGAAAATATTTGAAGCCGTTTAAGCCTAACCCTTCCCAAAGGGAAGGAAATCTGTCCTCGTTTCAATTTATGGTCTTCATTTGTTGTGGGTAAGATTTTCCGAACCTCACAGCGAACTTCAAGCAATTCTGCTCCTAACAAAACTCCTAAATCTAAATCAGTCAATCAATTTCTTTTCTAAAAAATACTCAATGACCGCTTCTTTCATCATGACCGATTGTTCTCCCGCTTTTAAAAAAGGAATTTCGTCTTTTACTTTATAATGAGGCCATCCATCTTCATCAAAAAAATCAAACTCATAATACCCTAAAGGTTCTAACACTCTGCAAATAGCAATATGCATTAAATTTACTTTTTCATCTTTTTTAAATTTACGATATCCTTGCCCTAGTTCTTGAACACCTATTAAATAAATAATCGCATCTAAGTCTAAAATTTCTCCATCACCAAATTGCACTGAAATTTTTTGTTTCAGCAACTCCCATCTACTTTTTAATGTTACGTCTTTTGACATTCTAAAAAAATTAAAAAACAAAGATACTTTTTCAAATTAAATTTTTGGACATGAAAGTAGTATAAATTGCGTTACTTTTGTATCATTATAAAACGACTCAACAAACAAATCTAGATTAGATTATGTATGGCAATATAAAAGAACATTTACAGCAAGAGTTACGAGACATTAGAGAAGCTGGTTTATATAAATCTGAGCGGATTATTACTTCCTCTCAAGATGCAGTAATTAAAATTTCAACAGGTGAAGAAGTTATTAATTTTTGTGCAAATAATTACTTGGGGCTTTCTAATCATCCTGAAGTAATTCAAGCAGCAAAAGATGCTATGGATACACATGGCTATGGAATGTCATCTGTACGTTTTATTTGTGGAACACAAGACATTCACAAACAATTAGAGCAAAAAATAGCTGAGTTTTACGGCTTTGAAGATACTATTTTATATGCTGCTGCTTTTGATGCCAATGGAGGTGTTTTTGAACCCTTGTTGACCAAGGAAGATGCTATTATTTCCGATTCTTTAAATCATGCTTCTATTATTGATGGCGTTCGTTTGTGTAAAGCAGCTCGTTATCGTTATGAAAATAACAATATGCAAGAGTTAGAAGCGCGATTGCAAGAAGCAAATAATGCAGGTGCCCGTTTTAAAATTATTGTTACCGATGGTGTGTTTTCTATGGACGGAATTGTGGCTAGTCTCGATAAAATTTGTGATTTAGCTGATACATATGACGCCATGGTTATGGTTGATGAATGTCATGCTACAGGGTTCATAGGTAAAACCGGAAGAGGAACTTTAGAACTCAAAAACGTACTAGATAGAGTTGACATTGTTACCGGAACTCTGGGAAAAGCACTTGGTGGGGCTATGGGTGGTTATACTACCGCCAAAAAGGAAATTATCGAAATCTTACGTCAACGTTCAAGACCGTATTTGTTTTCAAATTCATTAGCGCCAGCTATTGTTGGTGCATCCTTAAAAGTACTTGATTTATTGTCAAATGACACTTCATTACGTGATAAATTAGAACAAAACACCAATTATTTTCGTGACCAAATGGAAAAAGTTGGTTTCGACCTTGTCGGAGCTGACGCTGCAATTGTTCCTGTAATGTTATACGATGCAAAATTATCTCAAGATATGGCAAATGCATTGTTAGCCGAAGGTATTTATGTAATCGGATTCTTTTTTCCAGTAGTTCCAAAAGGAAAAGCCAGAATTAGAGTACAACTCTCTGCGGCACACACCAAAGAACATTTAAATAAAGCAATTACTGCTTTTACGAAGGTTGGGAAAGCTTTAGAAGTTATCTAATTAAAAAAAATACTAAACCCGTTATGCATTTTGATAATTTAGACTAAACTAAATGTCTGTTCGAGTGATTTTCAGTAGAAAATCGTATCGAGAACAGGTTTTAAAATCGAAAATTTGATTCTCGATACTAATTTTGCTCATAAAAATGAGTAAAATTCACTCGTCCCGAGACTTCGAGAGACAAATTTTCTTCAAAATGCACAACAGGTAATTCCTTCCCATGAAAAGGAAAGAGCCTGTGCTGAACTCGTTTCAGTATGGCTTTGACGAAGGAAAAGACGGAAGGGTAAAAAATAATCACCTCGTCTTTATACTTAGCTATCGCACACATAAATCCACTCCTCCTAAATTAGGAGGAGAGTTTTGAATATGATGCTTGAAATTTTATACATTTGTTTAATAAATTCAGAATCGAATTAGTTAAATAAGCAACCGATACTGAAACAAGTTCAGCATGAAAATAAGAATCACCAAACATTTCGATTTTGAAACCGCACATGCCTTATATGGGTATGATGGAAAATGTAAAAATATACATGGGCATAGTTATCAGTTATATGTTACAGTTATTGGTACACCTATCGGCAATACTAATCACGTAAAAAACGGAATGGTACTCGATTTTGGTGACCTTAAGAAAATAGTAAAATCTGAAATTGTAGATATTTTTGACCATGCAACCGTATTGAATGAAAATTCGCCCCATAAAGAACTAGCCGAGAAAATAAAACCACATTCACCCAAAGTTTTGTTAGTAGATTATCAACCAACCAGTGAAAATATGTTGATCGATTTTGCAGATAAGATTAGTGCTAGATTACCTGATTCTGTTGCATTACATTCGCTAAAACTCTATGAAACTAATAACTCGTATGCTGAGTGGTTTGCCTCAGACCAACAGCCATAGGCTGAATTAAGTATTATAATTTGAATGAATATAACATTACCTCAACATAAAAAAATATATTTCGCCTCTGATCAGCATTTTGGCATTCCTAATCATGAAAAAAGTATCGTTCGTGAAAAGAAGTTTGTGCAATGGTTAGATATTGTAAAAAAAGATGCCGAGGCTATTTTTTTGTTGGGTGATTTATTCGATTTTTGGTTTGAATATAAAACGGTTGTTCCAAAAGGTTTTGTAAGAGTGCTCGGGAAACTGGCTGAAATTAAAGATAGTGGAATTCCTATTTATTTTTTCGTAGGCAATCACGACTTATGGATGCAAGATTATTTTGAAAAAGAATTAAATATTCCCGTTTACCATCAACCAAAAGAATTTACAATAAATAACACTTCTTTTTTTATTGGACATGGCGATGGTTTGGGCCCAGCAGACAAAGGTTATAAACGTATGAAAAAGGTTTTTACCAATTCATTTTCAAAATGGTTATACCGTTGGTTACATCCTGATATTGGGATGCGTTTAGGTAACTATTTATCTACAAAAAACAAGCTCATTTCTGGTGATGAAGATGTTGTCTTTTTAGGTGCAGAAAATGAATGGTTAGTACAG
>Ga0256847_1001445_pt1 | contig 12147 bp, 8 predicted proteins | sample TeddybearmetaG_FD_189099 | JGI IMG/M metagenome (GOLD analysis project Ga0256847, IMG submission 189099) | Hydrothermal vent microbial communities from East Pacific Rise, Pacific Ocean - Teddybear | ecosystem: Environmental > Aquatic > Marine > Hydrothermal vents | place: Pacific Ocean: East... | reverse complement strand
CATGGCAGGTCACGAAGGCCGGGGTATCGGCCTATGGGCAAAGGCGGCCACTTATCTGTTGCAAGACGCAGGCGAAGATACCTACGAGGCCAATCGATCTTTGGGCTTGCCCGATGACTCACGGGATTTCACCGACGCCGCTGTTTTGATAAAGCATTTTGTTGGTCAAGAGCCATTTAGGTTGCTTACCAATAACCCGAAGAAAGTAGACGACCTTACTGGTTTTGGTTTGCGTCACATTACCCAAGAAAAACATGTCACTGGTGTGAGTGAGTGGAATAAACGTTATCTGAATGCTAAGCGAGATTGGGGCCATAAGCTTGACGATAGCGATATAAACGTATGAGTCGGTCGCCGATAAGCGTCGTTTATATAGTGGTGTTAGCTGCCAGCTTTTTCACAGCTCTTGGGTGCGCAACAGAGCTACGCATAAACGAAATTCAATTTGTTGGCAGTCATAACAGCTTTAAACAAGCGATGTCGCCAGAGCACATGCGGGCATTGCGAGCACAAAACCCGGCTGCCGCTCGAGCGTTGGATTACGCTCATCTTCCGCTGTCGATACAGCTAGATTTAGGCATGCGAAAACTGGAGATTGACGTGTTCTTTTCTCCACAGTCACGCTCACTTGTTGTGGGTCATGTTCAAACCATAGACATGAATAGCAATTGTGATGCGTTGGCCGAATGCTTTCGCCAAGTACGATCTTGGTCTAATGCGCACCCAAGGCATGTGCCCATTTGGATTAGTTTTAATGCGAAAGATCAACGTATTGAAGGCTTGCCAGATCCCGCACCTTTTACTGAAGATGCATTTGCATTGTTCGATGAAGTGATTGAAGCAGAGCTTGGCAGTCGACTGATTCGGCCTAACGATATTGTAAATTTGGTATGGCCTAATCTTAATGATGCAAGGGGCAAAATTTTACTGATCCTAGATGAACAAGGTAACAAGCGAGATCTGTATTGGAAAAACTGGCGTGCGCGGCCAATGTTTACTAACGCGCCGCCGGAACATCCGGCTGCAGCGATCATGATTCTTAATGATCCTATCGAACAGCAGGAAGAGATTAAGAAATTTGTTAGGGCGGGCTATATGGTTCGCACCCGAGCAGACGCAGATACACGTGAGGCGCGTGAAGGCTCAACGGTACGGCGCGAAGCCGCATTTGAAAGTGGCGCTCAAGCAGTAAGCACTGACTACTATGTAGAAGATGAGCGATTCGGGTCAGGATATGTTGTTGGCATTGCGGGGTATGTGCGATGCAACCCGGTTACCACGCAAGTCGTTTGCAGCGTGGCTGAATAATCCTCATTTTCGGTTATAGATTGCCGGCGATATGTTTACCTAATAGTTCGTTAAAAAACTCGGGACGTTCGAAGTAAGGTGAATGCCCAGCATCTTCGATGACCTCGATCTTCGCGTTGTCAAAGTGCGGTACGAATGATTCCAATAATGCGACTGGAAAGAGCGGATCTTCCTTGCCGGCAAACAGCAGTGTTGGACATTTAACTTGCGCCAGTTGTTCGAGTTGCACCACATCGTCGCGGCTTAACAGGTGGGCCAGTTTGTCCCAGGAAAATTCGGTATTAAAATTATTGATAGATTCGTACAGTTGCATCAATGCAAGATTCGCATGTGTCTTTTGTGCCATGGTGGCTTTAACGCCGTCTGTGCCTCGGCCAGTGGACTTGGTTAGGCCACGCATTGCGGGTGTAGGGTTTGGGTTGTGAATGCCCCCAGAAGTGCAGCTTAGAGTTAGCGTTTGGACTCGATCAGGTACATCTAACGCGCATCGAAGCACCGTAAAGCCGCCCATCGACTGGACCACTAAATGTGCTCGTTCTATTTCTAGCTCATCTAAGATGGCCAATAGATCATCTCGAAAGTGGTGTACGGTTATCTCGCCAGATGATGCGGGGGAGCGAGCGAAACAGCGGTGATCGAAAGCGACGCATTGATATGTAGGTGCAAAATGCGCCATTTGGTTGTACCAAATAGCGGCATTGCCTCCCGCGCCATGGGCGAAAACTATCGCTTCGCTTTGACCGTCTTTACCGTCAGATACAACTTCAGGTGCCGAATGTTCGTAGTAAATTTGTGCACCGTTGGTTGTGACTGTTGGCATGGTCTGGCTCCTTTTGACTATGTTATTAGTTTTCGAATGACACTGGTTCATTGGAGGTATTTTGGATGACCACAGTGCCAGCAATTTTGTCGTGCCAACCTTGTTTACGCCGATCGAAACCCACCCAAATAATGCCAATGAAAAGTGGTATTGCCGCGACGTAGTAGCAAATGTAGCGGATCACAAACTGTACTGGGGTAGGTTTTTCGCCGGTCTTTGCGTCTACTATAGATAGTCGAAAAGCCATCTTTCCAGGGGTTGCTGACTTTGCTACCCAGAAAACAATGACGGCCAATGCAGGCAAGACGTAGTTGAGCACGATGTCCCAAAACCCACTGTCTGCCGAGCCTCCTAGCCAATAGTCCGTGCCGTAGATTGCGGTGAGAATAGGCGCAAGAACCAACAACACCAGAATGCTGTCGATGACGGCGGCTCCTGTGCGAACCCAAAATCCTGCGTACGCTTGGTCTTCCATAGCTTTGCTCATGCTGATCGTTGTCGGTGGACTATAACAAGCGCGAGGATATGCACCAGTCTAATGCTCTACCAGTCTTATTCAATCACCGCGGTGGGTGGTCGCCCTAAGCGCCAAGTACCAAAATTCGACGTTGTTTATTCAATGGATTGTGCGAGGCACTTATTGTTGTGCATTTCGTATGTAGGCCACACGCTCTTGGGTGGCTGGGTGTGTAGACAAATATTCTAGTATTTTGTTCGCCGTACTGCGACTCCCATTAGGTTTTGGCTTTCCGTCGGTGCCGTTATCGTCCTCGCTGTTGTCTGTTTCTGCCAAGGTCCGCTGAGAGGTTTCCATGCGCTCTAGAATATCTGCCAGTGCGCCGGTTTGTAAGCCTGCGCTTTGCAGACCCTCCATGGCGAAATGATCAGCCTCTCGTTCGAAATCTCGAGAGTATGCGGCTTGGCCCACGACCAATGGCAGAGTTAAAATCAAATCTCCTGCGGCACTGATATCACCCAACACTACACTCAGTAACACTACCCAAGCGCTATTATGCAAAATGGAGCGCTCCACATGCAGAAGCCGGGCATGGCCCAGCTCGTGTAGGTATACGGCGAGTAGTTCTTCGTCATTTTTAGCCAGATCTACTAGCTGATCGGTAATGACGACAGTCGTGGCGCTGAGGGTTAACGCATTGGCACCAAGATATTTTGCGTGGCGAAACTCAATATCTTGAATGTCCCCATGTTGACGGAAGAGTGCCGTGAGCACTTGTTGGCGTTGATTGCTGAGATTCGATGGCTTAAGAATTTGATCGATAGTGGCAAGCGTCGATTTCCCAAGTTGGGCACTAATACTTTGGGGTGCTGCAAAGGCGATAGTTTCCGCCATTAACGGAATGCCCCAAATCGCGAAGCTACCGGCTGACAATGCCGCGATGGTCAAAGCGAGCACCGCAATGAACATCCGTTGTTCCAGCCAACTTACCCAAGCCAGTTTTGCTTTTCCAGGCAATTTGTTCATCAGCATATCGGTATTCGTTTGATCTGATGTGACAAATCGATCGTCACTTCCCCAGGTGATTGCCCGGGGAGTATTGCCTAAGCGCGCGTCGACTCGCAGGTCTTCGATCGCTAGATAACGTTTGGTACCAGCTATTCTAAGGGTGACCTCATGTTCGAACACTTCAAGCTCAGCCGCAACAGTCGTGCTGTCTGCACCATCGTAGTAGGAACCTATGAGTTGAATCATGATGTTTTGCTAGATGCCGATACCTAGATCGAAGGCGTCACCCATTTCTGCGCCCAACGCCGACGTTTTGTCACGTTCATGTGCGGTGAATGAGGCTAGATCTTCTGCATCGATCCATAGGTGAGCCAAAATGTAACTAGTGAGACGCACACGAGCCCAGGGGTAGTAGACGCCCAGCGTGAATACCATAGCGAGAGTGTTGATTATGATGACTTTAAACCAACCCATAATGGTAACGTCTGTTCGAAACCTATTTTGATCAACGGACAAATTTCCGAACACAATTTTGAACGACATAGCCTCGTAAATAACATAAAGCATGACATAAAATGCTAGATACAACGCCATGGCAACGACCATGCTGGCACTAACAGCAGATGATGTCTCCTCAGTGGCACCTACGAATACTAGGCTGCTTATCGAGACAACAATGACGATCGCCACACCACCGCCAATCCCAGCAGCAAATAGAGCATAAAATATTTGATAAAAATCTTTAGCTGTAGCGCTGGTCTTTGTTCTGGATTCGCCAAATCTATGGTTGGTGAACTTAAATTGATTCTGTTTGTGCCACGCATACGGCATACCAAAGCCTAGCGTGACAATGCCAAACAAGGGCCACAAAACATAGGCTTGAGCAGCTCCCTTTACGGTACCATCAAAGCCAAACCTTATGCCCCGCCAAGCTGACATGATGGCGTTGAAGCGTAGCGATCTAACTGCGATCCAAGGTACTAAGAGAATGAGCCCGAGTAACAAAAATAAACTGGCAATAGGTAAGAGGGTTTGCAAAACGGTGTAGACGACTAATGCAGCGATGGCAATGAGACGTCCTTTAAGAATAACTATGGGGTCGGCGAGATACTCAAAGCGATCACCTGCTAATTCGGTGCTGCCGTAGAAATATTTTTTTGTGCGTACTGTTGCCCAAGCGGAATAAATACCAAGAGTGAGTAACGTGAGTACTAGGTTAACTATCCAGATGCGAAAGTATTCCCCGCCTTGAGCGTGAAAGGTAAAATCTTCTCGCTTCGGTGATGATGTAGTTTCGGTTAAAGTATCGGTTGTGTGCTCCATGCTTAACCTTGCTAGTAGGAAGCATTGACCATAACAATTCCAATTGAGATAACAACTTAAATAACTGGCGGAGAATGCTTGGTTAGTTGGGAACGCTACAACGGCAAATATGCGCAATAGGAAAGAGGATTAGTTAATGTTTCATCGGTTTGGCGCAGTGGTTGTGCTACTTTTTTCATGTATAGGCCATGCTGCTGCTGAGTCGCTACCGATAACACCAGATGAGCAATTTGAGCTGAAGCTAAGCGAAGCCACTTGGCTATCTATAGACGTTGCCCCCAATGGGCAGAAAATTGTCATGGAAGTACTCGGCGATTTGTATTTACTACCCATTGCCGGTGGCCAGGCTATCTTGCTTTCCGGGGGTAACCATATCGATTCACAGCCGAAATTTTCACCTGACGGCAACCAGGTGGCCTTTGTCAGTGACAGGAGTGGCGAAGAGGGTGTGTGGATTCTTGAGCTTGAATCTGGTGAGGCGCGCAAACTTACGTCGGCTGGAGACAGGATTGAATATGCGTCACCAACTTGGTCGCCGGATGGTCAACAAGTGGTTGTGTCGCGAACAACGTGGGAGCTACGGACATTCGAGTTGTGGGCGTACCCGTTAGATGGCGGTTCTGGGGTGCAAATTACTCAAGCCAAGGCAAAGGCGGACACACCTGCTAGTGCTCGTCACAATGCCTTAGGCGCGGTTTTCTCTCCAGATGGTCGCTATATTTACTACGCACGAAAATCAGGCGGCTTTGGCTACAACTTGAAGTTGCCTAATTGGCAAATTGCACGACGAGATTTGTATGCGGCGCAAGAAGATATTCTCACGGCCTCTCAGGGTGGTGGTATGCGTCCTCAAATTTCTCCCGATGGTCGTTTTCTAGTTTATGGCACCCGCTACGAACACCAGTCAGGGTTGAGAATTCGTACTTTATCCACCGGTCACGATGAATGGTTGGCCTATCCAACTCAGTTCGATGAACAAGAGTCAAGATATACCAGAGATCTGCTGCCGGGTTATGCCTTCACCCCTGACGGCAAGGCTTTGATTTTTACCCAAGGTGGCAAGCTAAGGCGCTTGTCTATGGATGATAAAACAGCTGTCGACATTCCATTTGAGGTAAATGTTGTTAAAACTTTGGTCAGTCGTCTGAATTTTCAGTACAGAACTGGTGTTGGTCCAGTGAGGGCTCGTATTTTGTCTGATGCGGTGTTGTCGCCCGATGCTAGCCAAGTTGCCTTTGCCGCTTTTGCCGGTATACATGTACATACGTTCGCAACGAACAAAACCATTCAAGTGTCTGCGCAGGACATGATCGCTGCTATGCCTGCATGGTCACCGGATGGCAAAGCCTTAGCCTTTGTCTCATGGCAAAACAGCGGTGGGCATATCTATCGTAGCAAGGTCAGAAAATTCGCCAGGGCTAAAAAACTTACGCGCGAACTCGCATACTACTTGTCACCCACTTGGTCACCAGACGGCAAACGCATTGTGGCTCTGCGTGGTTCAGCGAAGGAGCGTTTGACCCGGCTGAGCTCAACCACGCCTGTCGTGGGTTCAGATGTTATCTGGCTGAACGCCAAAGGCGGGGAGGCACATTTAGTCTTACCATCGCGGGGCTTCGGACGGCCGCATTTTGGTCCAGAGAGCGATAGAATTTATTTACAGAGTGCCTCAACGCTAAACCCAGGCTCGAAAAAACCTGGCTTGATCTCGGTTCGCCTCGACGGTACAGAGCGGCGTCGTGTGCTCAGTGTGAGTGGCCCCGGTTATTACAATCAAGGTGAGGATGTTGGCGCAGAAAAAATTCTCATCTCGCCCAACGGCCAATACGTACTGTTCACACATCACACGCAACTCTACCTCACGCGACTATTGGCAAATTTGCCCGGCCAGAAAATAAAGCTAAAGAAGCCTCAGCTTCCGCTATTGAAGCTGACCGATATAGGTGCCGATGCGATGGGGTGGAGTGACTCGGGCAGCACGGTTTATTGGGCTGTAGGTAATCGAGTATACCAACGACCACTGTCAAGCTTTGACTTTCTCGGCAAGGATAGCTCGCAAGATGAGGTTGCTTCAGTGAATGAAAAAAAGGCAGCACCAGAAGACGAGACTTTTCTTGAAGAGCATGCCGCAACCAGTTACCACGACATAGATCTATATCGCGCCCGGCATAAGCCGCAGGGCGCCATAGTTTTTACCAACGCAACCATTCTCACCATGTCGAACCGAGGAGTGATCAAGGATGGTAGGTTAGTTATCGAAGGTGATCGGATTGTGGCGCTAGGGTCGGCCGTAGACGTAAAACTTCCGGCTGGGGCCCACGTAATAGATCTCGAAGGTCGTGTTATCAGCCCAGGCTTTGTGGACACCCATGCGCACTATCGGGTACCTCGCGGCATTCCTAGTGCCTCGAGTGCGTCCTTGCTTGCGAACCTTGCCTATGGCGTGACGACAGGAATGGATGTGCAACCCTCAACAGTAGATGCGCTGGTGGTACAAGACATGATCGACGCAGGCCTTATGATCGGCCCACGTACGTTCTCGACCGGTCCCGGAGTGTTTAATAACAACGTATTTAAGTCTAAGCAACATGCGCGAGGGGTGTTGGAGCGGTACAAAAAATTTTACAAAGTGAACAATATTAAGGCGTATTTGGCCGGGTCGCGTGCGCAGAGACAATGGCTGATTCAGGCCGCTCGAGAACTAAAGTTAATGCCCACCACCGAGGGTGGTTTAGATATGAAGCTCAATGTTAGCCATATGCTCGATGGTTTTAGTGGCATAGAGCATAGCATTCCGGTGGCAACCCTCTATGAGGATATCGTGCAACTGGCGGCACACACTAAGGTGGCTTATACCCCAACACTGTTAGTGTCCTACGGTGGTCCCTGGTCGGAAAATTACTATTACACTCGTGAATCACCTCACAATAACCATAAGCTGCGGCGCTTTACCCCTTATGCAGATCTGGCGGCACGTACATTGCGTCGAAATTGGTTTCATGATGACGAATACGTTTTTGAAAAAATAGCGCGTTCAACCAAGGCCATTGTTGATGCGGGGGGGCAGGTTGGGATCGGCTCACACGGGCAGTTGCAAGGCCTTGGCTATCATTGGGAGCTATGGTCGATGGTTGCAGGGGGCTACAGCAATGAAGAAGCTCTGCAATTGGCGACGATTACCGGGGCAAAAATGTTGGGCTTGGGTCAAGACCTTGGTTCTCTTGAAGTGGGTAAGCTTGCGGATGTGCTGGTATTCGATGAAGATCCACGTGACGACTTACGTAATACAACATCGCTAAAGTACGTTATGAAAGGCGGCGAGTTGTTTGAAGCTGCTAGTCTTGATCAAATATGGCCGCAGGAAAAACCACTACCAGATCAATGGTGGTGGCATACTGACCCCGCAACCGAAATATCTCAATCAGCACAGTAAGGCCGTTCAATGCGCATCGCTATCGCCGGAATCTCTCATGAGACGAATACTTATTGTGCCGGACAAACACCTCGGTCCGCATTTTATTCATACCGAGGGGAAAAGCTGTTAGCCACCAAGGGCCAAGAATCTGATGTTGGTGGGGCAGTGGATGCCTGCTATGCGTTAGGTTGCGAACCCGTCCCGATTCTATTTGTGAGCACCCAGCCGTCTGGCATTATAGAGCGAGACGCCTATGAAGAATTTAAAGCTGAAATTTTGGCTGGTTTGGCTACTGCAGGAACGCTAGATGGTTGTGTGTTGCTCTTACATGGCGCCGGTGTTGTTGACGGAATTGCAGACTTGGAAGGCGATCTTGCGGCCGCCGTGCGAGAGTTGTTAGGGGATATCCCCATAACGGCTAGCTTCGACCTTCACGGTAACATCACGCAACATATGGCAGACCAGCTCAATGGTATTTTCGCCTGTCGCCATTATCCGCATGTCGATCTTCATGAACGCGCAGCAGACGCCGTGTCTGCGGTTAAGCAAATGCTGGACAGTGGTGAGCGGGGCAAATGTGAGGTTATTCGTTTGCCTATGTTGTTGCCTACTACGACAACCTATGAAGGCATAGGTAAGGACACCCTTGTACAGCTCTTAAGCCTACAGGAAGAGTCTGGCGCGCTAAATATCAGTTGGTTTCATGGTTTTCCGTATACTGACATTCCTCACATTGGCACCTACGTTGTAGCAAGTTTCTATCCTTCTCAGCAACAAGCCGCGCGGCAAGCGGCGCAGAAATTTGCTGACCAATTATGGCAAACGCGAGATGAATTTTTGGCCCGCAGCCTTACTGCAGATGATGCCGTAAAGTATGCGCAGAGCTGTGACACGTATCCTGTGGTTATCCACGAGACGTCAGACAACTGTGGTGGTGGAGCACCAGGAAATGGTACTCATCTATTGCGTAGTATGCTTGCAGAAAAACTCGGTGCGGGCGCTTGTTTTTCGTTCTTGGTAGACGCGCACACAGCCGCCCAAGCCCATGCGGCCGGTGTCGGTGCAGAAATAGATATTGTTCTAGGTGGTACAACCGACACCTTGCATGGTGAACCAATCGAAGCGCGCGCCTATGTAAAGTCACTACATGATGGCCGTCTGGTGATGCAGCACATGTTTCGTGGGGCACCGATAAAGTTGGGAGCAATGGCTCGTTTGGTGATTGACGATATGGACGTGGTGGTGGCGTCAAGACGTAATCAGACTTTTGATCAAGAGCCGTTTTTAGCCCTAGGCATAGATGTTATGAAGTATAAATATGTGGCGCTGAAGAGTAGCAATCACTTTCGGGCAGGCTTCCAAGAATTGGCCGCTACAATCGTGACTGCTGATCCGCCTGGTTTGACGACGCACGATATTTCTGTTTTTCCTCGTCAAAATACCCAACGGCGACTTTGGCCGCTTGATCCCGCTGCGGTTTTTCCAGAAGAATGATACGTTCATCTGATTAAAACCGATTGCTTCATCGGCGGCCCAGCGCGCTAGTCTGGGAAGGCCCGGGTAGTGCACGTGCCATTCTCATAAAGTCCTTTAACTAACTGAAAAATAACACTATTTCTAGCTGGCCAAGCTTGTGAACCAACGCACAGCGCAAATCATGTCCTGACGCTAATCTATCACCTGTCACAGGACCACCTAGCCTTTGCCTTGGGCGTTCCTGACACCACGACCGCGAAAGGACTTTGGACAGGATGGTGAACAAGAGGATTATTGGCGTTTGTATCACCACGCTCAGCGTGGTGATTGCTGTGAGTGTTTTGGCGGCTCTGCTACTAGTTGCAACGGCCCGCACACCTGAACAACTCCGCCAAATCGGGTCACACACAAACTATGTACAGCAAGCGGTTGCTTCGATTTCACGTGGTTTGGAAGTCAGCCAGGCTTTACACAGACCCTTTGGTACGAAAATTGTGAGTTTGGATGTTGCCCTAGAGCGGGGTATTGATGAATTACGAACAAATATAAAACAAACTTACGAACCTAGCAGCACTTTACAGAACCTACGCTGGGGCGTTATTGAATGGCTGAATGTCATCGATGCCGAGGCTGGCGCTCTGCAAGTGCCGGAAGAAGTGTTGGCCAACGAAACCTCGATAGAAGCGTCTATCGCGGTTTTGCGAACTCAGTTTTCGAATTATGGACTAGCGCAAAAAGATCTGTTTGCCGGTGAAGCAATATTTGCCAAAAGCAGCAAAGAGATTGTGGGCTTTTTTCGTCAAAACAATCAGCAACGTCGCGCTGACAATATTTATGTCAGCACCGAGCAAATTCAAAAACTCTTACGCATAGGCCACTCAGCTGACCTTGATGGTGTGCTCGAAATCATTGATCAACTGGAAAAGGTTGAAGCGGTGCTCAAACCGAGCCAACGTAGCCAATTACGTTTGTTGATTAACTCGACCTACACACTTATTTCCTTAAAGCGAGCGACCAACCAAGCCATTGACGCTATGCAACAAGACGTTTTGCAGATACAGCTGGAGTTGCTGTCAGACCAAGTAACTAGTGATCAAATTTATGTGTTAGGCGCAGTCAACGATTCGCGCGTATTGTTGAATGTGTACACGGTACTGTTGCTGGCGGTACTAGGTTTCTTTGGTTTGCGACTGGCGGCAAGCCACCGTCAACTCAATCGCTCGCATGATGATCTGGAAGTACGTGTTGAAGAACGAACTGCAGACTTAGAACAGGCCAATGAAGATCTAAAAGAAAGCCAAGTGCAGCTCGTGCAGGCTGAAAAGATGTCTTCATTAGGCCAACTCGTTGCAGGTGTCATGCACGAGATTAATACGCCGCTGTTGTATGTACTAAATAATACATCTGTGACGTCAGAAGCAGTGAATGATCTGGCAAAATACATAGAAGCCTCAATTCCAATTCTGGAAGCAAAAACATCAGCGGATGGTAAACAAGCCATTCAACAGTTCCTGGCTAGACGTGAGGAATTTGATGTTGCTGAATTACGTGAAAATGTTGAAGAAGTTGAGTCTTTGTCTGTGGACAGCATTGACGGGCTGAATCAAATTAGTGAGCTTGTACAAAGCTTGAAAGACTTCTCAAGGCTCGATCGAATCGCTGATGATACTTTTGATGTACGTGAAGGTATTGAAAAGACGCTCACTATTACACGCAACTTGTTAAAGCAAGGCGTCGAAGTAGAGAAAGACTTTGCTGAAGTACCGAAAATATTCTGTTCTCCACAGCGTCTAAACCAAGTGTTCATCAACATAATTAACAATGCCGTTCAGGCGATGGATGGACAGGGCACATTAAAAATTAGCACGGCCCACGTTCAGTCTAGTCAGGGCGATTCTGTGGAAATCGCATTTACAGATACGGGTTGCGGCATTCCGCAGGAACATATTGATAAAATTATGGATCCGTTCTTCACCACAAAGCCTGTGGGTGAAGGTACGGGTCTTGGTCTTTCTATCGTGCATCAGATTATTGAACAGCATGGTGGTCAGATACTAGTTGACTCTAAGGAGGGTCATGGCACAAGAATTGTGCTGAACTTCCCAACTGACGGACCAGTAGGGAAAAGTAGGGAAATTGACAAGGAGGAGGCAGCATAATGTCGTTAGCGCCAGCACAATCGGTGGATACGTCACGCCCAGTCATTCTTTTTATAGACGACGAAGCGCGCGTATTGAAATCCATGCGGGCCATGTTTCGTCGCGAATACGATGTTCATTTGGCGAATTCTGGCGAGGAAGCACTTGCCATCATCGATGAGCACGATATCGATGTGGTGGT
>Ga0256847_1001444_pt1 | contig 12153 bp, 12 predicted proteins | sample TeddybearmetaG_FD_189099 | JGI IMG/M metagenome (GOLD analysis project Ga0256847, IMG submission 189099) | Hydrothermal vent microbial communities from East Pacific Rise, Pacific Ocean - Teddybear | ecosystem: Environmental > Aquatic > Marine > Hydrothermal vents | place: Pacific Ocean: East... | reverse complement strand
CAACGCGATTGTGAAGCCTTGCTACTGGGCCACGACTACAAGATCGTGCACAAGGACCGCACCAATATGATGCTGGAAAAGGCCTAAGACATGTCCGGTTTTCGCCTGCGCGACTACACACCACGCGGTCTCTATGCCCGGCTTGCGGCCTTGGTGGCTGTGCCCGTCCTGACGATCATCGCGATCACGACGATCTATTACTACCAATATCACATCAAGGATGTGAACGATAAACTGTCCCAATCCATCGCCCGTGAGATCAGCGTCATTGTCGACTTTTGCGGCGATCCGGCCCGCACGATTGAGCGCGAAATATATCTTGAAAACAAGCTCGGCCTGGATTTCAATTGCAGCCTCGCTGAAGACCATGTTTGGCCGGATAAGGCGCAAGCGAAATTTTCCTATGCCTCGATCCTGCACCAGCAATTGCAGACCTATATCGAAAATGATGTTGAAATACGCTCAATCACTGAGGGCGACATGCTCGACATCCGGATTGACCTGTATGACGCCAAAACGGTTCAGGTCCTGATCGACCGCAAACGCGCACTCGCGGCCAATACCCATTTCACCATTGTCTGGGTTCTGCTCGCGACGATTATCATGCTCGCCACGGCGTTCGGTTTTCTGCGCAATCAGGTCCGTTCAATCCTGCAATTGACTGATGCTGCCGAAGCGTTCGGGCGCGGGCGTGACAGCCCCGGCTACCGCCCTTCTGGTGCAACTGAAATTCGCGACGCGGCCCGCGCAGTGATGGACATGCGGGCGCGCCTCACCGCTTTTGCAGACCAGCGCACAACCATGCTGGCCGGGGTCAGCCACGATTTGCGCACGCCTTTGACCCGTCTGAAACTACAATTGGCGATGCTGGAACAGACTGACGAGATCAAAGGTGCCCGCTCCGATCTCGATGATATGGCCAAAATGCTGGACGAATATCTCGCCTTTGCCAGCGGCGAGGAAGGCGAACAACAGGTCGAGCTGCGCCTCGATCATTTTGCCCGCACCGCTGTCGAGCACATTGACCGCGCTCGCGTCATTGATGCTCCGGCGATCACAATCACGGCTCGCCCACAAGCCCTGACCCGGGCGCTGGCCAACCTGATCAGCAACGGTGTTGGCTATGGCGAGCGCTGTGAGGTTAACTTGATCAAAGGCCCACACATGGCCGAAATTCTGATTGATGATGACGGCCCCGGCATCCCCGAAGACCAGCGCGAAGACGCGTTTCGCCCGTTCCATCGCCTCGGCGAAGGGCGCAGCCAGAATGTTGCAGGTACAGGTTTGGGGCTAACCCTCGCGCGCGATTTCGCCCGCGCCCATGGCGGCGATATCAGGCTCGAAGACAGCGATATGGGCGGATTGCGCGTGCGGCTAAGATTGCCTTACTAGGCCGCCTCAGTCGTATCATCTGCAGGCTTCGCCCGGCCCCGACCTTTCAGCCAACTGGCCCGGTCCTCAGCCTTGATCAGCTCCGCATCCAGCGCCGCCATTGTCCTTGTCATGTCCGGCGAGGTTTCCTTGCGCCAGGCCCGTTCCGCCTGCGCAATCGCCCAGCCTAGCCCGGCCAGCTGTAGTCCGATCGGCAAGCCATCATCGCTGTCCAACCCAGCACAAGCCAGCGCCCATTTCGCTGTTGCCGCCCGCGCCCTAACCCGTTGCACCAAACCATCCAGTGAGCGATCGCGCCAACGCAGGTATGACATCGCGCCGTCGCGCACCTCTTCCATCGCTTCGAACCGCATCATGATGACATCGAACAGACGTGTACGCGCCGTCTCATCGGCATCGACCGAGCCTTCATTCATCCCGGTATCAAATATGCCCTCAACCGCGTCAGACAGGTCACCCTTGTCGGCAACCCCGTGAAAATCAGCGAGTTTCAGTTTGGCCTGCTTGGCAATCGCCGCCAGCGTCAGGTCGCCCCAACGCTCGGTTTCGGCCAGCTTCAACGCCGCTGCCACGCCTTTTGCAATTATCTTGTCCCGGTCCATTATTCTGTCTCCGCAGACAATGCCTCGTCTCGCGCAATCGCCGCGCGCACTGCCTCTGTGAATATAGATGGCATCGCATCGCGCGCCATCAAGACCTCAAGCGCCGCCTGCGTCACGCCGTTCGGCGAGGTAACGTTCTTGCGCAGTGTAGCAGCATCCTCATCCGACGCCGCCATCAATGCACCTGCGCCTTCCACCGTGCCGCGCGCCAGCCGCATCGCCAGCTCGGCGTCCAAACCGTGCGCCACCCCGGCAGCCGCCATCATTTCGGCCAGCAGAAAGACATAAGCCGGGCCGCAACCCGACACTGCCGTCGCTGCCCGTAACATATCCTCACCAATCGGGCCTTCAACAGCGCCGAGCGGTTCAAGCAATCCGCGCATCCGGGCCTCAACCTCTTCGCCCGCCCCCTCCGGCAAGCACAATAGCGTCACACCAAGCCCGATGAGGCCCGGCGTATTCGGCATTGCCCGCGCGACTTTGTCGGTGCCGAGTCTATCCGCCAGCGCCGCTAGCGACACGCCCGCCATCACTGATAGCACCTGCGTTTGCGGCCCTATCCGTGCGACGAGATCGTCGACCACGCCGCCAAACACTTGCGGCTTCACCGCGATCACCAGCACATCCGCCGCTTCAACCGCGCCGTTTAACGCAACCTCACCGGCGTCAGCCCAGCTCTGCACCAGCTCACTCGGGCGCGGCGCAATAATATCAATCCGCCCGCCAAGCCCAGCCTTCAGCCAGCCGCCAACCAGCGCCGAGCCCATCCGGCCCGCACCAACCAATGTGATTTTCGAAGTATCGTTCATAGCTAGCTCCACTGATCCGGAACCTCATATTGTCCCGATCAGGCCAATCTACAAGTGAACCAGATCAAGCCTGATGCCGACAAAAGTAAGAGCACAGCCCTGAGCCCGGTTCATGCGCCGTAGGCGCGGAACCTGCTTTCCCCGCGTGGCCCGAAGGGCCTTAGCGCGGGATAAAACCAATAACCCTAAGCTTCGCCCTTGGTCTCGAACATTGCCGCTTCCATCGCTTCGGTCGGTGTCTTACCGGCCCAGATAACGAAATTGAACGCCGGAACAAACATGTTCACCGCGTCGAGGCCTGCCGCCATCACCGCGCGCACTTCGCCCGCTTCCGGTTCGCTGCGATCCAGCATTGGCAAGGCATGGCGGAAAATAATCACGCCCTCATCGGCCCAATAGTCAAAATGGCCGAGCCATAGACGCTCATTCGCCATCATCACCAATTCGGCGATCTGCATCCGGCGCGTCTCGGTTGGTTTGACGTCGAGTGTGATCGAGAAATGCAGGGCTGGTGGTTCGCGGCGGCGCGCAAACATGCCGCCCATATCGCCCCAGCGGCTTCCGGCGATACATTGCAGCGTATCGTCTTCCTCATCGCGCTGGAAATCCCAACCGGCAACGGCGAGGCAGCTTTCAACAAGCTCCATTGGATCATCTTCGGTGAGTTGAGTATTGTCTACGGTCAGGCTCATCAGGTGCCCCTTTCCCGAATCAACGTGGCATTCTCTCCACGGGAGTGCTTAGGCTATCATGGACGGATCATCGCGCAAGAGTCTTGGTTAAATAGCAGTGAATAGCTGTGGATGTGGATTAACTATAGCGCGGCTGTTTGCCCACAATCAGGTCCCGTTTGGCATTGATCGCCTCAACCAGATGCCGCATCAGCGCTTTGATCCGCGGCGTATCGCGCAGATCAGGATGGGTCAGCACCCAAAGATCATGCCTCCCAAACGGCACTGATCCCTTTATCCGCTCCATTTCGGGCATCTGGTCTTCGATAAAACAGGCGCCCAGACCCATGCCGTGACCCGCCATCACCGCGTGGTGGCGCATGGTGACGTCCTCCATCGACACCCCCACCGGGACCTCTGGAAATGGCGAGCTCGCAACCCAGTCCGGCACGAAGGTCGGCCCCGGTGCAACGATCCAGCGCCGGTCCTTGGGCTCTGTCTCCGCCAGATATCCGGCCCGGCAATAATGCGCGAGATAATATGGAAACAGCCGCCGCCCAACCAGATGTTCCGGCGGCTTATCAGTCCCGCGCACAACAATATCAGCTTCTGAGCGGTCCAGATCGGCAAACGCGTAGGACGTGTTGATCTCAAGCTCGATCCCCGGATGGCGCTGGCAAAACACATGCAAATCATCGAGCAGCAAAAACTGCCCCAGCGCATTGGGCAATGACAACGTAATCGGCCCGGACAGCTCTGCCCCGCGCGCTTTTTGTTGACGCCCGGCCGATAGCGCCACCGTCTCGATCTGCTCTGCCGCCGCCAGCAACGGCGCTCCGGCCTGCGTAATCCGGTATCCGCCCGCCACGCGCTCAAATACTGGCTCGCCAGACTGCTTGTTGAGCTGCGCCAATCGCCGCGACACCGTCGAGTGATTGACCCCGAGCTGCTGCGCTGCGCCGCGCAAGGTGCCCGCCCGGTTCAAAGCAAGGATAAAGCGAAAATTGTCCCAATCCGTCATTGGTGCAGTATTGCACCGGACATCACATAAATCAATCCGTGACATCTGTAACATTATCCGGCTACCGCTGCTCAGTCACACCCTAGATGGAGAACCCGACCTCGTGCCCCTCACACATAAACACGCCCCGCTCAAACTCGCCTGTCTCAGTCTGGCTTTTCTGGCGACCAGTTGCGCCACAACCGAGCCCACGCCGCCGCGAGCAGCTGCGACCATAACCGCTCCGCTGACGCTGACCTATACTAAGGGCCAGCTGATTTCCCTGATCATCATCGATGCCAAAGACGGCGAAGCCGCCACCGCTGCACGCGACAATTACTACGCGACCGCCTTCCCGATGGCGATGTCGTTCGGGCTGAAACGCGACGCTGGATTGACCATCGCCATGACCATGGTCGGCAAATTCAAGCCCGAAGCGCTTGGGATTTTCTCATGGCCGAGCCTAGCTGCGTCCGACGAGCTCAGCGCACAATCGGGCTGGCCCGCCATCAAAGCCACCCGCCCAGATGGATGGGACGAGCTTGCCATCTTCACCGCCCCGATCACGCAAGACATGTCCCTGACCTTCGACCCGGCCAAGGCCTACACAATCGCGGTGGCTTACATCAATAGCGACAATCCGGCCGATTATGATCGCTACATGGCCGGGATTGAGCCCTCGCTGAACGAGCTTGGCGGGCGCTTCATGTACCGGATGATCAATCCCGTAAGCGAATTTCACCGCTCGCCCCAAGACGGGAATGTGCAGGTTACTTTGGTCGAGTGGGATTCAGCTGATCTGATTCCGAAATTCACCAGCACCGCTGGTTACAAAGCCAATGCCGACTATTTCGGAACCGGCGTTACCGGATTTGAGTTCCACCAGATCGTACCAGCCCAATAGATAACTAAAAAACACCCCTACAACTGGGCGGGTCTACTCCAATTGGCTCGCCCTACTTTTCTAGTTTTGCAACCCGCTTTTCCAGCGCTTCGACGCGGTCCAGCGCCGCAACTGCGATTGCTTTGAGCGCTTCAACTTCGTCGCGCCCAGCCAGATCCATATCCGCAATCATTGAGCGTACACGGGCCTGCCCGGCGGTTTTGACCTCTTCACCAGCGGTCCGCGCCGCGCCCATTGCGCCGGTCATCAGTCCGGCCAGATCATCTAGCAGTGGATTATTTGCAGCCATGGCGCTACTCCTTCGCGCGTCTTAAAAATGTTCTTGATTTGCCTCTATCAGATAGGGGCGACAACACACAGAGGGAATAAAGCCGCATGAGTTTGCTAGCTGTCAGTGCCATGAGTTTCCCTGAATTCAGCCCAGCTTTGTTTGAGATTGATCTCGGCTTTGTCGGCTGGGGAAAATTTCCAATCCGCTGGTATGCGCTGGCCTATATTGGCGGCTTGCTCATCGGTTGGCGCTACGCCCTTGCACTGGCCAAGCGCGCCAATTTGTGGGGCGGCACCAGCCCGGCGACCAAGGACGATGTTGACGACCTGCTGTTCTACGCCACGCTCGGCACCATCCTTGGCGGGCGCATCGGCTACATCCTGTTCTACCAGCTGCCCTATAGCTGGGAAGCAACAATGCAGGATCCGCTCAGCCTGCTGAAAATATGGGAAGGCGGGATGAGCTTTCATGGCGGCGCTATCGGCGTGGCGGTCGCGATCCTGCTAATCGCCCGGCAACGCGGTTTGAAACTCCTGTCGATTGGCGACATCGCCGCCAGCGTCATCGGTATCGGCCTGTTCATTGGTCGCGGTGCCAATTTTATCAATGCCGAACTGTTTGGCCGTCACACAGACAGCAAATGGGGCATGATCTTCCCGGAAGGTTATGCTGGCGGCACGCCTTCGGCCTATGATTGGGCGGGTGGCAATTGGGTCTATCGCGGCGACGAGACCGCGCGTTATCCCAGCCAACTCTTCGAAGCGGTCCTCGAAGGCTTGATCCCGCTCATCGTCATCTCGGTCCTGATCTGGCGCTTCAAAGCCCTGACACGCCCCGGTCTGGTCACCGGCCTTTTCCTCATCCTGTACGGCGTTGGCCGCTCAATCGCCGAGAATTTCCGCGAGCCAGATAGTTTCGTCGCCGGACTGCCGCTCGATCTGTCCATGGGCCAACTCCTCTCGGCGCCAATGTGGATGGCGGGTGCATGGCTCATCTGGTCAGCGCTAAAGAAACCTGCTGCCTCGGCGACGTGACCACGCTTAAATCTCGCCTCAAAGCGATGATCCGCGCTGACGGTCCGATGCCGGTCAGCGCCTATATGAACACCTGCTTGCACGACCCCAAGCACGGCTATTATGCCACCCGCCCCGGCCTCGGCACGGATTTCATCACCGCGCCAGAGATCAGTCAGGTCTTCGGCGAATTGCTCGGCCTGTGGAGCGCCCACGAATGGCAAACGATGGGCGCACCGAACGCAATCAACCTGATCGAACTAGGCCCCGGCCGCGGCACATTGATGGCCGACGCCTTGCGCGCCAGCCAATCTGTGCCCGGCTTCCATGACGCAGTTTCCCTCAATCTGGTCGAAGCCAGTCCAGCTTTACAGGCCCAGCAAACCAGCCAGCTTGCCGCCTACAATCCAAGCTTCACATCCGACCTCGGCCCAATTCCCACTGGCCATACGCTCATCCTCGCGAATGAATATCTCGACTGCCTGCCGGCACGCCAATTCGTACAAGATGGCGGCGACTGGCGTGAACGTGTGGTTGGTTTGGACGCCAATGACGAGCTCACCTTCGGCCTCGCCACGGACCGCGCCCCGCAAGAGATTGCCAGCGCCAGCGGCGCCGCTGTGGAATTTCAGCCCGGCCTCGAAATGATCATCGACCAGCTCAAACACCGCGCGGAAGCAGGCGACGTGTTCCGCGCCCTGCTAATAGATTATGGCCCCATAGACACCGCCCCGACCGACACGCTGCGCGCCTACAAGGCGGGTGAGCAGGTCCACCCCCTCGCCGCGCCGGGCGAAAGTGACCTCACCGTCGATGTTGATTTCGTCCGCCTGAAACGCCTTGCCGAGACAGCAGGACTGACCGTCCACGGCCCGGTCCAACAGAGCCAGTTCCTGCTCAGTCTCGGCGCAGAGGCCCGCCTGAACGCCCTCACCAAAGCCCAACCTGAACAAGCCGAAGCGCTCTTAACTGGCGTCCGAAAACTCGTCGACCCAAATGAGATGGGCACCCGCTTCAAGGCCATCTGCATCAGCTCAAACGGCCTGCCCACACCCGCCGGATTTGCGGCCTAAAACTAAAAATAGTTGATCGAATGATAGCTTGGCATTATCCAAATTTTACGCCGCCTATTGCCAAACACCCCTTGAATTTACTACAATAACTTCAGTTTTGGTTAACGCTAGCCGTACGAGAGGGCGTAAAATGACGCGTAGAGTAAGAGGACACCGCCGCTTACGCGGAGGCTTGTCAGCGGGGATAGTTGCTGCGGTATTTTGCCTACCGGCATGCGGTGCGCCAGATATCCCCTTACCGCCGGAAGCTCAAGCGAGCACACCTGATCTGCAGTTTGGGCGTTACGAACTGGTCCCATTTGCGGCCTATCCGATGCGGGCGCATGACTATTCTCGCGTCCTCCACCCCCTGATCGGTGCGTCTCAGTCGAAGCATATACCGGGCTGGGACTATGCGTTCGAAAACCTGATCTCGCAGCCAGATGGATCGATGATTGCCCGCAATACCGGCACGACTATGGCTGGCTTGAAATGGGAACAAGAGCGCGACGCCAAGCGTATCGAAGCCAATTACAAGGTCGAAGCCACGCTTCCAGACATCCACCCCGGCACCATCGTAGCGCCGTTATGGCTGTATTCTGAGGGCGCTGATGATCCTGATGAAGATGCGCATGAATGGGATTTTGAATTCCTGCACGACCGGCTTGAGCTTAACCTGCACAATGGCAATGGCGGCTTTTTGCTCGATTCGGTTCACCGCGATTTTTCGGGCCACCGTGTCTTGCTCGAGATCGACCGGCGTACGACTGTCGTCACCATGCGGGTGACTGATTTGACCGATGGGTTCATTTTTCAGCGTAGCTTTACCCCGGACAGTCTTGCTGCAATGGCGCAATCCCGTCCGGCGCCGCGTAACCTGAGATTTCCGGATGCCCCAATGTTTCCAATGATGGAGTTCTGGGTCTCAAATACTGAAGAATGGGCCGGTCCCGCAGAGTTGCCTGCCCCCGGAGAAGCCCGGGATATGATCCTGCACGGGTACAGTATTACGCCCTATTGATTCTCCGCTTTTCTCAGACGAACCATCCAGAACCCCCGCCGCGACTGGATTTACCTTGCCTTAGTTTCGCCTTTGTGTGCGGAGAAACTACACCATCATGTAGAGTGTTTCAGACTGACTGATTTTTAACCCATTTTTAGTGGGTCAGCATGTTAGTGGGCACATTATGATAGCAAACCCGAATGCACAGAACGCCGATAGTCGTTACGATCATAAGCCGAACGCTTATGAGCGATCTGAGACGTATGGCCAATCTCGCCAAACGGACAAGAACAAGAAATGGCCTCGCATCGTGCGGGTCTTTTTCATTCTGGGCCTCAGCCTGCTATTCTGGGCCGGGATCATTGCCGCGGTCCGGTATCTGTTCTTCTAACCGACTTTGCGTAGTCCAATCGACACTAACCGCCCGACATGTCCGATCGACGTGAACGGGTTGGATGCGAGCAATCCGGCAGCCCGAAACAGAGCTTTCGCCTTGATCGCCTGAACGATGGCCTCAAACTCGGACACTTTCTTAAGCTCGGATTGACGCCGCATCGAGATGCGTTTCTCCGCGTCGCTCATCCGATCCGCATGTTTTGCAAAGAACGCCTTCTCCGCCGAGACAATGGCAGCGGCCTGCGCAGCGGTGATCCGGTAAGACAAAGACGCTTCGTGGCGCACATAATAATAGCCCGCATAAGGCGTCATCATCATCTTCGCGCCCTGCGCCAGCATCTCAGCGACGATATAATGATCCTCACTATTCTTCAGTGACGTATCATAGCGAAATCCATGCTTCTCGACGAATGACCGGCGAAACAGCGGCTTCAGATAGCCCAGAGGCCGATTGTAATCGGCATGCCAACCCGACTCCATATAGGTTTCCAGATCAATCTGGCGCGGCCCGTCAAAGCCATCAATGCTCAGAAACGGCGTTTCGAGCCGCTGCTCATCATCAGCAAACACTTCGGTCATATTATCGACCACAATATCCGCGCCGCTGTCTTGCGCCAAAGCCAGCAAGGCCGCCAGCCGGTCAGGCTTCATGCGATCATCGGCGTCGAGGATCGCAATATACGCCCCGCGCGCCGCATCAAACGCCGCGTTCCGTGCCCCTGCCGGGCCTTGATTTTTGTCCAAACGAATATACCGAACCCGGTCATCCCCGCCCGCCGCCGCCATAACGCTCGGCTCAAGGCTGCTCGCTGAACAATCATCAACCACAATCACTTCCAGACTGACATCTGTCTGTTTCAGGCAATCCTCAATCGCTCCGGCGATAAACCGCTCGGCCTCATAGGCCGCAATCACCACAGAAATCTGAGGCGTATCGGCGCTGGGCGCGGCATCCGCCTGATTATTTGACATGGTCTCTGGTGCCTCACCCAAGTCAGGGCTCTGATCATCCCTGATTGTCCTTACCTGCAATAATCCCGCCAATCATCACCTGTCTTGCACCCGGCGCTGGCAATAGAACTTTTCCGATCCGTATCCGCAGTCTAGTAAAAATCATCGGCCCAAGTCTTGCAGTTACACACCAGCGTGCCGGATAAACACAAGCCACGGTCTCAATAACGGATCCACCTATGTCGATTACAGAACTGACCAAATCAGCGGCATGGGTGACGTTGGGCCATCTGGTTGCCACGCTCGGCAGTTTTGCCTCGCTGATGGTGCTGGCCAGAATTCTGTCGCCGCATGATTTTGGCCTGTACGGTTTGGCCTTGTTAATCCTGATGGTCCCGGAAAGCCTGATTGGCGGACAATTGCAGGAAGTTCTGGTTCAATTCAAGGATATCCGCCGCAAACATATAAGTTCCATGCTGTTCATCTCGACGGCGCTCTCGATCATTTTCTGTGTCTTCTTCGTCCTGACCGCGCCGATCATCGCGCACTATTCCGGCGAACCCCAAATCGCGCTGATTTTGCCGATCATGTCAGCCATGCTGATCATGCACTCACTCGGTTCGACCGCCGCGTCGATCTTGATTCGCAACATGGATTTCGCACGCATCACTCTGGTCGACATTGTCGGCACACTGGTTGCCGCCGCTGTCGGGATTACTTGGGTCCTTATCTACGGCGATGTCTGGGCTCTGGTCTGGATGGAACTGTCACGGCGCGCGGTTCGGCTGGTCATGTTTCTATGGTTCTCACGATTACCAATGGATTTTCGGTTCTTCAAAACCGACGCGATGGAGCTCTACGATTATACCCGCAAGGCCGTTTCAGCCGGGGTTGTCACCTCGATTCAGCGCGTATTGCCGGGCATGCTAATCGGCTTCGGGCTCGGCACGGTTGCGCTTGGATACTACAATATCGTTATGCGCCTGCTCGAACAGGCGATCAGCGTTCTGGTTGACCCCTTGTCGAATGTCAGCTTCCCGGTCTTTGCCAAAGCACAGGCCGATATGGCCGCCGTGCGGGCACAGTTAAAGAATGCGGTTTATCTGGCCGCCTTGATTGCCTGCCCGGCTTTTGCTGGCGGCATTGTTGCCGCGCCTACGCTTGTGCCAATTCTTTACGGCGACCAATGGTTGCCAGTTATTCCATTGGCACAAATCGCTTTCCTGACCGGTATTACGCTGACCATTTCAGGCATCAATATCGCCCTGCTGAATGGCATCGGATATCCGGGACGGGTCTTGCGGATCATCATCATCACGACGCTTTTGACTCTGATCGGTGTCCTTGCAGTTATGCATATATCAATCGAAGCCGTGATGCTGGTCATCCTCGCCAAGACGCTGGTTGCGTGGGCGCTTTCGGCCAGAGACGTGAAGCGGTTCACGCAATACAATTATACTGAACAGATCCGCCCGATGCTGGTGCCGCTTGCCGCTTCTCTGGTCATGCTGGTATTGACCCAGATCTTCTACACGACGATCGGCGCAAGCCTGCAACCGATCGTGCGCCTGCTCGCAACTGTCGGCTTCGGAATTGTGATCTATGCCGGCACACTCCTGATCATCAAGCCGAGCCTGCTGCGTATGGCCATGGATCAGGTCAGCAAGCGATTGTCCTAAGCGCCGCCCCCCTTTGCAGGACCCAGACCTACGTATCCCCCAGCTTTCGCACCGCAAAGCCCCGCCGCGCCTGCCAATCCAAAAGCTCAATCCTACCCAATAGTGCAGCCATGTAGACTGCCCCGCATGACCCAATTAGAATCCCATGCTGAGCAATGCCTCGCCTTGAACTGGCCGCGTGTCGCCGCGCTGGCGTCGCGTATCGCTGCGCTGCTCGGCGCCGCGACCATGTTGCCACGCAGCCTGCGCAATCAGGCCCTGCGCCTGCTACGCCCGGCTGAGTCGATGCTGCGCCGCTTGCTGGTTCTGATGGCACTCAAACAATCCAAAACATGGAACCGAGCTAGCCCTCATCCTGAGCCTGTCGAAGGACGAGGGCGGACAGCCAAAGATCAAGCTGAACACCGCCG
>Ga0256847_1001443_pt1 | contig 12161 bp, 9 predicted proteins | sample TeddybearmetaG_FD_189099 | JGI IMG/M metagenome (GOLD analysis project Ga0256847, IMG submission 189099) | Hydrothermal vent microbial communities from East Pacific Rise, Pacific Ocean - Teddybear | ecosystem: Environmental > Aquatic > Marine > Hydrothermal vents | place: Pacific Ocean: East... | reverse complement strand
AAATCCCGGTTCAGATGAGTGGGTGTTGCTGATGCTCCCTGTTCATAAAAACGTGCCGCAACTGTGCTTTCACTTAGATCCATGCCCAGTATAAATACCTGACGAATACCGAAGTACCAGCATAGCTGTACGGGAAGGTGTGCGACGGTATGAGCACTAAACAAGCCTTTCAAAGGGTTCAGGGAAAAGCCAATTCGCCCATCGAGGCTCATCAGCTCTTCATCCTGTGCTGCCATTCTGACTACTTCTTCCGCTTCGAGTGCTTTCTGGCCATAGTGTCTGAAATGCGTTTGTATTACGCTAACTTTGCACCCATTCAATAGTTCTGCATTTGTCTGGCAGATGCGACTGAGTACCGCCGGGGTAAACAGGCAGTGTGTGCTTGAGGTGAGAATTTCTTTCACAATAGCCCAGCGGTCACCTACAAAGCCCGCATCACAAATTACCGCGTAGTCGGGCTGCATGCCTTGCGATTTGAATTTCAGGAAAGAGCCGTTCACACAAAAACCAGGGTGTTTCTGCAGGGGTGAGATATCTACGTTGCTGATTGATGGTCCAGAGGTAACAACAAAGGCAGATTTCCCAGCATGTTTTTCTGCCAGATCCGATAAGGGGATGGCGCGGGTGACGGGTTCACCTTTCCAGAGTATGGCGCCGGGATTGTCCATTGAGGAAAATTGCAGTGTGAAATGCGGGTGCAGTTCTGCCATATGTCGATAGGCCCGGCCCAGCTTCAGGCGGCGAAAACGATAGCGCAGTTTTTCCAGCTTAAGCATCGCCCGCAATGGCTCAGGGGCGATGGAATTTAGCGGGTTTGAGATACTTGTCTTTCAGAATCCTTAACTGTTTTTCCAGTTTTCTGAGTGCAGACCGGCTTTTCATTTTATAGTGCCGGGCCTGTATTTTAAGCTCTTCAAGATCGTAGATTATACTTGCCACGCTGGAATTCCAGGTCAGGATAAGACAGCTTTCTTTTGGGTTGACGTGTACCAGCTCTGCGTCCGGAAAATGTTGCAGCAAAATTTCCAGCCACTCCTCGGCGGGCAATACCGTGCAATGCGCATTTTCACCATTGGGTAGTACTTCAGATGCGAGACGTGTACAGATATTAAAAAACACCTTGTTTCCCAGTGTGGCGATCTTGCCAAGCAGCACGTCTACCTCCGCTCGCGGAATGTGTTCCAGAACGTCAGTATTGATAACAAAGTCAGCTGTGGTTGCATTTAGTACGTCTATTCCAGGAATAGCAGGATCGAATCGCACGTAACTGGCATCGTTGTATTCCAGGTCATCACACAGTCTGCTGCGTCCACAACCGTATTCCACAATACTTTGTGGTTTCAGCTCAACGATACAGGCCTGGATAGCTGCCCTGTGAGTTTTGGCAGATCGCCCGTACTGGGACTGTGCATGAATGGTTTTGTACTGCTCAATAAGGTCTGAGGACGGGCTTGTCATGGCACTTACCTGTTGGTTCGGGCGGTTCTTAATATGTCGATTTTATCTGATTGAGGCTGCGCTGCGAAGTATTACCTTGAACGCGACCTGGAAGCGTCCCCATACAGGCCCGATTCTCCTTCAGGACGCGATTTAAAACGCCGGTGTAACCACAAATATTGCTCGGGGTGCTTGCGAATTTCCCGCTCGATGATGGAGTTTATTTTTCGGGCGTCCATTGCCAGGTCGCCGCCGGGGTAGTTTTCTATGGCTGAAATGTCCAGAAACCAGGTCTGGTCCGCAGGGTTTCGATAGTGACTGAAAAACAGCACTGCCGAATCGTTAAATTTCGCGAGCCGTGTGGTGGCAGTGATACTGGCTGCCTCGATACCAAAAAATGGTACAAACACGGAATGTTTTTTTCCGTAGTCCTGGTCTGCAGCGTACCAGATGGTTGCGCCCTGTTTGAGACGCCGCAGTATCTGGCGGGTATTTTTTCGCTCAAGTAACATCTGATAAATGCGTTTGCGACCTTTATACATAAGCTGGTCGATTTGCGGGTTTTTGTTTTTTCGATAGATTACATCCAGTTTGCTTACGCTACCAAGCAAAGCGCCCGCTATGTCCAGCGTGGCGAAATGGGCACCGACCAGAAGCACACCCTTTCCACCTTTCTGGGCTGCTTGCAACAATTCCAGTCCGGTTATTTCCATGCGTTTGCAATAAAAACCTGCAGGTCTGAACCATGCCAGAGCGGTTTCGGTTGCGCTGATTCCAGTAGAGATAAAAATTTCCCTGACCAGCCTGTCTTGCTCTGCGACAGAGCGCTCGGGAAAACACAGCGCAATATTAGTGCGGGTAATGTCGAGACGACGACCACCCGCGCGATAACTTAGCTTACCCAGTTGTTTGCCCAGCCAGAACTGGCATGCGATTGGCAGCCGTGTAATGCACCAGGCCAGGCTGATAAGTATCCATCCCGCCCAGAATTTTGGATGTAGTTGCTTGTAGTCCATATCCCCGTGATTGTAGCAAGTTGGCAGCGGGTGTGTGCTAACATCCGGTTATGAAAATTCGCTTACCCCGGTTTAATCAGGCTCGTGTATTGGTGGTCGGAGACCTGATGCTGGACAGATACTGGCAAGGCCATGCCGCTCGCATCTCGCCTGAAGCACCTGTACCTGTCGTTAATGTTTCAAGTAGTGAAGAACGTCCCGGAGGTGCTGCCAACGTGGCATTGAATGTAGCCGCGTTGGGTGCAAGCTGCACCTTGATTGGTGTGGTTGGGGATGATGGGGAAGGTCGCTCGCTACGCAGCAGGTTGGATGCTGCAGGAGTTGAGTGCCATTTTGTAGTGCAGGACAATTGGCGCACACCCTTAAAATTGAGAGTGGTGAGCCAACATCAACAACTGTTACGTCTGGATTTTGAAGACGAACTACCTGAGGGGTCCTCTGCAGCGGTAGAGGCAATCGTAGCAGAACATATTTCCGGGCACGATTGCCTTATTCTGGAAGATTACGACAAAGGGGTTATCAGGAATCCGGCGTGGCTAATACAGCGGGCTGAATCCGAATCCATGCCAGTGGTGGTAGATCCCAAGCATAAGACCCTGCAGGAATACACCGGTGCCACAATAATAAAGCCCAACCTGCTGGAATTTGAAGCATACGTCGGACCTTTACCAGACTATAGGTCACTGCGGGCAGCGGCTGATAAAGTGCTGGGTGAATGCGCGTTAAAAGCCCTATTGATTACCCGTGGTTCAGAAGGCATGCTGCTGGTCGAACCGGGTGGTAAACACACCAACCTGCCATCCCGTGCGGTGGATGTGCACGACGTAACGGGAGCGGGCGACACGGTTGCAGCAGTATTGGGTGCCATGATAGCCCTTGGAAAAAGCTTTGAAGCAAGTGCTGCGGTTGCCAACATTGCAGCCTCCATCGTGGTTTCCAAGCTCGGTACCGCACAAGCGAGCGCCCCTGAAATACAACGTGAACTGTCAGCAGGTTTGCATGCAGATCGTGGAGTGCTGGCCCTGGATGCGCTTAGCGAACAGGTAACTCACGCAAAAACTCTCGGAGAGAAGATAGTCTTCACCAATGGGTGTTTTGATATTTTACATGCCGGCCATATTTCCTATCTTGAAGAAGCGCGGACCCTGGGTGATCGATTGATTGTGGGAATCAATTCCGATGCTTCCGTGCGAGAACTTAAGGGTGCAGGTCGACCGATAAATAACCTGGAATCACGTATGCGGGTTTTGTCCGCTCTCACAGCGGTAGATTGGGTAGTTGCATTTTCCGAACACACGCCTGAAAACCTGCTGCGTACACTACAGCCAGATCTGTTGGTCAAAGGCGGGGATTATGGTGTGTCCGGTGTTGTGGGTGCTGATATTGTGTTGGGATATGGGGGCAAGGTGGAGGTGCTGGGTCTGGTAGAAGGTATTTCCACAACCCGCATTCTTGAAAAGGCAAAACGCTAATCCTGGACCCTCATAATGTGGCGTTTTGTATATAACCTTCTTTTGCACCTTGCTTTACCCTTTATCTGGTTGCGCCTGAAAATCCGGGCAAGGCATGAGCCAGCATATGCGGACAGAGTGCGCGAACGTTTTGGTGAGGTGGACAGTTCCACAACAGATACAGGCATCTGGTTCCACACCGTCTCGGCCGGAGAAGTCATTGCCGCCGCTCCCGTTATACGGCGTATAGCGACAGCATTTCCTAACGAGAAAATTCTGGTGTCTACCATGACGGTGACCGGGTACGCACAGGTGCAACGTCTGTTCGGTGACCAGGTTAAACATGTATATGCACCCTACGATTTCCCCTGGGCAATAAGCAGGTTTCTAAGGCTTGTTAATCCCCGCGTTCTGGTATTGATGGAAACCGAGTTGTGGCCAAATCTGATAAGGCAGCTTGGTGATCGGGGAAGAGCCATGTTGTTGATCAATGCGCGACTGTCCGAACGTTCTTTTAAAGGTTATAAACGGGTTGGAGGCTTGTCGCGACCAATGTTTGCCTCTCTTACCTGGACCGGGTGTCAGTATCCAGCGCATGCCAGCCGATTTGAAGCCCTGGGTGTAAAGAATCCGGAGATCACCGGGAGTGTAAAGTTTGATGTAGAAATTCCGGATGACCTGGACCGCGAGCATGATCAACTGGTATCCAACTGGAAACTTGGGGGGCGAAAAATCTGGATTGCTGCCAGCACACATGCCAGTGAAGAAAAACTGATACTGGATGCACATAAAGCCCTGGTAAAAAAATTCCCCGGCTTGTTATTGTTGCTTGTGCCTCGCCACCCCGAGCGTTTTTCTGTTGTTATAGACGCAGCCAGGCAGTATGGCTTTATGACGGGACAGCTTTCCGGGTCTTCGAGTCGTATGGATGGTATGCAGGTTCTGATTGGTGATGAGATGGGACGGCTTATGTACCTGTATGCGATAGCTGATGTGGTTTTTATGGGTGGCACCATGTCGGGTACCGGCGGACATAATATTATTGAACCCGCCAGCCTGGCCAAAGCTGTTATTGCCGGGCCTTCCCGGTTCAACTTTGTGGAAATATTTAGTTTGTTTGAATCGGCACAAGCTATCATCGGTATAACCTCCCTTAAGGGTCTGATATCTGAAGTAACCGGGTTGATTGAGTCAGATGTAAAGCGTGCAGAAATGGGAAATCGCGCCCGACAGCTTGTACAGGAAAACGCAGGCGCAACAGACAAGGTACTGGAGAAGGTGCTTCCCTTGATAGAAAAAGCCCTGAACAGGCATAATGACAGGACAGGTTCTAACAGATAGGCTAAGTTGTCGCGCGAGAGGGTAGTTGAATGGATCTATCAGAAATACTTATTGGCATTGCCGAAATTGCCACTGCCCTGGCTGGGTTTACCGGTGTTGTAGTAGTGTTTGGCAGTCGAAGCCATGGCAGTTGGGAAGCAGGGGACCGCCTGCGCCTGGCTTTTTTGTTGGAGGCAAGCCTCACGGCCGGTGGATTTGCACTGCTGGCACTTGTACTTTTGAACAGTCAGCTCGACCAGAATATAACATGGGCCATAATCAGTGGCTTGTGGGCCCTATTTATGTGTATTTCGCTTTATTTCTCTTACGATAAGATAAATCAAAACCAGCGGCTGGGTAGCGACACAGACCGCACTGCTAACTGGGTTGTATCCATCGTTTTTGTCGCACTTATAGTAATACAGTGTGTTAACGCTCTGGTATGGGGAGAGTTTGCTCCGGTGCTTGCAGCCCTGGTCGCCAATCTGGCGGGTGCTGCCATGCAGTTTGCCCGCCTGATCAGAAGCGCGTTCCAGACGTAAAAACGCGCTATTAGAAACACACTGGCTATTTAGACGTTTTGTTCTTAACGGGATTGTTGGTGGTAGTAAAGCTGTTGAGTCTCAATAAATCCGATTCCGCAAGAGAGCCCGTAGCCTGTTTCAGGCGCAACAAATCCAGAACATAGTTGTACCGCGAATCGGCATGGTCAAATTGTGATGAATACAATCGTTGCTGGGCCTGAAGTACATCTACTATATTGCGGGTTCCTACCTCGTAGCCCGTTTCTGTTGCTTCCAATGCACTTTCACTGGATTTTATAGCACGCTGTCTGGCATTTACACGTAGTACATCTGTAGATACTGCCCGGAACAGATTGCGTGTATCACGGGTGACATTCAGTTTTCGTTCGAGCAACTGCTGCTCGGCCACTTCCATCTGGTACCTGGCTTCTCGTGCCCTGGATTGGATAAAACCACCCTGAAATATCGGCATTCTCGCCTGCAGGGCATAGGTTGTGGTATTGGTTCGACTACCCAGGAACGCAGAACCGCCGGTCTCGAATTCGGAGTGGGTAATGACACCTTGCACGGTTGGAAGGTGGCTGGATTTACGTGCTTTAAGTGTCTGTCTACTGGCTATCAATTGTTGTTCTGCCGCCCGAATACTCAGGTTGCCTTGCATAGCCTGATCAGTCCAGGCCGACTCAACTCCGGGAGTCGGATTCACTATCGGTAATTCCTCGGACAGACGATCCAGTGAGGGGTAGGCAACACCGGAAAGTGTCCGCAGGGTTTCAAAAAATATATCGTGGTCGCCATCGGCCTGAATGCGTCTGACAGAGGCATTGTCATATGCTGCAGTAGATTCCAGAACGTCGGTGATGGCTACAAGGCCAACATCAAACCGCTGCTGCACTTGTTCCAGCTGTCGTTTTACTGCAGCCTCTTCTGCGCTAGCAGCATCCAGGAGATCCTGTGCGCGCAGTACATCCAGATAAGCTTCCACCACACGCACAATCAGGTTTTGTTCTGCTGCGATAAAATCTGCATCCGCCTGTTTTACGGTGGCCTTGGCGCTTTTGTATGTATGCCAGCTTTCTATATCCAGAAGTGATTGAGTGGCCTGGGCCTGCCATACGGTATCATCAAATTTTTGCGTAGGTACTGCCACGCCGAATAATGGGTTGGTTGGGTCGTTTGATAAAACTGCACCGGGAAATTTGCGCCTTACCTCGGATTTTGAACCGCCCAGGGTTATGTTGGGTAACAGCGCAGAACGTGCCTGCGGCATGGTTTGCTGTCGCGCGTTATGAGTTGCCTGTGCACCGGCCAGTACCGGGTCGCTCGCTTTTGCAGACTCGTATACTTCCAATAGATTGGTAGCATTGCCGGAGCAGGTGAACATTAAGTATACGAAGAAAATAGCTGGGGTCAGGACTTTAAACTTCATTGTTGAATCTCATTGATAATAGTTTGCGCACTGAGTTTACCAGATAAATAATGGGGTCGGGGTAAAGTGCCAGGGTAAACTTACCCTGGCACTTTACCCCGACCCCATTAGTTCCTATCAAATTATTTGTGATTTGCATAGCTAACCTTATTTGTGGAAGCAGTTATAATGAGCCTTAATGGACAAGAAACCTTACAACATTGATTTGTCTACGCATCTGGCAGAATGCGATGCGAACTATTTTCGCCTGAGTCGCCTGTTTCCCAATATGGCTAATTGCGACGTACACGAGTGCCAGCTCTCCACGGCCACACATGCGGCAAAACTTACCTTTCGGGTGTTGGAACGCTGCCCTTACACATTGATTATCCAGATCAGCCAGATTGGGCTGGATAGCGGCCTGGATTTCACCTTGCCCTCGCCTTCGATTACTGTGCGCATGTACCTGGACGCAAAAAGTGTTGAAGTGGTCGAGATTCAGCATCAGGATCGATTCAGGCCGGTATATGCATACCCCAATCAAAAAATGCGCCAACAGGATGAAAAGGTTCAGGTAAACCGGTTTCTTGGAGAATACCTGGCCTTTTGTTTTGAGCAGGGTCTTGCAGATGAGGAAGATACAAAGGGCTATTTAAGAGAGTGGGTCGATCGCTAGCGGTTCGAGCGAAGTGGTAGTTCTGCAGATTACCGATACGCATCTGCTGCGAACCCCTGATTCCAAAATGCTGGGCGTAAATACTGAACGCAGCCTCAAAGCTGTGCTTGAACATGCAGCCAGCGTTAAACCTGATGTTGTGATTGCCTCCGGCGATATTGCCCAATATCCAGCCTTCGAAGTTTACCAGCGGTTTAAGCAGCTATTGGCGGATGCTTTTGAGTGCCAGTTATTGTGTATTCCTGGTAATCACGATCTGGATCAGCCCATGCTTCGGGCGGGCCTGGTAACGCGGAGCACCAATATTGGGAAGTGGTCGATTCTGGGAATTGACACACATTTTGATGACGAAGTTGGGGGTTTTTTTTGCGAGCAGCGTCTGTTGGACCTGAAGCGACAGCTCTGTGAAGAAAGTGCTGCCAATATACTGGTGTTTGGCCATCACTCACCAGTGGATATGGACTGCGTGTGGCTTGATCGCCACCGGATCAACAATGGTGCATCGCTGCTTGATTTACTTCAGGAGGATACCCGGGTGCGCAGCTATGTGTTTGGGCATGTGCACCAGGAGGCGGAATTTTTTGAAGGCTTGCCCTTGTTATCTTCACCCTCAACCTGCTTCCAGTTCGCCCGCAGGGAAGAAAATTTCACCATAAGTTCCGAGCTGCCAGGCTATCGCGTGTTACGGTTACAGGCAGACGGCCAGATTCAATCAAAAGTATTTCGGCTGCTGGACTATGAATTGTCACTGGATTTGTCACAATTGCAATCTTAGTCAGGTCCTCAACACAATTTGTAAGCTCCAAATAGCCGGAGAAATATGGCAAGCAGTAATTATTCTTCTGAATCCATTCAGGTTCTTTCAGGGCTTGACCCTGTACGTCGACGCCCGGGCATGTATACCGACACTACCCGGCCCAATCACCTGGTCCAGGAGGTGGTTGATAATAGTGTCGATGAAGCGCTTGCAGGCTTTGCCTCCGAGATCAGCATTAGTCTTTTTAAGGATGGTTCTATTGAAGTCGTAGATGATGGGCGTGGCATGCCTGTTGATTTACACCCCGAGCACAAGGTTACTGGCGTGGAATTAATTCTTACCCGTTTGCATGCCGGTGGAAAGTTCGATGGTGAAAACTATCGATTTGCGGGTGGCTTACACGGAGTTGGGGTTTCGGTAGTAAACGCCCTGTCAAAGACGCTTTTGGTCGAAGTTCGGCGTGACGGTAAAGTGCATCAGCAAAGTTATGCCAATGGTGACCCCGCTGGCAAACTAGAAGTGACAGGGTCGGTTGGAAAACGTAACACAGGGACCCGAATCCGGTTTTTGCCGGATGCCAAATATTTTGATTCCTCGAAAATATCGCTGCTTAAACTCAAACATCTGTTAAAAGCCAAGGCAGTATTGTGTTCCGGTCTGAAGGTGCGCCTCATAGTGGAGGGCGGGGATAAAGAGGAATGGGTATTTGAGGATGGTCTGTCTGCTTATCTGGCAAATTCTCTGCAGGGGCTGGAATGTTATCCAACTGCACCTTTTTACCACGAAGCACAAGGCAATCAGGAAGTAGTTGAATGGGCGCTTCAATGGGTGGTCGATGGGCGTGATTTTATTACCGAGAGTTACGTCAATCTCATTCCAACTTTACAGGGTGGTACTCATACCAATGGGCTGCGCTCGGGTTTAAGTGAAGCCATAAAGGAGTTTTGTGAGTTTCGTGACCTCCTTCCCCGGGGCATGAAACTGGTAGCAGAGGATCTTTGGGACCAGTGTACCTTTGTGCTGTCTGCAAAGATGGCGGAACCACAGTTTAGTGGTCAAACCAAGGAACGCCTTTCTTCCCGCCAGGCGGCGTCGTTTATAAGTGGTGTTGCCAAGGACGCATTTAGCCTCTGGCTAAATGAGCATTCCCAGGAAGGATTGAAGATTGCCGAACTGGCAATAAATAATGCGCAAAAGCGTATTCATGCCAGCAAAAAGGTAGCGCGCAAAAAAATTACTTCCGGGCCGGCGCTACCTGGCAAACTGGCTGACTGCTCCGGGCAGGATACCGATCGCTCAGAGCTGTTTCTGGTTGAGGGTGACTCGGCCGGTGGATCAGCCAAACAGGCAAGGGATCGTGAATTTCAGGCGGTAATGCCGCTGCGTGGAAAAATTCTGAATACCTGGGAGATAGATTCCACTCTAATTCTGGCTTCCCAGGAGGTTCATGATATAGCGGTAGCAATTGGCGTTGATCCTGCTTCCAGCGATTTATCCGGACTACGCTATAACAAGATTTGCATACTGGCGGATGCGGATTCGGATGGTGCACATATTGCTACCCTGTTGTGCGCCCTGTTTCTGAAGCATTTCCATGCGCTTGTTGAAGCCGGTCACGTCTATATTGCCATGCCGCCTCTGTACCGGGTTGATGTTGGAAAGGAAGTATTTTATGCGCTGGATGAATCTGAAAAAGAAGGAGTTCTGGACCGTATAACGGCAGAAAAGAAAAAGGGCAAAGTCCTGGTTCAGCGATTTAAAGGCCTGGGTGAGATGAACCCCTTGCAATTGCGTGAGACAACAATGGATCCGGATACCCGCAGGCTGGTACAGCTTAATCTGGGTGCTGGAGATCGCACCCAGGTGATCATGGACATGATGTTGGCAAAAAAACGCGCCGGCGATCGTAAAAAATGGCTGGAAGCCAAGGGCAATGAAGCCGGTCTGGAGTGAAGTAACAATTTCTGAGGGATTAGTACAAAGATATGCAAAATACTGATATCGAAACGCTGAGTATGGGCGACTATACCGAAAAGGCGTACCTGGATTATGCCATGTACGTAATTAACGATCGTGCACTGCCGCATGTTGGTGATGGTTTAAAACCGGTACAACGACGCATTTTATTCGCTATGTCAGAGCTGGGGCTTACGGCCCAGTCAAAACACGTTAAGTCTGCAAGAACCGTTGGGGATGTACTGGGTAAGTATCATCCGCATGGGGACAGTGCGTGTTACGAAGCCATGGTGTTGATGGCGCAACCATTTTCCTATCGCTATCCATTTGTCGATGGACAAGGAAACTGGGGGGCACCGGATGAGCCAAAATCTTTTGCCGCCATGCGGTATACGGAAGCACGCCTGGCCAGGCATTCGGAGCTGCTGCTTAAAGAGCTGGGCCTGGGCACCGTGGATTACAAGGATAATTTTGACGGCACCATGCGTGAACCTGTACTTCTGCCTGCAAGGGTGCCTACGGTGTTGCTCAATGGAGGCAGCGGTATCGCAGTGGGCATGGCCACAGATATTCCGCCGCATAATCTTAATGAGCTGGTGAGCGCCTGCATCCATTTGCTGGACAAACCAAAGGCCAGCGTTCCTGAATTAATGACCCATGTAAAAGCGCCGGATTTCCCCAGCGATGCAATGATAATTACCGCGCCTCACGATCTGCAGACTGTGTACGAACAGGGTAGGGGAAGCATTAGGGCGCGTGCGGTCTACACCATGGAAAGTGGCGAAATTGTCGTTACTGCTTTGCCGTACCAGACTTCTCCCTCAAAGGTGCTTGAACAGATTGCTGCCCAGATCCAGGCCAAAAAACTACCCATGCTGGTAGATCTGCGGGATGAGTCGGATCATGAAAATCCTACCCGGCTGGTGCTTGTCCCACGCTCAAACCGCATTGACGTTGAGCGCCTGATGAGCCACCTGTTTGCCAGTACCGACATGGAAAGAAGTTATCGGGTAAACATGAACGTGATTGGGCTGGACGGCCTGCCTAAAGTCAAAAATCTGAAAACCATGCTGGCTGAGTGGCTGGCCTATCGTCGCGATACCATTACCCGCAGAATTTCCTTTCGTGTTGAGCGCATTGCAGAGCGTATTCACATACTGGAAGGTTTGCTGGTTGCCTACCTGAATATTGACGAAGTAATCCGGATTGTGCGTGAGGAAGACCATCCCAGGCAGGCCTTGATGAGCCGGTTTAAAATTTCCGAATTACAGGCCAATTCGATCCTGGATATCAGGTTGCGCCAACTGGCCAGGCTGGAGGAAATTAAGCTAACGGGTGAGCGCGATAAACTTTTGACCGAGAAGGTTGGCCTGGAAAAAATCCTTGGCTCGAAGGCGCGCATGAAAACCCTGATGAAAAAGGAACTGCTGGAAGATGCAGAGATTTACGGGGATGCCAGGCGTAGCCCGATACAGTCGGTTGATGAAGCACGGGCTTTTAGCGATGAAGACCTGATCTCGAACGACCCCATTACCGTTGTGTTATCCAAAAAGGGTTGGGTGCGTGCTGCCAAAGGGCATGAAGTAGATAGTAGCGAACTGCAGTATCGCTCGGGT
>Ga0256847_1001442_pt1 | contig 12164 bp, 14 predicted proteins | sample TeddybearmetaG_FD_189099 | JGI IMG/M metagenome (GOLD analysis project Ga0256847, IMG submission 189099) | Hydrothermal vent microbial communities from East Pacific Rise, Pacific Ocean - Teddybear | ecosystem: Environmental > Aquatic > Marine > Hydrothermal vents | place: Pacific Ocean: East... | reverse complement strand
AGTTATCTGTGTTTTTACTATCATCAATTTGTCTCTGTGGGCCGCGAATTCTTGCAAGTGCAATCACCCTACAATTTGTAGGATCGTGGATTATAGAGATCGAAGAGAGCAATCGCTACCATCGCTGAAGTGTCCAATCTGGCCAATATTCGCATCATTCTCGAACACCTGCAGTGGCAGCAATATAGCTACGGGCAGGGGTGTCCCGTCTTACTAAAGATTCTATCGTCGTAATAAGTAGTAAAAGTACCAGTGAACTAAGCGGGCGTTTGTTAGATTTCAAATATTCTCTCCGATACCAAGTTCTGATGCTACGCGTGAAGACCCACCAATCGCGCTGACTGACTTGCGCCATCACACATTACACCCGACTATTCAGTGCCCACCATGCCAGACACGGGAGTAAGGATGAGCGTTGTAACACTTAATGACATAATAGGAGCTACCTACGAGGTTCGCGAAGCTGCTCCCCAATCGACCCTTCGCAATACAGCGCTGCTGTTGATCGATGTACAGCAGTTAGCTTCGCCTGAACACCTTGCCGAGCAAGCTAAGGCCGCCGGGCTTCCTTCACAAGAAGTCGACACAGCGTTAGAAGATTATGCACAACGCTTCTATGCGGCAGTGGAGAATTGCAAAACGTTACTCGATTGCGCGCGACACGCTAACGTACCATGCATACACATTCGTATTGAGGCCCTATCTGGTAATGCCAGGGATACAGGCCCCGCACATCGCCGTCTAGGCTGGTGCTATCCACCCGGTAGTAAAGAAACCAAGTTTCTCAGTGGCATGGAGCCAAAGGAAGGTGAGGTTGTTATCAGCAAGACCGTTAGTGGCGCCTTTACTGCTACTAACTTAGATGCAGTATTACGACATATGGGTATTGCGTGGCTGTTGGTGGCGGGATTTATGGCGGATGAGTGTGTCGAGGCCACGGTGCGAGTGGCGCTAGATTTGGGGTATACAACATTGGTCGCCAATGATGCCAGCACCGCCTATGAGCAAGCGGCTCATCAACATACAATGGCCAAATACAAATCTTGGGGTTTGCTCCGTCAAACGGACGAACTTGTTAAGATGTTATTAGACCTCCGCCAACTTGAGGATCAAACAATATGTTAGTAAGCAATATCGAGTTAATACCCGGTCGACGAATTACCCGCCACCTTGGGATGGTACAAGGAAATACTGTACGTGCTAAACATGTGGGTAAAGATATTATGGCTGGCTTCAAAAATATCTTCGGCGGAGAATTAGTTGCCTACACTGAACTGCTCAGCGAAGCACGTGAAGAGGCCGTGGCTCGAATGGTTGCTCATGCAGAACACCTAGGTGCGAACGCGGTTATTAATGTTCGCTTCTCTACTTCTTCAATAACTTCGGGAGCGGCTGAGTTATTTGCCTACGGAACCGCTGTCGTATTGGAAGGAGAGTGATCTAGATGATGAATCTAATCATCATTGCCACCCTCACGGTGTTGGGTTATGTGTTTGGGCGCATCGCTGAACGCAAACATTTTGAGTCGATTCGTCTGCGCGAGGTTCAATACAAAGATATTTTGGTTTTCAACGAGCGGCACTTACCTACCGGCGATTGGAGGAAAGGTCCCTTGGTGGGAGGCAATGTTGTCATTTCGGTAGACTATTTCAAACGTTTGGTCGCAGGTTTTCGGGCGTTATTCGGAGGCAGATTGAGTACCTATGAGTCACTGCTAGAACGCGCTCGAAGGGAAGCCTTGCTAAGAATGAAGGAAGACGCTCGGCACCATGGAGCGCAGATGGTTATCAATGTCCGATTGGAAACGGCCAGCATTTCCAAAGGTAAAGGCAACCAAATTGGTAGCGTTGAAGTGTATGCCTACGGTACAGCCTTAGTGAACTGACGCTGTGGTGAGCTACGAAAACCCCAAACAAGCCGAAGGGATAAACGTCTCAGACGAACATCCAGTGCGTGAACTGTTTATTCTTTTGAGTGCAGTTATTGTGGGTGTGTTGATGTTGGTTTTCCTTTTATCCAGCATTGCATCTTGGCTTTCGCCTTATGTCTCCTTTTCCGCCGAACAGCAATTGGCCCAAGCGATTGGCATTGAACGGATGCTTGGCATAGATTTGACGATGAATGCGGATACCGATGAGCTTAGTTCGCAACGTAACGCGCTTCTCGTGAAGCTAGGGTCTGAGCTCGTTGGTCTGGCCAATTTTGATGACTCGATGTCGGTCAGCATTCACTACAGCGAAGACGATACGGTTAATGCCTTTGCGACTTTAGGCGGCCACATTGTATTGTTTAAGGGGCTCGTAGAGCGACTACCGAACGAAAACTCGTTAGCCATGGTGCTAGCCCATGAAATTGCGCACGTAAAACTTCGCCACCCTATAGTGGCTACCAGTCGCGGAATAACTGTGTCGCTTGCACTGAGCTCAATTTTTGGTATTACTGATAATGCTTTTGTACAGCAGATTGTTGAATGGATAGGTTACAACTCAACCTTGTCATTTAGTCGCGATCAAGAACGACAAGCGGACGCCCTTGCAGCAGATCTTCTGGTGGCCCACTACGGCCACCTTGAAGGCGCGGAAGGCTTGTTTATTGCGATGGCTATGGCTGAGACGGAAAAGGTGTTTGCTTTAGACAGGATTGAGTTTCTAACTACGCACCCAGGACTAAATGAACGGGTTGAGGTATTACGTCAGCGCATGGTTCAAATGGGCGGCTCAGGTGAGCCAAAACCACTTCCTTGGGGCGGTTAGAAATGGCGAAACACGGCAACGGAGAAATTGTTTTTTTGATATCATTTAGCTATGAATCAAGCTAAAAAATTAAATCCACCGCATAACATGAGACCAATATAACCTGCTAACATTCTACCGCATGCATACCCCAAGGCCTTTTTTTGAAGCTTTTCTTGGCGCTTCATGAACCAGTATAAACTGTGGAATTAGCAAATAATGGTTATCGAAATATTGCAACTGGTTTCATGCTTAGCATTAGGTTTGCTGGTCGGGAGCTTACTTACTGAAGCCATGATTCTGGTGCCTTATTGGCGCACAATGGAGCCAAGTGAGTTTTTAAGCCTACACGGCAAGTTTGGTCCCCGGCTATACATATATTTTGCACCATTAACAATCATGGCTACCGTATTCCCAGTACTGGCTGCGGTTATGCCAGTTATTTTAGGCACAACTCTGCATTGGCTTTCTGTGATACCAGCAACGATTACCCTGGTTATGCTAGCGATTTACTTCGCCTACTTTAAAGGCGCAAACGAAAGTTTTGCATCCGGCTCTGTTGGTGTCGAGGGGTTATCGGAAGAACTAGAAAATTGGGCAAAATGGCATTGGGTCCGAGTTATGCTCGGAATCGTTGCGTTCATTGCATCATTACTAGTAATTTCTACAAATGCCTAACAATAAGTCCATAACGCCACAGTGTAATGCCCGTGATCCTGAAAGCGGCGATATCTGTGGCGTCTATTTCTTCAAAGATAAACAATCACTAAACACGTATCGAGAAAGTGAATTGGCTCGAAGTATTCCCGATGTCTACGAAGCTGAAGATGTAAGAAGGGAAAATTTCGAAGTTCTATTTTCTCTAAGACCAGAATCAGGAGGATAACTAGCTATGTCGTATGATAAATCCGTATCAGATCATTACTTGCATGGTGATCTAATTAACGCAATTGAAGCTGCCCTTCCCGCTCTCGGTAAAACCACAGCGAACGTCACAATTGAAGATCTTGCACCTGTCGACGAGTTCCATATCGGAGGACGCTTAGCAACTGATAATCTAATCGATCAACTCTCCTTTTCAAAACAACATCATGTGTTAGATGTGGGTTGTGGTTTAGGCGGAGCATCGCGTTATGTGGCAACTAAGTTTAAAAGTCGCGTTACGGGAATTGACTTATCGTCTGAATTTATTGAAACAGGAAAGGTTTTATGTGATTGGTTAAATCTTGATGGAAACGTAACTCTGGAGCAAGGCAGCGCTTTATCAATGCCTTTTAAAGACAGCTCGTTTGATGGTGCCTATATGCTCCATGTTGGCATGAACATTGATGATAAATCCTCGCTATTTTCCGAAATTTGTCGAGTACTAAAACCTGGGGCCCAATTCGGTGTTTATGACATTATGCGTCAAGCAGATGGGAAACTTCTCTACCCGGTCCCATGGGCGTCAGAAAGCAGCACCAGCAAGCTATCAACACCCGATCAATACAAAAAGGCATTGAGTGATGCTGGCTTTGAATATTCCGAAGAGAACAATCGTCGTATATTTGCGTTGGATTTTTTTAAGCAGCTACGCGCAAGTATGGAATCTAGTGGCGGCCCACCGCCGCTTGGCTTACACACTTTGATGCAGCAAAGTACTGCCGAAAAAACTAGAAATATGATTGAAAACATAACAAGAAATTTGATCGCCCCATTTGAAATTATTGCTAGGAAAATATAGCGATCACATGCACCCCGACGCAACTAGAGCGCGAATGGTTACTGCCGTTTATGTAAGGCGTTAGGCGCTCTTGATGGCTATGCCCTTAACTGGCTAAAGCAACAATAATTTGGTTTGGAATTGCATATCTAGCCATGCTCAATGAAGTAGTTAGATAAAGCATATTTACCCCAATCTGCACTTCCTGGGAGGTGTCCATCAAACCGTGGGACGCCCACCACCCCGTTTCTGGCAGACCGATTCCTCAAATTTATAGTGACAGAGTGTCGCCATGTAATTAAAGTGACACCCTGTCATTATATGAATGAGTGGAGTATCCCAGATGCGAATACGGGTAAACGGACAAGACCACGAGCTAGATGTTGATCCATCTATGCCGTTGTTGTGGGCAATTAGAGAAAATTTGGCGCTCACCGGCACTAAGTTCGGCTGCGGAGTAGCCCAATGCGGTGCATGTACTGTACATTTGGACGGCCAACCGGTACGCGCCTGCGTTACCCCAATCGAGGCCGTTCAGGGCCGAGAGGTCACCACTATCGAAGGCATACAGTCAAACCAAGACGGAGATCCAGCATTACACGCGGTACAAGCGGCGTGGATTGAAAAACAAGTGCCGCAATGTGGCTACTGTCAGTCCGGACAGATTATGAGTGCAGTCGCATTGTTAGCCAATAACCCCAACCCAAATGACAAAGCGATAGACGACGCCATGTCTGGCAACATTTGTCGCTGTGGCATGTATCCGCGTATACGTTCTGCAATTAAACATGCAGCCAGCCTCCAAAGCACTGGGGTACAGACATTCGATCCAAACGCCTCAGCTTCAGCAACGTCAAAGGAGATGCAGCATGGGTAAGTGGACACGTAGAGGCGTCATTACCAGTGGCGTATTGGTCGGCGGCGCACTAGCAGTGGGTGTGGCGTTAAGGCCAGGAAATCGCGCCCTAAAATTGGCCGGCTTGGTCACCCAAGATGAAGAAGTGCTAGTAAGCACATGGGTCAAGATAGATCCGAACAATAAAGTCACCGCGATAGTTGCTCACAGCGAGATGGGCCAAGGTGCGCAAACAGCGTTAACGCAGATGTTAGCCGACGAACTGGACGCGCATTGGGACGACGTTGCGTTTATGGAAGCGCCAGCGGACCCGGCCTATGCAAACTGGGCTATGGGTAAAGGCTACGTTCTGGCAGATGCACAAATTCCTGAAGCCTTAGTACCAACCGTTGATGGCGCAATGCTTCAAGTGGCTAAGCAGATGCGTTTGCAAGTAACCGGCGGTAGCCTCAGCGTGCGCGCAACTGGTGTTTATGGCGTGCGTGTTGCTGGTGCAGCGGCGCGTGAAATGTTGCTTAATGCTGCGGCCGAAGAATGGTCAACGCCGGTAGCCGATCTAGATGCGGTAGACACTCACATCGTTAACCGCAAAACCGGTGAAAAAGCACCTTTTGCGCAGTTCGCACAGCGCGCGGGACAAATGACGCCATCGTCTACTCCAACTCTCAAAAAAACCAGTGAATTCAAAATTATGGGCCAAAGCGTCCCACGTTTTGACATACCCAGCAAAGTTGATGGTACTGCTCAGTTTGGCATAGATGCTCAGGTGCAAGGCATGAAATACGCGGCGATTAAAATGGCGCCGGTATTTGGTGCAAGTATTGCGACAATAGAAGCTAGCGCGGCACAACGCTTACCTGGAGTGGTTAAGGTCGTCGAGCTCGACAATGCTGTAGCCGTAGTGGCGGATGGATATTGGCAGGCAAGCCAAGCACTTAAACAAGTGGACGTTACTTGGTCAACCACAGCAAATGATGGTGTAAACAGCGACACTCTCTTTGCGCAATTTGAGCGAGACTTAGATCACGCCATCAGCACATCTGAGTCGACCGCAGACGTGGAACAAGGCGTATTAGGTGAAGCTTTTGATAAAGCGGACAAGGTGATCGAGGCAACATATCGAGTACCTTTTCTAGCACATACCTGTATGGAACCTATGAACACAACCGCAGTTGTGGCCAATGGTGCTTGTGAGGTTTGGGTCGGCACACAGAACCCCCTAGGCTTTAGACATGAGGTTGCGGATGCATTGGGTATCGATTTCGAGCAGGTCACTCTGCACCAGCACTTTATGGGCGGTGGATTCGGTCGACGGTCAATTGCGGATCCCACCATACAGGCTGCACTGATTGCAAAAGACGCGGGCGTGCCGGTGAAATTAATTTGGTCACGCGAAGAAGACGTCCGCCACGATCATTACCGACCTGCTGTAGCATCCAAGTTTCGCGCAGCGGTTTCTGCTAGTGGTGAAATCACAGGTTGGGACAATATCTATCACGATAAACATGAACCAGCAGAAGCTCCCGTGATTCCCTACTCTGTGGCGGCACAGAAAATTCACCACACCAGCAGCCCCACTCATGTGCCTTTTGGTCCATGGCGCAGCGTGGACCATTCGCAACACGGTTATTTCACTGAAGCATTTTTTGATGAGGTGGCCACTGCCACCGGCAAAGATCCGTACCAGCTTCGTCGTCAAATGCTGGCAGACAAGCCACGTCATTTAGCCGTGTTGGATTTGGCTGCTAAGCAGGCAGATTGGGGTGAAAGCCTGCCTGAAGGTCGCGGACGGGGTATTTCGCTGCAAGAATCATTCTGGTCGATTGTGGCCCAAGTGGTTGATGTCTCCTTGGTGGATGGTCAAATCAAAGTAGACCGCGTTGTCTGCGCCATCGACCCTGGCTTTGCAGTTTCACCCAATGGTTTAACTGCACAAATGGAGTCCGGCATCAACTACGGCCTAACGGCTGCTCTATATGGCGACATCCGTATCGAAAATGGCGCTGTTGCACAGAGTAATTTTCACGACTACAAAGCGGTGCGCATGCATGAGTCACCTCTTATTGAGACTTACATCATTAACAGTGGTGCCCGCTGGGGCGGCGCAGGAGAGCCTGGTACGCCAGGTGTTGCACCCGCATTGACGAATGCAGTTTACGCGGCGACCGGCACTCGCGTGCGTCATCTGCCATTAACCAACTATGACTTCAACTTTCGCATTACAGAGCCCGAAGAAGTTATCTAGATGAATGATGAAAACGGCTGAAAATGCGGCGCGTGTCCGAGCGCGCCGCGCAGTATCGAAAGCAGACAAGACTCAGCGTAGAGATACCATTCTTCAGGCCGCTGACGCGCAGATGTATGCTGTGGGGATAGATGCTTTTTCCATGGAAGTACTGGCGAGAGAGCTAGGCTTTGCTCGCGGCACGCTGTATCGCTACTTCGCCACACGCGAAGAATTGCTGCTTGAGCTAACCGTACAGAAGCGTGATATTTGGACAGCGGATCTTATTGCTGCAGTAAGCAGCGGCATGACGGACGCGCAGTTTATTAATGTTTTCAAAGCCTGTTGCGACAGCGACGAGTTGCACTTGCGACTCAGTGGACGCCTGGAAAGTGTGATCGAACAAAATGTGACGCTTGAATGCTATATTCTGGCCAAGCAAAAAATGCATCATTCACTTCGCTTGCTAGCAGAGCATCTGGTCGACGCCTTAAATTTGGAACCTACGGAGATCAGTCACTTAATACTTGTATTGGGTGCATTGTATATTGGTGCTCAACAAATGATGATGACACCTCCCTTCAACCCAGACGATCTCCCACAAGAGCTACGATACGCCATGGAGACGGCGCATAAACAAGATTTGTTTGCGCCAAACGCCCTATATATTCTGACCGGCTTACGTCAAGAAAATCACTCCCGCTGACCATAGCAGAGGTCAACGGGATGAGTGTTAGCCTATAGACGATGGGTTCAAGTCGCTTTGCGCGTTACCTTAACTGGCATGTGTGTATAGCCTTTCACAAAAGAAGAAAACGTACGGCTAGGTTCTTCAAGCACTTCAATTTTCTCAAAGCGCTGCAAGATTTCTTCCCACAGAATGCGCAACTGTAGTTCTGCAAGCCGATTACCCATGCACCGATGAATACCAAACCCAAAAGACAAATGCTGCCGAGCGTTAGCCCGCTCAATATCCAACACATCTGCATTCTCGAACACATCTGCATCTCGGTTACCAGACACGTACCACATCAGCACTTGGTCATCTTTCTTAATCTGCTTCCCCCCTACTTCTATATCGCGGTTAGCCGTTCTGCGCATGTAGGAAAGCGGCGTCTGCCAACGAATAACCTCCGCCACCATCTTGGGTATCAGCTTGGGGTTGGCAATGAGTTTATCGTACTGCTCAGGAAACTTATTCAACGAGTAGACACTGCCAGACATTGTGTTGCGAGTCGTGTCATTACCACCAACAATAAGTAGTAACAGATTACCCAGGTGGGCCGCGGCTGGCATATCTTTGGTGGCTTCTCCGTGTACCAACATTGAAACCAAATCTGGACCTGGGGTTTCGCGTCGCTCCTCCCACAACCGAGAGAAATAGTCAACGCACCCCAACAGTTCTTCTTGTTTCTGCTGTTGGGTCTCCACAATGCCGCCTGGCTCAGGGATAGCAAAAACAATATCTGACCAGCGAGTCAAATTTCTGCGATCTTCAAAAGGAAAGTCGAACAGTGTGGCCAGCATCATAGTCGTCAGTTCTATGGATACCGTATCGACCCAATCAAAAGCTTCGCCTTCGGGCAGAGCATCGAGCACACCGCAGGTGCGCTCGCGGATAAGTGACTCTAAGCGAGCGAGATTCCCCGGCGCGGCAACACCCGCAACAGTCTTGCGCTGGTCATCATGGCTAGGTGGATCCTGGGAGATAAAAGCACTGGCGTTCTGAAATATGCTGCCAGGAACCTCGACCCCTACCGGGAACCCGAGTGTGATGCCATTGGCGGATGAAAAATTCTGCCAATCAGCATCTACCTTCTTAATGTCTTCATATTTTGTTAGCGACCAATAACGACCCGCTGTCTCGATCTGGTTGAAATGCACCGGATCTTCCGCGCGCAGCCGTTCAAAGTACGTCTGCCAGGTATTGTCCTTGAAAAGATGCGCGTTGACCGGATTGATCTCTGCCAAAGGCATATCGTAGGCGTCTGGAATACCCGCGCCATTCGCTGCCTGCTCTTGTTCCGGCGTTCTAAACTCCGGTGGGCTTGCTGGTTCGCTCATTCCTATTTCTTCCTTTTCCGATGATGACCCAATTTGGACCAATAATTGGCTGCGAGAATGTCTTTCAAATTTCTGTGCAACGACACCTGAGATGAGTAAGGTTCATCGTTGGGCAAGAAATTACCATAACATCAGTTATGGTAAACGCCAAATTCGCGGGTGAGGCATTTAGGAGCTATGGGTCGAACAGGAAAAACAAAGCTAAATTGGGTACAGGCTGGCCAAGCGCTACTGATCGAAGGTGGTATTGAAGCCGTCAAACTCCATGGCCTAACTAAGAGGTTGGGCGTTTCCACAGGTAGCTTCTATCACCACTTTAAAAATTTCGAGTCGTACCTTGCCACATTGGCCGAATTTTACGGCACCGAGCAGGCACAACTGCCTTTCAATGAAGCGCGTGATCGCGTTGGTGGTGACCCCGCACTACTACTACGAGAGGCAACCGCAATATTCGGCGTTGGCTCTATGCGCCAGCTAAACATCGCCATGCGCGCCTGGGCTCACAGCGACCAACAGGCTCACGCAGCTGTACAACGCTACAACAAAGCGCTGATGGAGAATCTCGATGAAGTATTTATGGCGCTTGGATTTGATGAACTCTCGGCAAAGTCTAGGACAACCATAATGATGGGGTTGGCCTCCATCGATTTTGATCCCGAGTTGATGAACCCTGCTTTTTCGGAGAGGTGGGGATATATTAGAGACCATTTTATTCTTGCAGGCCGTCCCTAACGACTACCGCGATGAGGCCGGACCACCGCAAAACTCACTCAATATCTAACCTGAGCGCGTCAAAGTTAATCCCGGGGTAGGCCGCATATGTGCGTTGTTTGTACAGCATCGATGGGTTTTTTATTGGCACCTGTAGTATTTGGCGAAGCCGAACAATGAGAATCAAGATAATTCTTCCCATTGGATACGACCTTGAAAGGTGTTGCTTGTAAACTAAGAAGAGTAATTCAAGAACATTTCTCTGACCTCAAAGAAGAGATGAAATGGAATGTGCCAACCTATTCTCAAAACCAGAACGTTTGTTCAATAATGGTGCACAAGAATCACGTGAATTTTCAGATATTCAACGGAGCGCATATTGAGGATTCACAAGACCTCGCAGGTACCGGCAAGGACATGCGGCATTTAAAACTATCAAGCCTTGACGACTTGAATAGTGCCAAGTTAAGGCAATACCTAAAACAGGCTCTTGAGCTTGATCGATGAATGTATGAAACCAAACTCTCGATCAGAAATCCCTGAAACGAACTATCCGCGTGCCGCTATTACCCGCTGGCCGCATATCTCGGCGGCTAGGCTGCGGCGCAGCTGGCACCGCCAAGGTTCCCGCAGCTGCGGTCGGTGGCAGTGGTGGCGGCGGAGTTGAAGGCGGGTCCGGAATAATCTCAACGCCATTGCGATGGGCATATTGACGCATACCGCGAGACACCGCTCGGGTGTGTGCCTTCACCGCATCTCCGTGATCGTTGATGGCCTTACTGATCCCCGGCGGAATACTCCTCACCCCTGCCCTGGCATTCGCCGCGTTATTGTCCCCGGTTGCTGTGTCGGCCAGAGCGTCCATGGCTTGCTTGGTTTTGGTGACTTGGGCCTGTGTTCTTCGAACACGGGTATAATTCGAAACCTTCGACTTTACTTGGCTCTTTGTCATCTGACGCTTAGCACCGGGAGGCTGTGCCGATGCAACCGCCGCATTCAGTAACAGCAATAAACAAACCGCTGCAGCGAGAAACGTTAACGTATTTTTCATGACTCTTCTCCTACCTGTTTTAGTTCATGGTTAGACTGCTGGGTGGCTGAATCGACATCTAGAATCAGCGTGTTCGCAATATTGAAATTTTCGCTTCGAAAATCACTTTCGCCAATCAGCGCGCCGAGGTCAGGATGTGGCGTCGTTTTTGAATGCACGCTGCGCATCGCATATTCAGCAAGCGTCGCAAGTTCGATTGCCCCTTCCCATATTCGTACACCAGCAACAGATCCAATAAACACTCGTTGATTCTGCTGACCCGCGCCGATCCAAAATTCGCTGCCTACTGCTTCCGCAAAAGACATCGAAACAGCACCAATCACGTCGCCATCAACCATGACGTACACACTGTCCAAATAATCACTGATAGCGACATGGTGCATTTCGCCATCGCTGAAATCGAACTCAAAGCGGCCGAATTGATCCGCAGCGAGTAGCTGCAACGCTGTGCGATCTCCAGCAATGCTGACTTCATATATGGGTCGCAGGCCTTGATTGAGCAGTGCAACGGGGGCGTACCCAGGATCCTCAGTCCACTCAGCCGCTACCCAAAATTCAATAGTACCGCCGTGAATCAGGCTCAGTATGGGATTGGACGAAAAACGCAGAGTATTGCTGCCATCAAAAACTCTGGTATCAGGCACATACTCCTCACTTGCCGCGAAGGATGCGCTGGCGCTTAAACAAAGGCCAATTAAGGAAACTATTTTTCCGACTTGAGAAACATACTTTCGATATCTGTTCATGGCGTGTTACCTCTTATGGCGTGGTAATGGCAAAGCTGCCATCCCAACGTCCGTAGTTTTTTGTTTGCACGCCATTAC
>Ga0256847_1001441_pt1 | contig 12165 bp, 10 predicted proteins | sample TeddybearmetaG_FD_189099 | JGI IMG/M metagenome (GOLD analysis project Ga0256847, IMG submission 189099) | Hydrothermal vent microbial communities from East Pacific Rise, Pacific Ocean - Teddybear | ecosystem: Environmental > Aquatic > Marine > Hydrothermal vents | place: Pacific Ocean: East... | reverse complement strand
CACTTACAATACAACTTGCACATTCATGAATTATCCCCCCTCACACAGGTCAGTTTGGTGCACCGCATTCATCGCAACAAGATCAGCAGCATCAGCATCAAACATCGTGTTCCAGCTTTTGGTTACCGGCTGGAAATGGCTGTTCGGCCTGGGCGTTTTCATGCCGACCGGGCAGACCAGCTCGGCGTGCCGAATAACCATTTACGCCAGCAGTTAACACAAGGGGAAAGTATTATGTTGGCCAATGGTGAAACCATCTCGCCAGAACAAGTCATGGATCTTTCGCGCCCAGGCCAGGTGTTTGTGATTTGTACGGACACAGAATATTGCCCGCAATCCGTTAGCCTCGCGGACCGAGCTGATTTACTCGTACATGAAGCCACCTATGCGGAAAAAGACCGCGCTTTGGCCACCCGAGGCGGCCATTCAACCAGCCATGATGCCGCAAAAGTCGCCAAAGCCGCCACAGTGAAACAATTGGCGTTAACCCACTTTTCCCCGCGTTATGAGGATATGGAAAGCGTTTTAACCGGTGTTAGCGCCATTTTCTCTAACGTCATCGTGGCGGAAGATTTTCTACAAGTCTCCATACATTAAGTTTTATTGAAAGCGACTGGGGCGGGTTTAACCCCCACTCCAGTGGTCGATTCAACAATGTCTTTGGCCAGTTGCTGGCCCAAAATTTGTGCCGCCGATTGGTCTTGTGCCGCAGGACATACCGCTTCCGACGGATGTAATCCCGCTTCACTGCGCTTTAAAAAGACCGTTTGTGTTGGGTACGCAAATTCAACCCCAACACGGTCTGCCAAACGCAAAATATCCAATAATAAGCGTTCTTTTTCTCGTAACTCCGTCCCCCAATCTGGGGTCGTCCAAAACACATACACTAAAATGTCTAACGAGGCCGCACCAAAATGGGTGAAATACACATGATAATAATCCTTGCGCATGTAAGGATGCAGCAAAATCAACTCACGAATGCCTTCGCAAAAGGTTTCAATCTGTGCGGGTTGAGTCTCATACGTTAACGACAACATAAATTTGTGGCGGCGATATTGCCGAGACCCCATATTATCCACACTGGCTGTGATCAAACCGGCATTCGGCACCGTCACCAAAGAGTGATAGAACGTGCGAATCCGCGTACTGCGAAAACCAATCACCTCCACGGTACCCTCAACCTCACCAATTTTCACCCAATCCCCCACATGAAACGGGCGATCCCACAAAATGGTAATAGAGCCAAATAGATTACTGGCAACATCTTTTGCTGCCAATGCGAACGCCAATCCGCCAAGACCAAGGCCAGCCAATAAACTGGTAATATCAACACTCAAGGTATCAGCCAAAAAAGCAATACCGATCACCGTAATGAAAATTTTGATCACTTTGGTGGTTAATGGGGCCAATGCATCATCTAAACGGCTTTCTGTGCGTAACGCTTTTGCGAGCAGAAAAGCCCCCAAGATATCGATCAACCGATACGCACTCCAAACGCCCGATAAACTTGCCAAAAACTTGGCACTGAGCAATAACACAATCAACGTTTCTTGGGGCAGCGCCAACACACTCAAGCCGGTCCACCAGATGCCCGCCATCACCATTAAAGCCAGCGGCCTTAACACATCACCAGACACATGCTGATAAGCAATGGGTTTTTTGCGTTTCCAGCGATTAACATGACACATGAGGTAGTAACAGGATATTTTGTCTGCCACAAGCCCGAATAGAATGGTGAGCAATAAACCCGTCCACTGCCAAACTTCTAAACTCAATACGGTATACTTAAAAAATCCTGGCAAAACGGCCCGTAAACGCACATCAAACGGTAAATCCAAGGTTGGATCATCGCTACCCGCAATTTTTTTATAATCGGCCAACCCATCCAAAATGGCCGGCACCAAAGCCAAACTCTCTTTTGAAAACAACCAACGGCCATCGGCTGTTTGCGTAATATGCAGCGCGCCCTGTGCATAAGCATGAAAACGATAGGGTACGGCATGCGCCCCATCAGGAATCTCAGAAAGGACGACTAAACGGGTGCGGTTCATAATCGCATACAGCTTTTGGGCCAAATTCCAGCCAATTTCCCGCCGAACCAAAGTGCTCACTTCTGACAAATCCAGGGTTGATAACACCGTGGCGATTTGCCCACTTTGCCCCCGATTGAGCACGTCGTTCATACCCCGTAAAAAAGTGCCCATGGTTGCACGGGGTGAAACCAGATTCAGCGACACACCCGCCGGCTTCACGGTGTTTTGTGCAAGCGCAGAGCGAAACGAAATATCCATCGTTTGCGGCTTGTTCCTCTGCGTTAAAATCAACGGTATCGCATCCAACGTTGCCCGCGCAAACTGCCACTGACCGCGTGCATTCAGCACCAACGCGACATCCCCTTGTGGATACCGTTTTAACGTCACCCGAGGCTCGTCAGTGATTTCAGGCCGGGTAAATGTTTTGCCATCCTGCTGCATCAAGGTGTACAACAAACGCACCAAATCGGCGGCCTTATCTTGCTGTTTGTCTGCCCTCAGATAAGATAAATCCAATACCAATAGCGCATCTTGCAACCGGTGTGGTGACCCGCTGACAAGCGCACTCGCCGCACTGGAAAATGTTGCCAGTGCACGCTCAGGTGTTGCCACAACGTATTGTAATAAAGCCGGTAAAATCTCGGGGAGATTATTCAGACTACTGGCCGCAAATAACCACTGGTTTTTATCGGGGTGATAAGTAATCTCAATATCCCCCTGCGGATACGTATGAAAACGATACCCCTGCCCGCGTTCCCGCGTGGGCACTGTAGACAGATCCAACGCCCGCGTTAACACCAGAATACGCAACAACGCACTGGCTTGCGTGCGCTGAAATGCCGGGCTCTGATCTTGGTGTTGAGAAAAATCCATCGTCGCCAAGGCTGAGGCAAGTGCGGCCTCATGGCCTTGCTGCACTTCTTCCATCTGCGTCACAAATTGCGATAATGTCGCTTGTGGTGAATCTAGCGCAGCGTAAAGTGGGTAACCACACAACGAGACATAAACCAAACACACAACGGACATCACTCGCATAAACTGGGCTCTCAAACATTTGAAGGGGAAGGGGATGTGCATTTTAAAACGCGGTCTCTATTCGAGTCAATTCTACAAAGAACGCATAATAGATTGAATATAATCGTGTTTTATTAAGTTAGCGAGATCTGTTCTGATGGTGTATAATTTGGTTAATCTGTGGGAAAGGATAAATGATGGGTCACTTAGCGCGCTATTTAAGATACAACAAACCCCTGCACCACACCACAACGGTCACTCGCACACCCCGCCATCATCACATCAACGAACAGAAAGTGGATCATTCGGTCGAAGCCTTATGCGCGCAAGGCTGCAGCAAAGTCCATGGTTTTATCGAGAAATTAAAACACGGCCAAAAACTCCCAGAAACGCGCGGCCTAAGTAGCTGGGAACGCGCAAAAGTACTCGAAATTTTAGTTGACGTGATGGACACCTACCAAGCCTGCCGACACCCCACACTAGATCATTAATCCTTAAATATTTACTCCGCAGTACTCTCAATCTGTTGTTTTCTTTTCGCATCGGCCTCCAGTAACATCCGTTCAACTTGTTTGGCATTCTCCAGCACTTTTTGTTGCTGAGACAAAAAATGCGTTTTATTTTCCGCCACCGGCTGCTCTTCGACAGACACTTCAACCTCGGCTGATTGCTCACTTGAACAGCCAACGATACCGGCCAACACACTCAGACATAACACACGATATAACATACCCACTCCCATCAAATCAAAATCACCCAATAAAAATCACCAAAAAGGTCTAAATACCATTAAATAATAGATCACCAACACCCCAGAAAAAGCCGGCATCCCCAACCAAAACCACCCGCGTGCATACCGACCATAAGCCGCCGGTAACGGTGTTCCTGTGGCTAAAGCTTGCTCCCCCATATCGCGCATCCAAATCTGTAAAAACACCACCGGCAACCAACACAAACCGATTAAAACATACAACCCAAGCGCCCACATTAACCAGGTTTGCTCCATGCCCCACCCCCAATGCCGCATCATTAACCAACCCGTAATCGGCTGAATGATCACGCTGGGGGTGGTAAAGATCCAATCCGCCAAGACCACATAACGGTTCACCACCACCATCGCCTCCAGATTACCCGAGGCATCTGTGCGCCACTTATAAAAGGCTGACCCAAACCCCGTGCCAACCATCACCGTGGCACTGAGGATATGGATGAGTTTTAACCATGAATACGCATCCGACATGTCATTTTTCCTGCTGTTCTAAAACCCACAATAACGCGGTGGCCGCAATAATCGGCAGATTTTTCAGAATGGGGCCAAAGGGATGTGCCCAATATTCCAGTAACCCCCAACTGATGATGAAGGTATACCCACCCATCAGCGCCAACTGTATCACTATCACCAACGTTAAATGGTAACGTAACAGCAATGCCAACCCCAAAAATCCATCTAAGAGTGAAGCAAACAATAAGGTGAAGGGTGCCAAATCCACAGGCACCCCAACTTGGGTTAACAGTGTATAACTTTGCGCATGCGGATAAACAAACCAAGAAACCCAACCGGTGACAACCCACATCAGCGCTAACATAATGCGCAAAGTCGGCGTCAACCACACCTGCCAACAACGCCACAGATCCACACGCTGCCTCGGATACTCAGTTAAATACTCGGCCAAACGGGTTAATTCATGTCCAACCATCTGAGTCATTGCCTGTGCATCGGCGGTATTATCCACTTGGGTGATGCGCAAACCTTGGCGCGAAACAAACGGTGAACGCAGCCGCTCCCCACACCAGCCAAAGAAGGTGACCCCCCAAGTTGGCAGATTAATCACTTTCGGGGCTTTTTGACCGAGCCAACGCCGATGTAATGTCATCATTTCCGCCCAACTTAATGATTCTGGGCCGACGGCGGCCAACACTTGATGTTGCGCATGCGTTTGCTCTACAGCACACACAATGAGCGCAATGAGGTCATGAATATAAACGGGTTGAACCCGTGTTTGCCCCTGTCGTACCAGCAACACCCAGGGAAATAATGCCAACGCTTTGAAAAACGCCATACTACGCTCACCTGGGCCAAACACGATAGAAGGTCGAATCACCGTCCAATCGACGGCCATCGTTTGCACGGCATCATCTAATAATTTTTTGCTAGAAAGAAACCGGCTATGCTTCGCTACGGGCGTATCCACACCCAAAGCAGATAGCTGTATTATCTTGCGAATCCCCACGCGCACAGATTGCTGAAAAATCGCCAGTGGCACGGCATAATGAATCGCATCATAATCGGCATCACACCCGACTCGGAAGGCGCCTAAGCAATTGATCACACACACCACACCTTCCAGATCCGTATCTTGCAGCGGCGCGGCCACCCAGGTAATGCGCGCTTGTGGGGCCAAGACCGGGGCAACCTCTCGGCCCAGAGCAACCACTTTATGCCCGTTTGCGCATAAAGCTTGCATCAAGTGCTGGCCAATGAAACCGCTTGCCCCTAAAATCAAAACTTTCATGCATTATCCAGTATGCTCACCGAGCCCATCAAACCAGGATAGCCCAACATGCGCCAATGCTCTTATTTTATCGTACTTTTTTTCTTTTCCATGCTTACCGCTTCAGCCGAGATGGCCAACCATGGTTATTGGAAGTCATGTTATCTGTCGAGTATGTGAAACAATTGGGGTATTCCGCATTAGATGGGATTGACGTATATTTTCTACAGCGCGCCAAACAAGCCAAGACCCCCATTCTGCAATTAGAAAGCATGGAAATCCAACTTAACGCACTGGCTGGTGCCTCCATTCCGATGCAAGTCGAAAGCCTAAAAAACACCCTGAAAAGCCTAGAGGACGGAGAAGCTTTATTTAACCAATTACTCTGTGCTTGGTGGGAAGGTGATGCAGACAAAATGTTTGAACTTAGCCTGATGCAACAAAAAACCCCTTCAGCAGCATCCGATGCCATGATTGAGCGCTTAATTAACCAACGAAACATCCCCATGGCAGAAAAAATAAAAGGTTACCTGAACCAGCAAGGCCATTTTTTTGTCATCGTCGGCGCCTTGCATTTGGGGGGGGATCAAGGCTTAATTCCGTTGTTACAGGCACAAGGTTTTAACGTAAAACAGATCCCTTACCAGCCAGTAGCCGCACAATAAACCGTTCATATTGGTTCGATCCTATTGATTCGGGGTATTTTCTCCTATCATTAGTAGACTAAGCCACACTTTCTGGGCGCTGAGTCGCGAACCAACACTTAACACACTGATAGACACAATAGCATGACGATGAAAACACCCCAGAGCAACCTGCCAGAATCCGAGTTGCTCACCCAGTTACACAGCACCTATTGCTTTTCCAGCTTATCGCCAGCCGATTTGCGCGTACTGGTGCAGCATGTTGTCCAAATCACACTCAAAAAAGACGATGACCTGTTCCACCAAGGTGCTGAGGACACGCGCTTTTATCTCATGTTAAAGGGCCACTTGGCCGTCAGCTGGGAAGACAATGACGGCTTGCGCATCGTCTTTGATGAAGTCTCACCCGGCGACACCATCGGTGAAATGCAAATTATGGTGGGTGGCAAACGCACCGCTAGCTTGTCCGCAACGCAAGATAGCACGCTGCTGGCATTGCCGCGCGAAATTATTAATCGTTTGGCCCAGCAATACACTGATATGTTACCCAAAATGGGGGAGGTCATTAAACTGCGTTTACGCCGTGGACAGTTGGCCATGATTATGCCAACACTCTTTGGCGCATATGATGACATCATTTTTCGCAACATTGAGTCTGAAGCAGAGTGGGTTCACCTCAGTGGTAATGAAGTTTTGTTTCACCAACATGATATCGGCGATGGCTTATACATCGTCGTCAGCGGTCGTTTACAAGCTTATCTAGAACACCCCTTCCAACTCGTGGGCGACATTACACGGGGTGAATGCTTGGGTGAATTAAGCTTCCTCACCGGAGAACCACGCACCGCTTCTGTGCGTGCATTGCGTGAAACAAACCTGCTAAAATTTTCCAATGCGGCTTTTGAGCGCATTATCCAGCGCTATCCGATGATCATGAAGTCCATCAGTAAAGTCATCATCAAACGCCTGCGTAAAACCTTTCAAAGCGTACCGGAAACCAACACCAGTATTGCACTGGTGCCCATCAACCAGCATTGTATTGAACATTTTACCCAGCATTTACAACAAGCCCTAGCAGAAAATAGCCCAACCTTACACTTGAATAGCCAAAGCCTACATCAACTGATCGACATTCCGAATGCCGCCAGTATTCGCCAAGAAGACCCACAAAGTATCCGCGTCAAAATATTGTTAGACCACCTGGAAAGCAAACACCGCTTCACTCTGTACGAAACCGATTCGGCGGTCACACCGTGGACCAAATGGTGTTTAGAACGCGCAGATCAAATTGTATTTGTCGGTTACGCCGGTGATGATCCACAACTCGGTTGTATTGAAAAACACCTTTTAGAGCACCATAAAGACACCCCCATACACCAAAGGTTAGTCCTATTACACCAACACACAGACCAACTCCCGACGGACACACAACACTGGATAAAACCGCGTCACATTTATTTGCATCATCATGTTCGATTATCATATAAAGAGGATTTTGCACGTCTGGCCCGTTTCCTCAGTGGTACCGCAATCGGTGTCGCCATGAGTGGGGGTGGCGCCAAAGGATTCGCGCACTATGGTGTCTATTTAGCGCTCAAAGAAGCGGGCATTCCCGTTGATATGATTGGTGGAACCAGCATGGGCGGACACATCGGCGCACAATGTGCCGCCGGTATGGATCGAGAGACCATGCTCGATACCAATCATCGCAACTTGATTGAATCAAACCCGTACAAACAATATATTTTGCCGTTTATCTCTCTGCTCAGCAGCAAAAAGCTAAAAAATAATCTACGTAACATTTTTGCTGAAACCCACATCGAAGATTTGTGGTTAAATTTTTTCTGCGTCTCCAGTAACCTATCAACCAGTAAAACGGTTATCCACCGGAACGGCCTGTTGACCGAAGCGATTAGAGCCAGTACCGCGATTCCAGGCATTGCCGAGCCGGTTTTAGACAATGGTGATATTTTAATTGATGGGGGGATTCTGAATAATTTACCGGCGGATATCATTCGAGACTACTGTGGTACTGTCATTGTGATTGACGTTAGCTCATGTGCGGACTGGCGTGCCTATCATACAATACCGTCTCCATGGCAATGCTTACTCAACCGATTACTGCCTTTCCGCAAGAAAATACCCTTTCCCTCCATTATTGACATGCTCATCAGTTCAACGCTGCTCAGCAGCACCAATAAAGCCAGCCAAGCAAAAATAGAGGCTGACTATTATATTCACCCACCGGTTGAAAAATTCAAACTGCTAGAGTTTTCAGCACTGGAAGAGCTGGTGAATGTGGGTTATGAGCATGCTAAACAAGAAGTTGCACAATGGGACATCATAAAAACACACAAACGTTAAGTGACGCCCGCCTAAGGGGGGGCTAATGGTGATTAATCATCCAGCCCATCATCATCTTCACCCATATCCATATTGATCAAAATAGCCTTCCTCAATAACGCCTTTTCCTTTTTTAGCGATTTTTTCAAGCCAGCCACTGATTCTTCTAACAATCGAATGCGCCCTTCTAGATCCGCTGAAACATTGCCATCAACATACACCTGACTAGACGGCGCTATCGGTTGTCCGATTGATGCTGACGAAACCTCTTTTGGCGACACTTGAGGATTTTCTTTTTCAATCTCATCCACCACGGCAGTTACCACAACATGATCAATCGTATGCTGCTCCTCTAAAAAAGCATACAGTAACAAACGGTCGCAAAACGTATTCACCTTACGTGGCACACCTTTGGTGAACTCATAGATCTCCGTAAAGGCACTGTCTGTAAATTCAGGGTCACCTTTCCAGTCAACCAGCTCTAAACGATGACAAATGTAATCTTTCGTTTCTGCTTCATCCAAAGGCCCGAGATGATAAGCCGCAATCACACGCTGTTTTAACTGCTCCAATCCATCCGACTGAAGGGTCGCTCGAAACTCTTCTTGCCCCAGCAAAAAACTCTGCAACAAGGCTCGCCCACCCATTTCAAAATTGGATAACATGCGCAATTCTTCAATCGAGCGAACAGGTAGATTTTGTACCTCATCCACCAATAACAAAACTCGCTTGCCATCTTTAACTTCGGACTTGAAATAACTTTCCAGGTTTCTCAATAAAGTTGACTTTGGAATACCCTCACAGGCCAAACCAAATGCATCCGCCACCATACGCACCAAATCGTCCGCTTCAATTTGAGTACTGACCAATTGCGCGGCAACAATATCCTGCCCTTTTAAACTATTAAATAATGTGCGCACCAGCATGGTTTTACCGGTACCAACATCCCCGGTAATAATAATAAACCCTTCACCTTGATTAATGCCGTAACGTAAGTAAGCCATGGCCCGTTTATGCCCATGGCTATTAAAGAAAAATTTCGGATCAGGATTCAGTTGAAAAGGCTTCGCTGAGAAGTGATAAAAAGATTCGTACATAAGGTTTTCCAGTTAAATTACAATGCCAACGACCAGCTAAGACTGGCATTGTTTTCTGTAAATTCGTTATTTGCATCATCGGATGAACGCACACGGTGCTCTAGTCGGAGTGCGAGCGAAGAATTTGGGGTTAAACGTTTGGTTAATCCTACTCCAATAGACCAGACTTCATCCTCGCCATCCAACACATCATCTCTAAACGCCGTTTGTTCCCAATCAGCCGTTACATTAAATGAGGTTTTTGGTGTCAAACTGCGCGTAAACCCTAAGCGCACCCCAAATACGCGCTCATCTTCTTCGGACTCTTGAAAAGTACGTGCGTTATAAAATAACTCCCAAGAAGCATCGCTACGCTGACCACGAAAGGCAACACCGAGCAAAAAGCTGCGACTAATGAATACTTCATTGACCAAAGTTGGTAGCGCCACAAACACATTGGGCGACACAATTTCGTTCCTACCCACAAGTAAAGATTGGAGGGGCGCAAACGCCAACTGTTCAGAGCGGGCATTTGTAATCTGTTCATTGTAAGTCGCGGTCCACACGGATCGCCGACTGCGATGACTAAAATCCAACCCAAACGTATTCCCGAATGCCCCTTTACCCCACAGGGCTTCCAATAAGGTTCGCGTGCTTGGCGTCCACGCCACACCAACTGACCACGTCACACTATTTTGATCAACATCCGAATCATTACTATCAAATGTATTATCTTCATACCCCAGATTCACAAACGTCGTGTAGGAGTGATTAATGATGTAACTCACGCGGGCATCTAGGCTGCTAAATTCTTGATCGTCCTGACCATCTTCTGTCACGACACTATCACGATAAGTGACGCGCCATGGCACTACCGTAAAATATTCTCCACTCCTCACCGTAAATGAATTTTCAATCGAAACACTATCTTCAACTTGCTCTGATTGATTAAACACTTTATTCCATCGGGTACGGCCCTCAGTACTCACATACTGACCTAATCGATGGACAAAAAACGGACTGATCTCTAGGGTATACACATCATCAACGTTATCATTATCAACAACGTTTTCATTCAATCCGGCATTATTCACATTATTAATCGATTGCTGAGAAACATTCCCAGAAAAATCCAAAAAAAATGTTCTTTCTGCCAGTTCAGCCTGCCCATTGGTTGATAATTGATGTGTCGCTTGGGAACGGCTCGCATCATGTTGCGAACGTTGCTCTGTTAACTGATAACTAAAATCCACGTCTAAATGACGCCCTTCGCCTCGCAGGGAAATTTTGGGCGAAATACGCGTTAACTGGTCACTCTGCTCATTATCCGCCTCAAGATCAATATTATCAGAATATATCTCTTCAACGGAGACGTTTGATGCAAAACGCCAGTCTCCTGCATCAGCACCCAATGATAAGCCTAATCCAATCAGAATGAGGCCACTGTTATGTATTACTGTCCTCATGGCTAAACCCTATTACTCCCATATCCGTAATAATAACGCACAGTACTACGGTTACTTTTGTTCAATAGCAAACCAATATAAGGCGCACCTTTGAGTTGATGAATCGACTCATGAACCATATGTTTGGGGGTGTTATTCGACTCCACTACCAACACAATTTGTCCCATTAAACTAGCCAAAACGGATGCCTCACTGGTCGCCAGTAAGGGCGGAGAATCAAAAATGACGATGCGGTCTGGATATCGACTGGATAACTCTTTCATCATATCCGCCGCTTTATTACTCGCAATCAGCTCTGTTGCAGAATGCCCACTTTTCCCTGCGGGTAAGATAGACAAACGCTCCACATTGGTATTGAAAATAACATCTGGCAAGGATAAGGATGAATCCGTTAAAACATTCACAACGCCCAAATCCGTCTCTAACCCGAGGAGTTTTGAAACACCCGATTTTGCAATATCGAAATCAACCAGCATCACCCATTTATTCAACTCCATAGCCATGGATAGGGCCAAGTTTACGGCTGAAAACGTTTTCCCCTCAGACGGCATCGAGCTCGTCACCATAATTAAATTGGGCTTATCTTTTAACGTTTCAATGTTGTGAATCAGCGGCCTTTTAATCGCACGATACTCTTCAGCAATGGTGACATTATCTTCCCCAGGCACCAACATACCTAAATTACGCAAACGATTGTAATCAAGTTCTATTCGATTTTTCTGGGGGATCGGATCTGCTGTCTCTGTTTCAATTTTGGTGTTAATTTTGGTTTCAGCTTGTGCCTCGACTTCAACAGAAGGAACATCACTCGCCTCTTCTGGTGGATCTATGTTGGGTTCTGGCACCGACGAAGCCTCGACCACCGGTTGCGTCACCTTTTGTGCCTGAGCTGACTGTTGTTCTGTCGCACTCACGAGTTTTTCAATGGCTTTATCAATACTACTCATATCCGCTTACCCCGCCAACCGTTGAACCATGCCCGGTAAGTCTATACCTTGAACAAGTAATTTGATGATAATGCCATAAACCAGTAACAAACCGGCAAAGGCAAGGAGAAAGCTGGCCAAAACAAACCGCCGTTGCAGTACTTGCCCGGT
>Ga0256847_1001440_pt1 | contig 12172 bp, 13 predicted proteins | sample TeddybearmetaG_FD_189099 | JGI IMG/M metagenome (GOLD analysis project Ga0256847, IMG submission 189099) | Hydrothermal vent microbial communities from East Pacific Rise, Pacific Ocean - Teddybear | ecosystem: Environmental > Aquatic > Marine > Hydrothermal vents | place: Pacific Ocean: East... | reverse complement strand
GTTAGAGCGTGCGCTCTTACTTGGACAACGCAAACCTGGCGATAATCATCCATTTGTAGACGCACAGGCATACCAAGATCGCTTGGCGCTATCTATTAGCAATGCCCAGGCCAAACTCATAGCCGAAAAAGCGGGCACAGCAAAAGACCCGATAGAAGAACTAAGCCAGACAGTAACCAGCGATTAACGGGCTGAACTTTCTCGTCCTAGGAGACTCTGAATTATCATGTGTCACAAACTAGTATTCATTTGTCTTTGTCTTGCTTTAGCCGTTCATAGCAATGCTGCTAAGGCGAGCACAAACTTGTTCGGGCAGTGGCGGATCAACCAAGAAGAGACCGACAAAGTGCGCGTTGAATTCAAAGAAGGCAGCGGTATAAAAAGAGGGCTTGGCGGCTTTAAGCCGACCGTCACCATCGGTGGTTTACCTCTGCCTAAGCGCGCAAAACAAGGGCCAATGTCTAGTCTCGCCGCCAAAGATCCACAAGTTTTACGTTGTACCAATATGCACATTGCGCCGAAAGGCAATAAGCTCACGCTTATCTACGATGAAGCAGGCAAAGAAACCTTGGCCAAAGGAAACTATCGTGGTCGCACGTCGAGTTGGAGTAGTAAGAAAATAGAACAGCGCTACAAGACCACTGAGCGCACAGTGAAGAAGACATGGATATTGCGCAAAGACGGTCGTTTAGAGGTGGCGGTGAAACTCAATCCGAAGGGCGACAAAGCACGCACGCATAAACGGGTTTTTGACAGAGTCGCCGACACCATTAACGGCGACTCCGAATAGCCCAAGCTTTTGAATTAGGCTGAGGCCGCCATCACGATAATCCAAATCGCCATGCCCATACCGACCGTGAAGCTCAACACTCTAAGCATTGCATTTCCAACAATATAAAATACGCCGTGTGAGACACGTGCACCAAGCCATATCATGCTGGCAAGCGCCCAGTTACCTGTCGGATCCACGCCTTGCATAAATGCCATCAGAGTGACCGCCATAAAAACAGTGAGCGCTTCCCAGCCATTAAGCTGCGCGCCCCAAGCACCAGCGCCCGACCCCACTAGCTCTGCTGCTTGTAAACGTGGCTGGTCTAAGTCCACTGTACCTAATTGCTTACTTCGAAAAGGCAAGGACGCGCCAGCCCAAATATAGGGCAATACCACGCCACCTAATAAGCACCACAATGGAATCGTCATCTCACTCTCCTAGGTCAATTATTAACACCGAAAACTAGTCAGGCAAGCCCAACACTCTTTTAGCAATGATATTGCGCTGCACTTCGTTACTACCGCTATATATAGAAGCCGCTCTATAGTAAAGCCATTCGCGCGTTTTACTCATTTCATAATCTTCGAACTGTTCATTGTTCTGCATAACATCAGGAAAACCTCGCACACCACGCATCTTCAATAAAAGGTCATAATAGTCTTGCTGTAGTTCACTCCCATACACTTTAAAAATTGATGTGGCAGCACCAGGTGTACCACCTGCAGATTCTTCAACAGCACGACGCTGGGTCAAACGAAACGCCGTATTATTCATTTCGTATTGAGCGACTTCACCACGATAAGCTTGATCCGCTATGTGTCCGTCTTGCTCACCAAGACACCGTTTCGCTTCATCTACTAAGGACATTTCACCCCCCTTAGTGCCACCACTGACCAAACTCTCCATGCCAGAGCGCTCATGTTGTAACAAGCGCTTACCAACCGTCCAACCTTTGTTCAATTCCCCCACAAGGTCAGATTTTTGCGCAATGGCATTATCAAAAAAGGTTTCGTTGAAGCGGGCTTCCCCATTGATCAGCGGAATAGGGCGTATGGTGACACCAGCTTGATCCATGGGCAGCAACACAAACGATATACCTTCGTGCTTCGGTGCATCTGGGTCAGTGCGCACCAAGCAAAACATCCAATCAGCATGATGTGCGCCTGAGGTCCAAATTTTTTGGCCGTTGATGACAAAGTGATCGCCATTATCTTCCGCGCGTGTCATCAAAGAGGCGAGGTCACTCCCCGAGCCGGGCTCGCTGTAACCCTGACACCATTCTACTTCTGCGCGCGCAATGCGCGTGAGATGTAGCTGCTTTTGCTCCTCGGTACCATATTCCAATAGTGTCGGGCCAATCATACTTGTGCCGAAGCTTGAGAGGGCAGGGCGCGCATTAATAGCCGCCATTTCCTGTAACAGAGCTACATACTCTTCGTTAGTTAGCCCACCCCCACCGTATTCCTTCGGCCAGTTCGGCACGGTCCAACCGCGCTCGATCATTCGATCTAACCACAATAGCGTGTCGGCGTCTGTTATCTCGATCTTAGTGCTGCCGTTAGATATCGGTCCCGGGCCACGGGCACCTTGCGGACAGTTATCTTGTAACCATGCTTGGGTTTCTGCTCTGAACTCACTAAGATCGGTCATACTTTACTTCCGCGTTGTCGCCGGTTACGGACCAGGCTATTGTTTTCTTCACCTGATGCTAACGCCAACAGTGCTAGCATTGCAGCCTAATTATTTGCATTTGTTTGAGGATCTATGCACTCATAATGTTAAATCGTATCGGTATCATCGGAGACGTACACGCAGAACACCTACATCTAGGGGCTGTTCTGGAGTTCTTGTCTCGCGAACAGGTAGATGGCGTGGTATGCACAGGGGATCTAGCGGATGGTACTGGCGATATTAATACCTGTGTATCTCTACTAAAAGACCACGACGTTTTAACTGTGCGCGGTAACCACGACCGTTGGGTACTCGAAAACAAAGCTCGGCATGTTCCCCACGCACATCTACTTGATTCGCTGGAGAGGTCTACTATTGAATTTCTCAATGCATTGCCACCTGAACTTAACGTAGATACGCCCTTAGGGACGCTAATGCTGTGCCACGGTGTAGGCAGCCGCGACTTACAAAAAATATGGCCCGGCACTTTAAAAATGCCCGCAGAACGCAGCGTTGCGCTAGATAAGATCATCGCTCAAGGTAAATATCGCTTTATGATCAACGGCCATTTGCATTACCGCACGTTGATCCACTTCGAAGCGTTCACTCTTCTCAATGCCGGGACCCTCCGTGGTGATCACCACCCTGGCTTCAGCATTTTGAATGTTGCTGAGAATAACGTTACCGGATTCGAGTTACTGCCAACCATTCATGCCGTGAAAACTCACTCATTGCGCCCAAATGCCGCAACACAAGTATTTAAAAACACTCAACACTTCGATGATTGTTGGGAACCCGTTACCCTATATGCATGAGTACTGAACCCAAATATCCCGAAGGCGCGTTGGAGTTTCGTTTTGTACATGCTTCTGGCCCAGGTGGACAACATGTCAACAAAACTTCATCAGCGGTAGAACTACGAGTAAACCTGGAGGCGTTGTTATTGCGCGCCGATGTGGCGCAACGTTTGTTTGAGCAGCAACGCAGCCGAATTAATAAACGCCGTGAACTGATTATATTTGCAGAGCAATTTCGGTCTCAACTTAAGAACCGCAAAGACGCCGTGGCCAGGCTCGATGAGATGATAACCACAGCAGCCATTCGACCCAAGCAACGTATTGCCACGAAACCCAGCAGAAATGCTAAACGCAAGCGTGTGGATACCAAAAAACAACGTGGCCGCACTAAAACAACGCGACGCAAACCCAGCTTAGATTGATGCACGCTCCGAGGCACTTACACAGGCATATCCTTGAAATTACTTGAAAAACTCATTCGCAGACTTAACCTCACTCCCGGCGATACCGATGTTTTTATTGGCGGCGCTGGTACCGGCGGGGTGACTGCCAATGCCCGACTATTTGGTGGTTTGGTTGCTGCTCAAGCCGCCATGGCAGCATGCCGTACCGTAGCGGAATTCCCTATGCACTCGCTGCACGCATATTTTTTACGGCCAGGTAGGCCCGATGCAGATATAGAATTTCACGTTACACGCAGCAAAGAAGGACGCAATTTTAGTGTACGGCAGGTTGCGGCATGGCAGTCTGGCGTGCAAATCTTTCAATTGCAGGCCAGTTTTCAGCGCAAGGACCAAGGTCCAGAGCATCAAGGTGAAGCACCTCAAGCCGCGGAGCCCGAGGACCTACCCAATCGCGACCAAGCGCGCGGCAGAAAAAACTGGCGAAACATGCCCATCGATGTGCGCATGGCAACACCCATTACCGCCAACGAAGCTTTACCACCAGAACAGCTCATTTGGTTAGGCGTGAATGGAGTAATACCTGCCGACCCAGCACTACACCTCGCCTTAGTCGTCTATGCCAGTGATCGTTGTTTACTAGATACTGCGTGGCGCCCTCATGCAGGAAGCGGTGAGCTTGCGGGAGCAAGCCTCGACCATAGCATGTGGTTTCATATGCCACCTTGTTTTGACGACTGGCTACTCTATAGCACACATAGTCCACGAGCAGGCGCGGCCCGTGGTCTCGCCATGGGCGCCTTGTACGATAGGGCTGGCCGACATGTTGTCTCTGTGGCTCAAGAAGGTTTGTTACGCCTCCGCTGAAGTGGAATGTCCAATCCTGAATATTCATTCCTGAATGAGCATTCGCAATCTATCCGTAAAATGGGCAAAATCCCGCGCCCAATGACCAAGCAATCGAAAATACCTCATCCACCTAGCGAAACCTCCGTGCAACTCCTTGCCCAAGACGCGGCGCGACGTATCTTGGTTGAAGGCAAGGCACACAACTCATCAATTGCCAAAGCAGAACGTCTTGAAACTTTGATGATGGATGGCATCGAAGTGAAGATTAAGACATCTTGGTTAGGCGACGTCAGTGCCCAAGAAGCACCCGGATTGCCCGATGGTCGTTTTTTAATCGGTGACGACCCGCGACTACCTCTTATGCCACCTAAGCCGACACTGAAAGATTTTTACCAATTGCGTGTGGCCCTACACCCAACCGGTTATCAGCACATGTTGCAAAGTGCCCAGAGAGCGGCTTCACATGGTTGTTCGGAGCAGGTGATACTTGCCTGTCTACTACATGATCTCGCCGTAACCAATCTCATACGCAGTGACCATGGCTATTGGGCCGCACAGATGATCGCACCCTACGTAGACCCTCAAGTGGCTTGGACGGTTCAAAATCATCAGGCGCTACGTTACTTTGCCGCACCAATTTATGGCTATGATTACCCAGCATTCTATAAGCAGGTCTTCGGCGAAGAATTTGTTCCGCCTGAATATCTTGCCCGCGCTCATCAAAAAGCACAGGCCCACCCTTGGTACGACAGCGCTATGCAAGTTGTGGTCAATGATTTCTACGCCTTTGATGGTTCGATCACAGTCGAGTTCGAGCGCTTTGAGGGCATTATCGCGAAGCACTTCAAACAGCCGGAACAAGGTTTGGGTTTCGATGACAGCCCATCAGCCCACATGTGGCGTACTATGATATGGCCCAATAACTTTCTTTGAGAATACTACCTAAGACCTAACCTCGCGTACGGCTAGAATAAATCGATCTGCCGATCGTCGCCAATGACTTGATTGAAACTCAGGCCAAGGACTTCTAGAACCGGTTCCGCAACAGGCATCACTTGCCGTTCCAAATACAGTTCACGATCTAACTCAGCCGTCATTTCATTGATCAGCTCTGCGCCATTCATGGTCATCACGTAGTGCACAATTCTTGGTGGCGCCGCCTGTGATTTCTTAACTGCCTGGACGTGTGGCGGCACATTGCTTGTATAGGCACTAACCGGTTTACGTAGACCCCGCTTATACACAAGCTGATCATCGAGCACCCCACTGCGTAATTTGAAGACGATGTCGCGTAGGTAGTCGGCCACCTCTTCGCCGTTAAATAAACGCTCAAACAAATTGCGTTGGATTATTTTGGCAAGTTCTGTCCAATCTCTACGTACCACTTCCATACCAACAAATTCAATATCTTGCTCCCCAGCCCGCTTCCCCGCATAGCGTTTTCTTGCACCTGCAGACCCACCACGTACTCGCGCTAAAAACAAAGTGGTGTAAAGTTTTTCAAATTCAAGTTCTAGCTTGCTTTCTACGCCAACAGTTTTGGTTATGTGTGTAGTAAGATCACGATTGAATTCTTCGATAAGCGGCTTGGCTTGCGCAAGAGCTGTCTTTTCATCACTCACCCCAGAAGACACAAAAACACTATCAGTATCGCCATAGAGCACACGGTAACCACGTGACTCAAACCATGTTCTAGACCACCCAAGCAGATATCGACCCTGGCTTGTAATTGCATTTGCTATGGCAGGGTTATAAAACCGACACGCAGACGTACCCAGCACGCCATAGAACGAATTCATCAGTATTTTTATGGCTTGTGACGCAATCTCGTCACCCTGGTTTTTCGCTCTTTCACGTTGTGGAAACAGGTTATCCAGCATGTTCGGTAGGATGCTATCTTGACGCGAAAATGAAGTGCCGTTGTATGTAGTGATGGCGTTGTCATCTAGCTCTGCTTGCACAAAGGCCAGCGGATCAATATTAAAAGTACGGATAATGCTCGGATAAAGACTCTTAAAATCACACACCCAAACATTCTCATGTATGCCGACGAGCGGTTCAAACACTGCCCCACCACTCTGTGGCACCCCAGTTCGTGCGCTAGGTTTCACGCTGGGTGCTGCAATGTTGCGTTGGTGTAACGCACTGATATATAGAAAGTCGAATGAAGCGATGCTTGCCGCCACGCGGTCAGGCGGCATGCCGGTAAGGGAGCTTCGCACAAAGGCCAGTTTTACCAATTTTAGCCGTTCCAAAATTTGCAGTGCCAGGCGCGCATCTGTGCGAGCATATTGAGTAAATGCCGCTAGGTCTTCGGCATAGGTGTGTAGTATTTGTTCGACTTTATCGACATCTCCTCCGCCGAGGGTTTTACCTTCACCTAAAACGTTTTGTGCCACCGCTTCCAGTGAATATTCGTCCATTTTAACAAACGCCCCGCGTAGCAAGTCGATACCATCTAAGACAACTCGCCCGGGAATATTGGCGTGGCCACTGCCAAAATAACCTCGCGCGGGGCGAATACGCATCAAGCCCGGCTCACGTCCAAGCTGCAGATCAACCTTTACCCGTTTGGCAATTCGCGCCAACACACTAAGATCAAAATCAATGACGTTCCAGCCCGTTAGCACATCTGGGTCAAAGCGTTGGACCAACTCGCAGAAATGCACCAGCGCTGAACGTTCGTTGCGCACACCAACTGCTTGCGCCGGCATATCTCGCCCTTCAGGGTCAACAACGACAACCTCGTCAACCCCCTCGCCATAACAAGCAATAGCCAATAGCTTGTCGGCATTTGCATTGGTCTCAATATCAAACGAGAGCACACGTACATCGACACTCACTTCGGCTGGCGTGAGTTGGGGGTTATCAAAGACAAGCTGAGTACCTCGCCCAGCTTCGCTGACGCCACAAATTTCAACGCCACCCTTGATGCCACGATCGATAAGGTAGCGCATGGCAAAACGGATATCCGCTTCATAAGTTGATACACCTTGAGCATGCAAAGCGTCCCGAACAGCCGGTGCATCTTGGGGTACACCCACCTCAATTTTTGTCAGCGCCTCACCGGCAAAAGATTGCTTCCTACTGGGGGATAAATGGCCCGAGCTCACGGAATCTACATACTGGCTTTCGATATAGAAATGTGGCCGCTCGCGATTGTCTCGAACCAAAAATGTACGCCCATCGGTTAGGCGCCCAAATAGGTACACCACCGGAATGCCATGATGCACCCGATAACTGGCCTGCAGAATGACACCTTGCAAACACTCAAGTGTCATGCCAAGTCCTCGCATGCGAAACCGGCTATCTGCTTAGAATGCACTTTCTGCTCACATTTATTCTCGACACCTTTCGCTCGACACTTTTTACTCGACATGGCTCACTAATAGCAGGACGCTTGGAATCCCAAAACGATTGTAACGCGCAAAGAGCTTCGCTATGAAAAAAGGCCTCATTCACGGCACACTGACACTACTTGTCCTCATCATTATCGGTATCTTAGCCGCACCATCAATCTTAGAAGACCAGCAGAACAAAGTTCTAACTGAAGACGAATGGCCCATCTCGGAACAAGCACGAAAGCTACATGGACAAATGCGCATCGCTGACTTACATGCAGATACGTTGTTGTGGCAGCGTAGCTTCTTAGAGCAAAGTACGCGTGGACATGTCGACCTACTGCGCTTGCAAAAAGGCCAAGTCACACTACAGGTCCTTGCTGCTGTGACAAAATCACCGTCCGGGCAAAACTACGAAGCGAACAGTCCAGACGCGTTCGACAACATCACGCCCCTAACAATTGTGCAGCTCTGGCCGCCAAGAACTTGGACAAGTTTGCTTGAGCGCGCCCTTTACCAAAGTGAGAAGCTGCATAATGCTGCATCCGCCAGCACTGCACTCACCATAATTCGTAACGCTGATGACTTGAACGCCCATTTGGTCGGGGTCAGCACAAATACCAACGACACCTCACCCGCGCAAGTTGCCACGTTACTCGCAACAGAGGGCGCACATCCTTTGCAAGGGGATCTCGACAATCTACAAATTCTTTGGCAGGCAGGCTTTCGCATGCTGGGTTTGCATCACTTTTTTGACAATCGCCTCGGTGGCTCTCTGCATGGGGAATCCCGTCAGGGCTTAACTGAATTTGGTAAATCTGTGGTTATTCGAGCCCAACAGATGGGTTTCATAATTGATGTTGCACATTCTTCACCGGCGAGTGTCGATGATGTGCTCGAAATCAGTACCGCGCCTGTCGTCGTTTCTCACACCGGTATCCAAGGCACCTGTGCCAGTCCACGCAATCTAGCGGATGAACAGATGCAGCGTATCGCAGCCGCCGGCGGCCTCATTGGTGTTGGCTACTGGGATGCTGTGTGCGATATCTCGCCACGCGGAGTGGCGCGTAGCATCGCCTACGCGATTGATTTAGTCGGTGTAGAACACGTTGCCTTAGGCTCTGATTACGACGGTGCAACAACAGTCACCTTCGACACGAGCCAATTGGTTGTGCTCACTCAGGCAATGTTGGATGAAGATTTATCAGCAGCTGAAATCTCAGCCGTCATGGGCGAAAATCAATTGCGCTTCCTGAGCGAACAGCTACCGTAAGCAAACCCTCACAATATTTCGACTGGAACAAAGACTATGCCGTCTCAATCTGATGCCCAACGCATCGCAGAGCTTGAAAGTAGGCTGGAATTTCAAGATGAAGCCATTGCTCAGCTAAATGACGCGTTGGTTGTACAGCAACAGAAGTTTTTCGAACTCGATAAAAAGCTCGCCATGCTCGTCGGTCGCTTACAGGAAAATAACTTTGAACTCGTGGATGCACAAGACGAGCCACCACCACCGCACTACTAGTTAGGTGGGTTAGAGACTTTCGACAGGCCACCCAAAGCGCGGGCTGCCGCTCGGCGTCCTGGGCTTGCCAAATATGCTTCGTGAAGTTCTTCATCCGGATTCATTCCAAACAGATCCGCAATCCAAATACCAGCCCAAGTAACGCGTTTTTCAAACCATGAGCCAATAGTTAAATCCATGAGGTAAGGCCCAATGCACTGTGCATCAGGCGCGCTCTTCATGTCTGCGATCAAACTGATATCAGCTATTAGCACCCCAGGTTTATCATCCAGCTCACCTAATTTCTGTCCAGATCCATTCACAATTGTTGAGTAACCTGGGAAATACGCCCCCTCTATTTGAGGCCAACTCCCAGTCTTGTTGCTGGTAACGATCGGAATACTAAGTTGATTAGCGTACCAGGTAGCAATATAGGATCCTTTAGGTGATTCCAAGCCACCAGATTGAGACAAGTCCGGATAGGAAAAAGGCATAAGAACGAAATCGGCACCACCAGCGTATAGGTGACTAGGCAAAAAGCAGCGATAGTTTTCCTGACAAATCCCGATGCCAATTTTTCCAAGCGCCGTTTGAATAACATGACCGCCACTCTCGCCTTGGAAAAAATATCCTTCAGCGCCAGCGGGCACCTGTTTTTTTACCCTTCCTAAGACCTTGCCATAGGGTCCTGATAAAAAGAACGTATTGAAAAAGTGTTCCCCGTCTACTTCCAAAAAACTTGTGCCTATGTACATTCCATGCTGCTGGGCTAGCTTACTTATTGCTTGAACGGTTCGGCCATTTGCCAATTCGGCCAAAGACCAAAGGTCAGGAGATAGCTGATATCCAATTAGCGCGAACTCTGGCAACAGAACTATTTTGGCCTCACGCTCGTGAGCGATATCTATGAATTCAGTCGCAACAGCTAGATTTTTATAGAAAGCACCATCGATGGATCGAAACTGAACAGTTGCAACACGGACTTCTAACGCACAAATTGACAACGCCTGCAATATCACTCCCAGGCAAGCGAGGCCGCGAAGTATCATCAAAAAAGCTTGCTCAATATCGATTCTGCACGAACCAAGTCGTCGATTTCCTTTGGACCTAATTGGGATACTAACGGCAGCAAACTCTCTTGTAGCTGTCTCCCTTCGCGCTCAAGCCGTTGCTGGCCGCTGGCCGTGAGACTAAGCGTAGAGGATCTACGATCATTAGGATCTAATTTACGTTTTAGGAACCCATCCTTAACCATTTGACTGATCGCAACACTAACGGAAGGGCCGCTCATTTTACTCGTTTGCGCCAGTTGTTTCTGGGTTACTGGAGCCAAAAGCCCGACATCTTTTAGCAAAGTAAGCGCCGACCACTTGATACCTAGTTGCGCCGAATTATTACGCAGAAGACGATAGATATATCCCCCGTTAAAAAGAAGCAGACCAGCCGCGTTCATTTGTTTCTTTTTATTCACATAGTTAGTTTATCTAACTATCTAAACAATACAAGCCACAACTTTCCTCAACTATAAGTCACATCGACATTCGGACAGATTAGTGCTAGTTTTTTAGCACTCAATACCTTCCTTGGTTCAAGCAATGGTGAAATGGATATTCATTGTCGTTGCAGCACTTTCCTTCACATGGTTAGGACTCGCCTGGTATATCGCAAACCAGTTTCTATCCATCGGTATTTCCAAGTACGAAGAAACCGCAGAACTCAGCTTTCTAAAAGAAGCAAACCTGAATACTATGGAACGTCGGGCGGTTGAAATCGTACATGGTCAAACAACGCTAGCCGGCTCCTTTTTCAGACATCCAAACCCTAATGACTGCGCCGTCATTTTCTTACCAGGAATTGGCGGTAATCGAACACAAGTACTGCCCGCACTTCCGATATTTTGGCAGTTCGGTTGCCATGTGCTAGCGTATGATCTCCGCGGGACCGGAGCCTCCAGCCGAACTCTGCGCTCCTTTGGCTACTTCGAGAAAAGTGACAATGCGGCAGCCATTCACTGGCTGGCGGAAACAACAGGCTTAAGTGAGACATCCATTGGAGTTTGGGGCCCTTCATTTGGTGCAGCCGTTGGTCTAATGACATTAGAGGAACTACCGAATATTAGCTTTGTTATTGCTGACTCTACGTTCGCAAGCTTTGAACGCGTTGCACGCGAGACCATAGCGCAACTCTCTCATCCCCAATTAGCAACGCTGCTCACCCCACCGGTACTCAAAATTTTGGAGTTTCGTACCGGAATGGTAGTCAAAGACGTCGAACCGGCAAGATCGATCATCGGCTCAACAACCCCTGTATTGTTGAATCATGCTCTCCATGATCCCGCCATGGCTGTAGATCACTCAAGAGTAGTTTTCAATAATCGGACATCCTCGAACATAGAGCTAGAAATTACGGACTGGGGAGCCGGACACGCGGACTCAGCAATCATTGATCCTGTCGCGTACGCTAATCTAATCCGTGCGTTTCTATCGCGTCATGAGACTACACGACATATCGTGAATCATTAAGTCGCCGCAAACAGCAAAGAAAAATTGTTGGCCGGCATGGGCGTTTTTGCATCTAGGTGCCAACCATGACTGGCCGCGGTGGAGATCACCGTTTCTATATCGCGTATACCCCATTGTTCATTCCGACTGCGCAACGAAGCATCAAAATCAGCGTTGCTTACCGCAGTGTGCACACCATTTTCTTTAAATGGTCCATAAATGTGCAGCCACCCGGCTTGGGAACATACAGACCGTGCTCCTGCACACAATCCTTGCAATGTGTCTGTAGGGCTAATGTGTAGCATGTTCGCCACAATGACCGCGTCCACACTGATT
>Ga0256847_1001439_pt1 | contig 12173 bp, 13 predicted proteins | sample TeddybearmetaG_FD_189099 | JGI IMG/M metagenome (GOLD analysis project Ga0256847, IMG submission 189099) | Hydrothermal vent microbial communities from East Pacific Rise, Pacific Ocean - Teddybear | ecosystem: Environmental > Aquatic > Marine > Hydrothermal vents | place: Pacific Ocean: East... | reverse complement strand
TGTAGTAGTACTGTTCTGTTTTTCATAGAAGCAAGTACAGAAAAATTTATGAAATATAGCTTAAAGCGGAATAGAAAAAAACAATGTATAGAAAGATAAAAACTATTGAAAAATTAATAATTAAAATCACTATTTTTAACCTTTAATTTTTAAAATCTATGAATATCGATCAATATAAAGTTTCAGACAGTGTCAGTTTAGATACCATTGCAACGAAAGAGGTAGACGAAAATGCCAAAAAGAAACTTAAAAAAATACGAAAAAAGATCAGCAAGCTACAAGACACCATGTATGCGCATGGTAAATACAGTATGCTGGTTTGCTTACAGGGAATGGATACTTCGGGTAAAGATAGTTTGATACGCGAAGTTTTTAAAGACGTAAATGCCCGTGGTGTGGTGGTGCATAGTTTTAAAGTACCTTCAGAAATAGAATTAAAACATGATTTTTTATGGCGGCATTATATTGCCTTGCCCGAAAGAGGTAAAATAGGTGTTTTTAACCGAACACATTACGAAAATGTATTGGTTACACGTGTGCATCCTGAATATATATTGGGGGAAAACATTCCTGCAGTAAAAAGTGTTGACGATCTGGACGATGCTTTCTACTTTAAACGGATGAAACATATCAATAATTTTGAACAACAAATTGCTGAAAATGGTACGATTATATTAAAATTCTTTTTGCATCTCTCTAAAGATGAACAAAGAAATAGATTGCTAAGAAGGATACGCCTAAAACAAAAGAATTGGAAGTTTTCTTCAGGCGATTTAAAAGAGCGTAAGTTATGGGAGCAATATCAAGAGTGTTATGAAGATTTATTGAATAGAACTTCTACAGAAAAAGCACCTTGGTATATCGTTCCGGCAGATGATAAACCTACAGTTCGATTATTAGTGGCTGAAACCATTTTACAAACCTTACAACAATATAAAGATATTCAAGAACCAGAGTTAGATGCTAAGACAAAAGCGCAATTAGACGAGTTTAAAAACGAATTGGAAAACAGTTAGAATGTCATTCAGAACGTATCCCAAGTACTTGGGAGAAGTGAAGAATCTAAAAATAACACATTCCATTTCTAGAACATTCTAAGGAAAAACTAAAAGATTGCCACACCTTTTTTCAAAAGTCTCGCAATGACAAAACAAGAAAACATGAAAACAATACTAAAAACAACAATTTTCTTTTTATGTGCTATTGTATCAGCACAACAAACAGATTATCAACAAGATTCTACACAACTAAGAGAAATATATACCGCTTCTTTAACAAATGGTAAAAGTTATGATTGGCTGGATTATCTATCCAATAAAATTGGAGGTAGACTCGCAGGTTCAGAAGGTGATAAAAAAGCAGTAGCTTGGGGTAAGTCAGAACTTGAAAAATTGGGTCTAGATAAAGTTTGGTTGCAACCGGTTACCGTTCCGCATTGGGTTAGAGGTAAAAAAGAAGAAGCATATATAAAAACGCAATATGGCAATTTTAATGTTGACATTTGTGCATTAGGCAGCTCTATCGCTACTTCTAAAGAAGGTGTATTGGCGGAAGTAATTGAAGTACAAAGTGTAAAAGAAGTAGAAGTATTAGGTGATAAAGTAAAAGGTAAAATAGTATTTTATAACAGACCTATGCCTGCAGATAAAATTGAAACTATGAAAGCATATGGAGCAAGTGTTGGCCAACGTTATAATGGGGCAAGAGTTGCAGGTAAATATGGTGCAGTAGGAGCTATTGTACGTTCTATGAATCTAAAAATTGACAATTATCCACATACCGGCGTGATGAGTTATGGAGATAATGCTGAAAATGAAAAAATACCTACAGCTGCAATAAGTACCAGCGGAGCTGAACTGTTGAGTAGAATGCTAAAAGAAAAGGATAAATTCCAGGTAGAATTTTATTTTAAACAAAGTTGTCAAAACTTACCAGATGCACAATCATACAATGTCATAGGTGAAATTGCAGGCAGTAAATTTCCAGATGAGATAATGGTGGTTGGCGGTCATCTTGATTCATGGGATTTAGGTGACGGTTCGCATGATGATGGTGCAGGAATTGTACAATCTATGGAAGTACTACGTTTATTTAAAGAATTAAAAATAAGACCAAAAAGAACGTTAAGGGTTGTGTTATTTGCGAATGAAGAAAACGGTTTAGGTGGAGGTAAGGCATATGCTGCAGAAGCAAAAAAGAATAATGAAAAACACATTGTAGGCTTGGAGTCTGATTCGGGTGGATTCACACCCAGAGGATTCGGGTTTACCTGTAACGATAAAAATTTTGAACACATTCAGCAATGGAAATCGTTATTTGAACCTTATAATATCCACATTTTTGCACGAGGTGGAGGAGGAGCAGATATTGGTCCTTTAAAAAAAGAGGGCAATGTTTTGTTAGGTTTACGACCAGATTCACAACGTTATTTTGATTTTCATCATACAGCCGCAGATGTATTTGAAGCGGTTCATAAACGAGAGTTAGAATTAGGAGCTGCAACAATGACTTCAATAATTTACTTGTTTGATAAATATGGGATTAAATAAAAGAAGTTTCGCGTAAATGATATATCCAAAGAAAGAACTCGCTCAATTAGTTATTGAATATTGTGCTGTTTATGAAGTAGCACATGTAGTGATATCACCAGGGTCACGAAATGCCCCATTAACCATTGGTTTTATAAACCATCCTCAGATCAAAACTTACAGTATTGTTGACGAGCGTTGTGCCGCTTTTTTTGCATTGGGTATCGCTCAGCAAACTCAAAAACCTGTGGGATTGGTTTGTACATCGGGTTCGGCATTATTGAATTATTATCCCGCCATTGCCGAAGCTTTTTATAGTGATATTCCGTTAATTGTTATTTCTGCGGACAGACCGAAACATTTAATTGATATTGGAGATGGACAAGCCATACGTCAAGAGAATGTTTTTAAAAATCATAGCTTATACAATGCAAATCTTATTGAAGGAGAACAGTATAATAATGAAAATGCGAAGCAAATAGCCACGGCAATTCAAGTGGCAACCCGTAAAAAAGGTCCCATACATATTAATATTCCTTTTGATGAGCCATTATATGAAACTGTCGATAAATTATCAATAAAAAACGAAATATTAAATATTGATACTATTAAAAAGGAAAGGGTTTCGAATTTTGAAGAATATGCGTCATTGTGGAATAATTCAAAGAAGAAACTGGTTATAGTAGGAGCCCATTATCCGAATAAAAAATTACAAAATCAACTTTCAGAGTTAGCAAAAGATGAATCAGTACTTATTTTTACAGAGACTACATCTAACATACACCATTCAACCTTTATTAATAGTATTGATAAATTGATTTTCCCTTTAACAGATGGTGATTTTAAAAGATTACAACCTGATATACTACTTACTTTAGGAGGGATGATAGTCTCTAAAAAGATAAAACAATTGTTGCGAAAGCATCAACCAAAGCATCATTGGCATATTGATAGTAAGAATGCACTAGATACATATCATAGCCTTTCTCACCATTTTAAAATAAATGATACAGAATTCTTTCAAGAATTTTTAAAATTAACAACAGCAGTAAAAAGTGATTATCATGAGTATGGGTCTATATTAAAGCAGCAGAGAAAAGAAAAACATACGCAATTCTTAGCGGGTGTTGAATTTTCTGATGTTAAAGTGTTTGACATCGTGTTAGGTAGTTTACCCGATAATTCTCACATACAATTGGGTAATAGTTCAATTATAAGGTATTCACAGTTATTTGATATAAAGGATTCGTTAAAGGTATTTTGTAATAGAGGTACCAGTGGTATTGATGGTAGTACTTCTACTGCAATTGGGGCGGCACATATTGTAAACAATCAAACAGTATTTGTTACCGGAGATATTAGTTTTTTCTATGACAGCAATGCACTGTGGAATAATTATATCAAAAATAATTTTAGAATTATTCTGATTAACAATAGTGGTGGGGGTATTTTTAGATTTATTCCAGGACCAAGTAGTACCAATGCATTAGAATATTTTGAAACACCACATCATTTAACTGCAAAACAGTTATGTGAAATGTATCATTTTGAATATTGTACAGCAAAAAATGAAGGCGAACTAAAAGAAAAGTTAATAACATTTTACAATGCAGAAAACGCGCCGAAGTTGTTAGAAATTTTTACACTAGGTACTATTAATGAAGAAACTTTAAAAAGGTATTTTAATTCTTTATAGTAGCGATTGATATTTGTTAAAAACTTAAGTTTAAAAATGTTAAAAAAAATCTTTATATTTGATATTAAATAATATGACTTAATTTATTAACCAATTTAAATAAAAAATTATGAGTAAAAGAGACGAACTAATTGCAACGTATGCCAGTGAACTTAAATCTAAATGTGGTGTCAATGCAGATATGGATTTATTAACTAAGGTAACTATTGGCTGTGGTCCTTCAATATATAATAAAGACTCTTCTACTGTTTCTTGTACTGATGATAACGAACTTGCAACGGTTAAAAATAATTATCTAATTAAAAAATTAGGATTAAAAGACGGACCTGAGTTGGATGCAGCTATTAAAAAAGTTTGTGAAAAATTAGGAAGCTCTAACAGAAATAAATATAGAGCCATGTTCTATTATTTATTATGTAAAGAATTTGGTAAAGAATCTATGTATTAGTAGAATATAGATACTTAAAAAAGTAAAAAGAGCCACTAAATTAGTGGCTCTTTTACATTTTATAAAGTTTGTTTTTTATTTACCTTCACCAGTATCACCTTCACCCTCATCAATATCGTCAGCACTCTCTTCTTCAAAATCATCAATACTTTTGCCTTTCAAACTTTTTTGTTTCGCTAACACGCGTTCAACGTTTTGAAAATAGCCATCGGCATTTGGATCATTGCCAGAAATTTTGGCATACCCATTTTTGTAATATTTTAATGCCTTTTTTAAATTATTCCCAGTTTCATGATATTGCCCAATATAATAATCACCAATAGGAGATTCAGGGTACAAACGGTTAATCATTTTACCAAATTCTTCTAGGTAATCACCCTCTTCTTTATCTAATATGATAGATTCAATAGCGAAAATATCACGCTGTCTAATTTTTAAATTTGCTCCAAATGAATATTGGATTTCAACATATTTTTTCTCAATATACTCAATAGCTTCTGCTGGGCTTAAATCTGCAATTTCATTATCAAATTCTTCTTTAGAAATAGAAGAATACATTTCAAAGATATGAGCCAGTGCTCCAGATATTGATTGTCCTATAGACGAAACCTTTGTTGAATTGTCAAACTTATCGTACTTATATTTAAAATTTTCATTCTCGAAATTTTTAAGTACATAATAAATTGTTTCAATAGATTTATCCTTTTTTGCGCTGTTATAATCTCCTGAATTTAAATAGTAATAGGTATTCGAATCTAAGTAAGGAACCTTACCTGTAAACAACTCGGCTATATCTTGAGAATAACTAGGGTTTATATTAATATAAGCATTAAAGACAGGGCTTTTTTCTACTAAGAAATAGTTAGAAAAATTTGCCGTAATAGTATTACCAACAATCGTTCTGAAAGGTGATATTCTATAGGTATCTTCAATATAGTTTACCAATTCATTTTTGATAAATTTATAAAATTTAGAGCTACTTTGAGTAAGCATACTGTTTAGACTCACTTCACAGTCAATTTTTCGCTCGTTTCTTTGATTTTGATAAATACCAACTACAATTTGTTCAGGAGCTTTATCTTTTAAAGCAAAAAGCTTTGAATTTGCAACATACACGTCAAATAAGTATTCGGCGTCTAATACAATAGCAAGAGGATATACGCGAGTAGAATCCTGTTTATACGATTCTGGCACATAAATTTTTAATGTTCTTTCGTTGTTCAATTCTCCGCTCAATTCAATTGAATTGAAAGATTCTGTATGTATGTTTTGAGCAAATACAATAACAGAAAAAAGTAGAAAGAAGAGTTTAACGCACAATTTCTTCATGATGATTAACAATTTATAGTTTTTATTGAGACTAATTTTTTAGTCTTTTTCTTTAATTCTATATTTACAAACGAATAAAATTGTAAAATATGATACAAATAGATTGGAAAGTTGCAAAAAAGTATGAAGACATCACCTATAAAAAGTGTAAGAATGTAGCAAGAATAGCCTTTAACAGGCCAAATGTACGTAATGCTTTTCGTCCAAAAACAACTAAAGAATTGTATGATGCTTTTTATGATGCGCAAGAAGATACAAGCATAGGTGTCATTTTACTGTCGGCAGAAGGGCCTTCAACGAAAGATGGAGTATATTCTTTCTGTAGTGGAGGTGATCAAAAAGCGAGAGGTCATCAAGGTTATGTAGGTGATGATGGTATGCATAGATTAAATATTTTGGAAGTACAACGATTGATTCGTTTTATGCCTAAGGCAGTAATTGCTGTGGTACCAGGATGGGCTGTTGGAGGAGGACATAGCTTACACGTTGTTTGTGATTTAACATTGGCAAGTAAAGAACATGCTATTTTTAAGCAAACAGACGCAGATGTTACTAGTTTTGATGGAGGTTATGGTTCAGCATATTTAGCCAAAATGGTAGGGCAAAAAAAAGCTCGTGAAATATTCTTTTTAGGTAGAAATTATTCAGCGCAAGAAGCCTACGAAATGGGAATGGTTAATGCCGTAATTCCACATGATGAATTAGAAGGAACAGCATATCAATGGGCACAAGAAATATTAGAAAAATCGCCAACTTCTATTAAAATGCTGAAGTTTGCTATGAATTTAACAGATGATGGTATGGTTGGTCAGCAAGTTTTTGCGGGAGAAGCAACTCGATTGGCTTATATGACGGATGAAGCCAAAGAAGGACGTGATGCTTTTTTAGAGAAACGCAAACCGAATTTTGAAAAAAAATGGATTCCGTAATCTATTTTGAATTTAAGAATTTTGATTTAATTATTAATAAAAAATCTCTTCCCTTTGGGAAGGGTTAGGGATGGGATGAAGATAATCTGTATCGGTCGTAATTACGCCAAACACATTGAAGAACTAGCAAATGAAAGGCCAACAGAACCAGTTGTTTTTTTAAAACCGGATTCTGCTATTTTACCAAAAAAAATGCCTTTTTTTATACCGCCTTTTTCTAAGGATATTCATTATGAAGTAGAGGTGTTGGTGAAAATTAATAAAGTTGGTAAATATATTGACACAAAATTTGCACATAAATATTATGACGAAATAGGGTTGGGGATTGATTTAACAGCGCGAGACGTACAAGCTAAATGTAAAGAAAAAGGGTTGCCATGGGAAAAAGCAAAAGCTTTTGATGGCAGTGCTGTAGTAGGTAACTTTTATCCAAAAGAACAGTTTGATTTGGATAATTTACAGTTTCAATTATTAAAAAATGAACTGATTGTTCAAAATGGTAATACCAATGCAATGTTGTGGAAAACTGATGAACTGATATCCTATGTATCTCAATTTTTCACATTGAAAAAAGGCGATATAATCTTTACCGGTACTCCAGCCGGTGTAGGTAAAGTCAAAGAGAATGATATCTTAATTGGAAAGCTAGAAGATAAAGAAGCTTTTCGGGTTAAGGTGAAATAAATAGTATGGTCTGATGAAAGACATAAGGCCACTTGGTTTTAGGACGTACGACCAAAAGTAATTTTTATATGTTTGTGTCATTTGGAATCCCTATTTAGTATTTGTTCTATGTATTTTCGATGATTTTTAAATCCGTTCTGGTTAATCATTTCGCTAATTCCAAAATCATAAATCTGCCCATTGTACCTTTTGGACAATTCAATCAATTCATAAAGTCCGTTTTCTCCATACAAATGAAGCATAAAATTACTAGAAACCTGAGTTCGACCTAAGGTTTGTTTTCAGTTTGAATGAATTTTTATTCAATTTGAAGTCAAATTTTCGAAGGACTAACTGGTTAGTTTAAGAAAATTTGGCAAGAATTGGGAAAAACTCATCAAATCCGAAGGAAATCCCAAGAAAAGGTAATTTTTTTCATGAAGAATTTTTGAAATATCCAGATATTCCTTCAAATTTTCATTTCAAATCTTACCTTTTCTTTGAATTCTGAAAATTAAATCTTAGGTCGAACTCAGGTTAGAAGGTTCACTATCGGTAAAAAAGTCAATAGTAAAATCCTTTCCAATTATTTCTCTATGATTATCATCTTTCTTTTATTTGGTCAAATGAGCTTTCTAAAACTCCACTAAAATCAATCGGATCTAACTGATCTTCATCCAATTCAGCAACGGAATCAATTTTTTGTTTTGAATTAAAAAGTACAATGTCCCAGCTCATATTTGGTTAATTTTTCAAATTATGTGGATTAAATAAGTAAATGGTTATGAGCTTTCATGTTTTACAAAAGAATCTTTTTTTGTAGATATATTGAATGATACCAAAACTCAATTCATAATGAAAAATAATGAACTTAGTATTAATTTTTTAATTAATTGAAAATAAGTCATATACCTTATATCTGAAAGCGAAGCGGTCTGGGTATTAGTAATTATTCTTTTATACCATATAACTTTTTTCCATCCTCATAATACTTGTCTCCTTCAGTCCAAAATGGAGTTTCTGGTTCATTGGCAATCAATCTGCAAGCCAATACATATGATTTGAAAAATTTAACCAAATAATCATAATCTAAGGTGTCCGGATTATCAGTTACCTGATGATAATATTTATTAATTTCGTCATCAAAAGCCGTAAACCCTAAACTAAATGTTGGTGCCGGAATACCTTTCTTTGCAAAATGTACATTATCTGATCTGTCAAACAGACCTTGTTCAGGTGCGGGGTCATCAATAGCGGTAAGTCCAAATTGAACTGCGGCATTGACAATATGTTTACCAACAGTAGTCCTATTCAAGCCAATAATAGTTGCTTTTGTAGTATCATTATAACCTCCATTATCACTGTTAAAACAGTACACCATTTTTTCTAATGGAATAATCGGATGTTCAACATACCATTTACTACCTAATAACCCTTTTTCTTCACCAGTAAATAAAATAAACAAAGCGGATCTTTTAGTAGGGTATTTGGCAATGTTTTCTGCTGCACTCAATACGGTAACAGTACCTACTGCATTGTCACGAGCACCATTATAAATTGAATCATTTTCAGCATTGGGTTTGCCAACACCATTGTGGTCATAATGTGCAGAATAGATAACAAATTGATCTTTCAGTTTAGGGTCACTACCTTCCAACATACCCACTACATTTCTAGATACAACAGACTTTTTATCAATGCCTGAAATACTTAGGTTTCCTGTAATCGTTTTGGCTGATAGCAGTTGTTTTTCTATGCTTCCATCAGTATCTTGTAACCATAAATGAATAGACTGCTCTTTTTTAGAATTTACTAATTGTAGTTTTTCGCCACTAAAGAAATGCGAAATACGACTCCATATAGAATCATTAGCATTACTTAGTTCAATAATGCCTACGGCACCATGTTCTTTTGCTAATTTTCTTTTTTTTCTAGTGCTTCTAAAAGCCCCTCTAACATCATTCTTTTCTGCTGTTCCTGCCTTGACAATTATTAATTTACCGGTTACATCCGCATCATTATAATCGTCATCAAGGCCATAATTTAGATAAATAAAATCACCATTGAAATCAAAATTTACGGCGCGTAATGGCAGCAGTTTTTCAGAACTAAAATCATTTAATTGTAAAGATAAATTCTTAGCGCTGCTGACTTTTTCTAACTGTACATATTGATAATAGCTATTGTTTTCTCCAATAGGTTTTACATTATACCTTCGTAACGTAGTTGCTAAATAGGCTGCGGCAATATCAATTTCAGGAGAACCAGTTTCACGACCTCTTAATTCATCAGATGCTAAAAAATATATTTGACTTTCAATGTTACTTTTTGAAATGGTTGCAGTCACTTTTTCAACTTCTGTTTGTGCATTGATTGCTGAAAACGTAGCAATAATTGCTATAAATGAAAGGAATTTTTTGCGCATATAAAGTCTGTTTATATTGATATGGTTGTTAAATTTTTTTTAAGTTCTTAGTTTTACGTTAAATGCATATTAAAACGATTTTTAATACCCATTCTTGAAATGTTTATAGTATTAGAACTTATCTTGAGTAGTAAATATAAATCAAATACAATTCCAAATCAAAGATTTAGGAAGTTTTAACATGAAAAGGAATTATAAGTACTGTTGCAATTAACTATATTTGCTTTTAATTTTATTAAAAAGTCAATTTGCAAGCAGAAATTATAACTATAGGTGACGAAATACTTATCGGCCAAATTGTTGATAGCAATTCAGCATATATTAGTAAAGAATTGAATAAAATTGGTATTTCCGTATATCAAATCACTTCTATTCAAGACGATAAAGAGCATATTTTAAAAGCCTTGAAAGAAGCAGAAGAAAATGCCGATATTGTTATTATTACTGGAGGATTAGGGCCGACCAAAGATGATATTACCAAGCATACACTATGCGAGTATTTTAGTGATGAATTGGTCATGAATTCAGCCATTCAAGAACACATAAAACATCTTTTTGCGAAAATAAACTATCAATATACAACATTAGATTTGCAACAAGCAATGTTGCCTGATAAAGCAGAAATTCTTAAAAATTGGTTGGGAACGGCTTCAGGAATGTGGTTTCATGAAAGAGACACCCTTTTTATTTCAATGCCAGGAGTGCCTAATGAAATGAAAGGCTTGATGAAATACAGTGTACTGCCAAAGCTTCAGAAAACATTTGATTTACCTTTCATTATACACAAAAACATAATTACCTATGGAATGGGTGAAAGTAAGATTGCTGAACGATTGGTTACTTGGGAAAATAACTTACCAGCCGAGATTAAATTGGCATATTTGCCTTCCTATGGAAAAACACGATTGCGATTAACAGCTAAAGGAAAAGACAAAGAACATCTTGAAAAAATTGTAGATAAAGAATTTAATGCACTAACAAATTTGGTTAGTGATATTATTGTTGACTTTGAAGAAGACATTTCTTTAGAGGCTGCGATAGGCAAATTACTTGTAAAAAATAAAAAAACGGTTGCAACTGCTGAAAGTTGTACAGGTGGAGCTATTGCTAAAATGATTACAACAGTACCAGGAGCGTCGACATATTTTATTGGTTCCATTGTGAGTTATAACGAACGTATTAAAACTGAAGTTTTAAATGTTTCTCAAGCTACAATAGATGAACATTCTGTAGTGAGTGCTGCCGTAGCTAAAGAAATGGTTTTAGGTATTCAACAATTATATAAAACCGATTATGCAATTTCTGTAACAGGAAATGCAGGACCAACTAAAGATAAAACAGACACATCGGTTGGCGTCGTATTTGTTGGTATTGCTACTCCTAAAGCAGTTTTTGTGGAAGAATTTAATTTTGGACAACCTAGAGAAAAAGTAATACAAAGAGCATCTGTAAAGGCATTAGAGTTGTTACGAAAAGAAATACTAAAAAATACTTAGAAAACAGTTTGTTAATTGGGTAAAAGTTATTATTTTTGCACCTCGTTTTGAAATAACAAGTTTTAAAGTTAAGAAAATGTCAAGAGTTTGTGAGTTAACAGGAAAAAAAGCCATGGTAGGGAACAATGTTTCCCATGCTATGAATAAAACTAAAAGAAGGTTTAACGCTAATTTAATGAAAAAGCGTTTTTATATTCCTGAAGAAGATAAATGGATTACGTTGAAAGTGTCAACTTCTGCATTGAAAAATATCAATAAAAATGGCATTTCAGCTGTAATTAAAGAAGCTAGAGAAAAGGGCTTTTTGAAAAAATAATAGAACACAATGGCAAAAGGTAAAGGAAATAGAATTCAAGTTATTTTAGAATGTACAGAACACAAAACAAGTGGTTTATCTGGTACATCTAGATATATTACTACCAAGAATAAAAAGAATACTCCTGATAGAATGGAAATCAAAAAATTCAATCCTATCATGAAAAAAATGACAATTCATAAAGAGATAAAGTAACATATCATGGCAAAGAAAGCAGTAGCATCATTACAAACAGGCTCTAAAAGATTAACAAAAGCTATTAAAATGGTAAAGTCTCCAAAAACTGGAGCTTATATTTTTGTTGAAGCAATTATGGATCCATCTAAAGTAAACGATTTTTTAA
>Ga0256847_1001438_pt1 | contig 12174 bp, 10 predicted proteins | sample TeddybearmetaG_FD_189099 | JGI IMG/M metagenome (GOLD analysis project Ga0256847, IMG submission 189099) | Hydrothermal vent microbial communities from East Pacific Rise, Pacific Ocean - Teddybear | ecosystem: Environmental > Aquatic > Marine > Hydrothermal vents | place: Pacific Ocean: East... | reverse complement strand
GCAGAAGAAGATTGTGAGTTACAGGACATGGCTAAAACCTTGTCAGTTACCGATTCGGGTTCATTCCCGGCCAATTTGGATCACCCTTCAACTTACTCAGCCCAGAACAAAGATCTCAGTAATCCCTATTTTAATTTCAACCCCGACATGTGCATAGTTTGCTCTCGCTGCGTACGCGCCTGCAACGATATCCAGGGCACCTTTGCACTCACCGTTGAAGGGCGCGGATTACAATCTGGTATCAAAACTGCGGGGGATAATTTTTTTGCATCCGACTGCGTATCTTGTGGAGCGTGTGTGCTAGCCTGCCCCACAGCGGCGCTTATAGAAAGCTCTGTGGTAGAGCTGGGTGCTCCCGAACATGTTGTACAAACTACCTGCGCATACTGCGGTGTGGGTTGTACTCTTGACGCCCACATTAAGGTTACTGCAGGAGAAACACAGGTCGTTCGTATGGTTCCCTCGAAAGCAGGGCTAGCCAACCAGGGCCACGCCTGTGTAAAGGGCAGGTTCGCGTGGGGATATACGAGTCACAAGGACCGTATTCTTGAACCAATGATCAGAAATAACATACAGGATGAATGGCAGACAGTGAGCTGGGACAAGGCGATTAACCATGCTGCCGCACAACTGTTGGCAATACAGGAAAAGTACGGTCAAAAATCTGTTGGTGCCATCACCTCCTCGCGTTGTACTAACGAAGAAGTATGGGTAGTGCAAAAACTGGTTCGCGCAGCTTTTCAAAATAATAATGTAGATACCTGTGCCCGCGTATGCCATTCCCCGACCGGATACGGTCTCAAACAAACTTTCGGCACCTCTGCCGGTACCCAGGATTTTGATTCGGTAAACCAGGCGGACGTGATTTTACTGATCGGTGCCAACCCTACCGATGCGCATCCGGTATTTGCCTCTCAGATGAAGCGTCGTTTGCGAGAAGGCGCGCAAATTATTGTTGTTGATCCTCGAAAAATCGATATGGTGCGCACGCCGCACATAGAAGCTGCACTACATCTACAACTAAAGCCCGGTACCAATGTCGCACTGATGAATGCCTTTGCGCATGTAATAGTCGAAGAAAATCTGCTTGATATGAAATTTATACAATCTCGTTGCGCAGGTGACTCCTTTGACGATTGGATGGCCTTTATTCAGGAACCACAAAACAGCCCTGAATTGGTTGCAACAAGTACCGGCGTGAATGCCACCCTTATACGACAAGCTGCGAGACTCTATGCACAGGCTGGCAATGGAGCAATATACTATGGTCTGGGTGTAACCGAACACAGCCAGGGCTCCACTATGGTGATGGCCCTGGCTAACCTGGCTATGGCCACCGGTAATATTGGCAGGCAGGGTGTTGGAATAAACCCCCTGCGTGGACAAAACAATGTACAGGGCTCCTGCGACATGGGCTCTTTTCCGCATGAGCTGCCCGGGTATCAGGACGTGCGGGACAGTTCAGTTCGAAGCAGTTTCGAAGCACTGTGGAAGGTCACCCTGGACAGCGAACCCGGGTACCGTATTCCAAATATGATGGATGCAGCCTGTGCTGGAGAATTTAAGGCATTGTATGTACAGGGTGAAGATATCGCACAATCGGACCCAAATACTCAACACATCGAAGCTGCGCTGGCCTCTATGGAGTGCATCATTGTGCAGGACCTGTTTCTGAATGAAACCGCTCGATTCGCACATGTCTTTTTTCCAGGGACTTCTTTTCTGGAAAAAGACGGCACCTTCACCAATGCAGAGCGTCGCCTGGGTAGAGTAAGGCCCGTAATGCCATCGCGTACAGGAAAACAGGAATGGGAAGTGACACAGGAACTTTCCCAGGCACTTGGCTACTCCATGCATTACGATAACAGCGCACAAATAATGAATGAAATCGCACAACTAACACCCACGTTCAGCGGTATAAGCCACCAGCAACTTGACGATTCAGGCAGCGTGCAATGGCCGTGTAACGAAGAAGCGCCACATGGCACCCCCATTATGCATATGTCAACTTTTACGCGTGGCAAAGGAATGTTTATTCGCACGGAATATCAGCCAACCAAAGAGAAAACGAATCGTAAATTTCCTTTGATTCTTACCACGGGTCGAATCCTGAGCCAGTACAATGTAGGCGCTCAAACTCGCCGCACAGATAATCTACTGTGGATGGAAGAAGATGTACTGGAAATCCACGAGTCAGATGCCGAAGCCCGTGGTATCAGAACTGGAGATTGGGTAGAAGTGCGAAGTCGAAAAGGCAACACCTGTCTGCATGCCAAAATATCAGGCCGAATGAGTCCAGGAGTAATCTATACCACTTTTCATCATCCCGAGAGCGGCACCAACGTAATTACAACAGAGCTTTCAGACTGGGCTACCGAGTGCCCGGAATATAAGGTAACAGCTGTCGAAGTAATGCCTGCAAATCACCTGTCACCCTGGCAGCAACAACACAAAACCTATAACGACGCACAACGTTCACTCAAGAAATCTTGACCATGCGCCCACCCGAACTGCCTGTAGATGTCCTGGCTCCGGGCGACAAAACCGTCGTATGGCAACTGCCAGAAGAGATTCCAGTTGCATTCATCTACAATGGGCTCACTTATGCAATTATGTTATGTACCCCGCAGGACATAGAAGATTTTGCACGGGGTTTTAGCGTTACCGAGCGAATTATCGATATCCAGTCGGATTGGCTCAACCTGGAAATAAGTACCAGAGCTGAAGGTGTGGAAGTACGCATCAGCATCGAACAAAACCATTTTGATGCACTTAAGCTGCTTATGTCGCGACGTAATTTACCGGGTCGCTCATGTGGTGTTTGCGGTCTGGACAGTGAAACGGAATTTTTTGAAACGCTAAAACCTGTTGCACAAAACGCACTGTTATTAAACACGGGGACGATTGTTTATGCGCTGGAGCAATTTGAAACACTGCAAAAGCTCAAGCTATCCAACAAATCTGTCCACGGTGCCGCCTGGGTAGAATTCTCCGGCGACCAGCCATACGGCAAGGTAGATCTTGTTCGAGAAGATGTTGGAAGACACAACGCCCTCGACAAACTGGTTGGGGCGCTTATTTATGCGAAAAGAGACATTTCTTTGGGGTTTTTGATGATATCAAGCAGATGTTCCTACGACATTCTGTTAAAAGCAGCCCGCTCGGGAATTCGTGCCATAGTTAGTTTGTCAGCACCAACGGCTTTTGCACTTCGAAAGGCAAAAGAAGCAAACATAAGCCTGTACACTTTGACTAAATCCGGAATTTTTAGAGTTTATCCCTAAGCTGTTCCAGCTTTCTTAACTCTTCTTCAGTGTTAATGTTTACGAACTTGTCATTTACTTTTACCAGGCGAACATTCAGCGTATCTATCCAGCGCATAATTGCACGCTGCTCTCCAAGCGCATATTCCATAGTAGGCAAGCAATCGGTTCGACTTAAAAAATAGAGTGGTTGAGCGCGCTCTCCATCATGAACCAGCAGTATGTCGGGCTTGCTGCCTGTAGAATCGAGATCGCTCAACAGCGCCTGCAGTATAGTTGGTTTTACTAATGGATTATCCCCCGGACATACCAGAACCCAGGAGGTGCTAATACAAGGCTTGCAAGATGCCAGTGCTGCAAGGGGCCCTTCAAAGGGGTTTTCGTCTACCTGCACCGGATAACCATATGCCCGATAGATATCCAGATTTCTGTTAGCACTTATCAAAACCCGCTCTACTATCGGGCCTAACGAGGCCAGTATGTAAGTCAAAATGGGTTGGCCCTTATAAACAAGAAGCGGTTTATCATTTCCACCTGCCCTTTGCCCTCTGCCTCCACAAAGTACAAGCAGGGTGATATTGGACTTGTGCATATTTTGGCGTTTACAGCTTGTGCTTTGATCTAACAGCAGTATAGGGGAGCTGTACGTAGTCGAGTACTCGTGTTTTGTACTTGCGTTGCAAAATCTTGCTTACATTAATACCAATGCCAAAAAACAACGTGCGGCTACGTGTATCTTCAAATCGCGGATTAAATTCTTCGTATCCACGAGCATAGTATCCTACCTGCAACTCCAGATACTTCAGTAAAGGATTGCTTACAAAATTAAAGCCATCGGCTTTGATCGCAAGTAGATATTTTTGATTTCCGTAATCGGTTAGAACATCAAAACTACCGGAAAAATCAGGTACGTATTCCATGCGAATAGAGAATTTGCGCGCCAATTCAGGTTTTTTTCCCAACAGATATCCAGCGCCAGCACCAGCCAGGTTTGCCATCATATCCTGTGATGATGCGCCAAAACTGGAGAAACCATCTCCAAATTCCATAAATGTCTGAAAGCCCAGAGACGACAATGTGCCATACAAATTGGCTTCAGCATCTGTATAACCCCAGGCACGATAACGCCAGGCAAACAGGTGGCTTAACCCATAGGTCGTATAAAAGTGCCCAAGCTTATCGGCACCACCCTCGCTGGTGTCTTCTTCGAACCAGCCTTCACTGGCAAAGTTAAATTTACGCTGCCCATATTCCCACTTGGCGATACCATAGGCGGTTATCCCACCAAGTGCGTACAGGTTTGTACGCCAGGCTTTGCGTCTCCGAATGCGCTTCATTTCTTTCAGGTCTTCGTCTGCATCCAGCGTCTCTAACGGGCGTTCTGGCCCCATTGGCTGACTATCATTCTGATTTTGTGCCTGCGCCGTCTGCGAAGGCAGCGCACTCAACATAACAATTGTCAGGAACATAACAAAATGACAGGTTTTCATTCGCGGAGAGACCTTGAGACGGCTTTAAATAACGATGGTCACTATAGTGATCTGCCTCCGCCAGCGCTATCGGTTTTTGTTAAACTCCCTCGATAAAATCTATGCGCTCCAGATTAAGCCTTGCCAGCCGGGATTCTACTTCGTCCATACGTTCCAGGCGCTTACATAACGACTCCGCTTTAGTCTCAAGTTCGTCTGCTCTGGCTTCTACATGCTTTTCTATCAGTTTCTCCAGTTTCTCAGCGCGCTCTGCAAGCTGACTCAACTCCCCATCACCGGTAAGAATGGAACTTACAACCATGGATGCTACTTCTGGCAGTAGTGTAACCAGTGCTCTTTTAACCGTTGTGTCAATCTGCTGATCTAGATCGCCACCATCAAAATCTTGAGTGGAAAAATTATTTGGATCAATTTTACCAATCAGGTCAGAACGAATTTCTTCCATGCTGTCTAGTAAAGCGTCAACATCCTCATTCTCAAACAGGGTGGTAAGAGCAAGCGTTGCAGCGTCTACTCCAATCTCACTACCTTCTACAACCAAATCAAATACAAGTGGTACCAGCACACGAACCTGCTCGGCATATTCGCTAACCAATTTCTGCTGCTGGTCATCCAGGGATTGACGATTACCGTCAATATACAAATGATCAATACGATTGATCTCTACCGAGGAATCGTTGTCTTTACTGAAAAAATGCAGGTCGCCGGATTTAAAAGCAAAATCTCCCTGAACAACATATTCACAGTTCATCTGATGCGCAAACCCAGAAACAGCCAACAGAGATAACACAACCGTCAGTAACAATTTTTTCATATCTGATTCCTTGTCCAAATTAATATTTCGATGATAGACATGCTTAGTTTGCAAGCTTCATGCCAGCTATTATCTTATTACAAATCAATTAGTTACCTTGGTTAGTATTTTAGTATGTAGGTATCTGGCCTAATCTATGGCCAGAATCACCAGGCAGTGTAAAATGCCGCAGCGCATGATTTATCTGATTTTGCAGACATAAACAAATAGTCTTGCGAAAATTTCCGCTGGCTAGCACATGTTAGACAAGTTTTGGCAGGGATTTTTAGATATCGTTTGTTACAGGATCGATAGAGGACAGATATTTGAGTAAAACACCCCGACTATATATTCCCCGGCGTTCATCGCGGCCAGACGAAGAGCCTGATTTCTCTTATGTTGCGCTATCAGACGCAGGAGAAGTCGCTCGTCCCTCCACCGATACCCCCTCAAGGGATATAGAGAATCTGGCTCTGAGCCTGGTTCGGGTACTGGATGACCAACACCAGGCCCAGGGGTCCTGGAATCCGAAACTATCAGGCAAACAGCTACGACACGCACTCACATGTATGCTTAAAACACGTATCTATGATGCCCGTATGTTGCGTATGCATCGCCAGGGTAAAATTTCGTTCTACATGCAGTCCCTTGGCGAAGAAGCTGTGTCCGTAGCCCAGTGCATGGCTCTGCAGACCGAAGATATGCTATTTCCCTCTTACCGCAATCAGGGTTTACACATAACCCGGGGGCGGGATGTCGTGGATCTGATGAACCAGTGTTTATCGAACCAGATGGATGGCTGCAAGGGACGTCAAATGCCAATAATGTATCACTGGAAAGAAGGCAATATCTTTTCTATCTCAGGCAATCTCACCACACAGGTACCACAGGCGGTAGGCTGGGCAATGGCCTCGGCCTTGAAGGGGGAGCACCCCATAGCCGCAACCTGGGTGGGCGATGGCAGCACCGCAGAAGCCGACTTTTATCACGCACTCACTTTTGCGTCTGTCTACAAAGCACCGGTAATTATCAACGTGGTAAATAACCAATGGGCCATTTCAACTTTTCAGGCGTTTGCAGGGGGCGGTCACCGGCCCTTTGCGGCTCGCGGGCTGGGTTTTGGTATTCCCGGAGTTCGGGTGGATGGTAATGACGTTTTGGCGGTATACGCCGTTACGCGGTGGGCAGCAGAACGTGCACGCTCCGGAGTTGGTCCTACCCTGATCGAGCTGGTTACTTATCGAACCGGGGCACACTCTACCAGTGACGATCCAAGCCGATACCGACCTAAAGATGAGTGGAAGCACTGGCCATTGGGCGACCCGATAGAACGCCTGAAACAGCACATGATTGAACTGGGTGAATGGACAGAGCCCAAACATACTTCGATGATAAAGAAACTCGAAGCAGAAGTAGCCGCGAGCTGGAAGCAGGCAGAAACCAATGGCAGCCTTGCTCATGGACCACGTCTGCATGAAGATTCCATGTTTGAAGACGTGTACAAAACAGTGCCAAAACACCTGCAAAAACAGCGCGAAGAACTCAAAAATATTAAAAAACGCCAGGCGGGCTCCTAATGGCCAGAATGAACATGATTCAGGCACTCAACTCTGCAATGGACGTAATGATGGACCGTGATCCATCTGTTCTCATTATGGGTGAAGACGTTGGATACTTTGGTGGTGTGTTTAACTGTACTGGTGGTTTGTATCAGAAATATGGAAAACACCGGGTTCTGGACACACCCATTGCCGAGGGTGGCATTCTGGCGGCCGCCATAGGAATGGGGGTAAATGGATTGAGACCCATTGCAGAAATTCAGTTCGCAGATTACATCTACCCGGCGTTCGACCAGATAGTTAGTGAGCTTGCTCGCTTACGTTACCGAAGTGGTGGCGATTTCTGGTCACCGGTAACGGTAAGAACTCCTTGCGGCGGTGGTATTCGAGGTGGACAGACCCACTCACAAAGTCCGGAGGCTACATTCACACAGGTCTGCGGCATCAAGGTTGTCATGCCATCCAACCCCTACGACGCTAAGGGTTTACTGATTAGCTCAATCGAGGATGACGACCCGGTAATCTTTTTTGAACCCAAACGTCTTTACAACGGCCCGTTTGATGGAGACCCGGACAAACCTGCAGTGTCCTGGGCCACACATGAAAAAGGCGAAGTTCCGGAAGACTACTACGCCCTTCCCATTGGTTGTGCAGATGTTATACGCACCGGCTCCGACGTTACTGTACTCACCTATGGCACTATGGTACACGTATGCGAACAGGCAATAGCACAAATGGGCATTGACGCAGAATTAATCGACATTCGAACCCTGGCACCTCTGGATATCGAGACCATTAAAACCAGTGTGCAAAAAACCGGACGATGTATAACCGCCCATGAAGCTACCCGCATCAGTGGGTTTGGAGCAGAATTAAGCGCGGTGGTTCAGGAAGAGTGTTTTTGGTCGCTTAAGGCACCCATTGTTAGAGTTGCCGGATGGGACACACCCTATCCACATGCATTTGAATGGGATTATTTTCCAGGACAGGCTCGTGTAATACAGGCGCTGGAACAGGTAATGGTGTACGAATAAGATGAGTGAATTTGCATTTAAGCTCCCCGATCTGGGTGAAGGGACCGTTGAAGCCGAATTAATTGAATGGCACGTAAAACCGGGCGACCTCGTTAAAGAGGACGACAGCCTGGTGGATGTTATGACAGACAAGGCAAATGTTGAAATTCCATCTCCCGTAGAGGGGCGCGTACTTTCTGTTGCGGGAGAGGTAGGAGACATATTGGCTGTTGGCAGTGTTCTTATCGTATTTGAAACCGATGCCAGATTGAGTCCTACCCAGGAAGAAGTGAAAAAACTGGAAACGGTGGAAAAAGTAACTGAAGAAATAACCGACAGAACCATTGTCGAAATAGAGAACAAACCTGCTGCTCAATCCAGTGCCCGGCAAAAAAGTACAGGCGCAATTCTTACATCTCCAGCGGTACGAAACAAAGCACGCCAGATAGGCGTTGATCTGGCAAATATCACCGGAACGGGTCCAAAAGGACGCATTTTGAAACAGGATCTGGATAACTACCTAAACCGGGCATTAGAACAATCCGGGAAAAGCGCCAGTACTAATGCTTCCAGAGTGGAAAAAAATGGCACCGAAGTAATAAAAATCGTTGGGGTTAGACGCGTTATTGCTGAACGTATGAGCGAGTCGAAACGCACCATTCCACACTTTACCTTCGTGGATGAAGTAGACGTGACAGAACTAGAATCCCTACGAATACACCTAAACAAAAAACATCCACAGGCCAACCTCACCTACCTGCCTTTTGTAATGTTGGCCCTGGTGGATGTGTTGCAGCGCTACCCTCAATGTAATGCGCGCTACTCCAGCGAAGACAAAAGCATTGTACGGCACCAGGCGGTTAACATCGGAATTGCTACGCAAACCGACAGCGGGCTAAAAGTACCTGTGGTGCATCATTGTGAGGCCAAAAGTCTTTATGAAGCGGCTGCAGAAATGCAACGCATGTCCACAGCAGCCAAAGACGGCTCGGCCCGCCCTGCGGAGCTGAGTGGTAGCACCATCACCATCACCAGTCTCGGAAAATTGGGTGGCATTGTATCCACCCCCGTGCTCAATATGCCGGAAGTCTCCATCATTGGACTGAATCGGGCCATGGAAAGACCGGTAGTTCTAAACGGTCAGATACAGGTGCGCCGAATAATGAATATCTCTTCTTCGTTTGATCATCGATTTGTCGACGGTGCAGATGCCGCAGCAATGATCTGGGCGCTTAAGGAGATGCTGGAACACCCGGCTACTATTTTTGGCGCGGCCGGTTAGCGACGCTTTTTGGCGCAGGCGGTTAGCGACGCTGAATTTCGTGAAAACCACCGCTGCCAATACTGGAAACCTCGTATTCAAGGTAAGAGCGGGTATCGTCTGCTCCCCTTAGCTTGATGGACTCCTGTATCGCAAGCACAATCATTGCCTCAATCACGTCACCTTGTTTTACACCCTGGCTGGTGGCCGCATCCAGCAACTGTTCCAGCTGAGTTTTAGCAATTGTATATTTGCTCATCTACTACTCTCTTCTGCTTTACTATGTACACTATACTAACAGACATTTCACACCCAACAGGAACTCGAACATGACGCAATCCACAGACACCATAAGCCTGAGCCGACTGCTGGAAGAGGCAGAAGCACAAATTGAAACACTTTCAGTTGAGCAGGTTAATAACATTCGCGACCGTGATGATACCTTGCTGATTGATATTCGTGACATCCGGGAATTATGGCGCGAAGGCACTATAGAAAACGCCTACCACGCGCCACGCGGCATGCTTGAGTTCTGGATAGCCGAGGACAGCCCCTACACAAAAAAACAATTTCAGGATGACAAACAGTTTGTCTTTTATTGCGCCGCTGGCTCCCGCTCGGCACTCGCTGGCGCAATCGCTAAACGACTGGGTCTGAGCCGTGTGGCGCATATGGCCGGTGGGTTTAAGGCATGGAAAGACGCCGACTATGCAATTGTAGAAAAAGAAAAAAAGTAGCCTGGCCACCCCGGAGTACCTGCTAACGTGAAATTGCCTGCTTTGTCATCCTTAACACAGCGTATTGCTCTGCCACAGGCCAAAGCCTGGGAGATCACCAATCGTGCTATTGCCATGGATGCCAGTGGAGCGGACATCATACATTTAGGTATCGGCGATCCAGACATGGATACCCATCCCAGTGTGGTGAATGCACTGCACGACAGCATTAAACAGGGGCGTACTCATTACCCGCCTTTAGCAGGCGAGGCAGGGTTAAGAACCGAGATAGCGCGACACTGTTCTAATTTTTATGCAAGGGATGTAACACCTGACCAGGTAACGGTTTTTCCGGGAGTACAGTCAGCGCTTTACGCCAGTTTTCAGTGCCTGGTAGAGGCCGGAGACGAAGTTATACTGTTGCAACCCACCTATGCAACCTATCCTGCTGTAATTGAGTCTTGTGGAGCTACAATAGTTTACGCTCCATTGAACCCTGCCGACGACTTTCGCCTGGATATAGCGCTTATCGAAAGTCTGATAAGCCCCCGCACAAAAGCCATATTGATAAACTCACCAAGTAATCCATCTGGGATGGTTTTTTCGAAAAACGAATTGCAGTCGCTGCTGAAAGTTTGCCAGTACAACAATATGTGGCTCGTAGCAGATGAGGTCTATGCCGATCTGGTCTTCGATGGCGAATTTGCCTCACCATACAATCTGACTGAAGCGCACAATTGCGTAGTAGTTCTACGCAGTCTTTCAAAATCCCATGCAATGACCGGATGGCGTATCGGATGGACGATCTCGCCGCTACGGTTGGCTGAGAGCCTCGAAAATTTATCCCAGGCCATGCTGTTTGGAGTGAGTCAATTTATTCAGGACGCTGCTGTTGTTGCGCTGCAAAATTCGCATTTGATAGTGCCACAGATCAGACAAACATTTCTAGAAAGGCGCGATAGATTCTGCGCTCAACTCAAAAATATCCCGGGGCTTAAAGTCTACCGCCCCAAAGGAGGAATGTTTGCGCTGGTAGACGTTAGTGCGCTGGGACACAACGGAGAAAGTTTCGCTAACTTGTTGCTAAACGAAGCCGGTATTTCCGTTGTGCCGGGTTTTGCGTTTGGTGACTCAGTACTAAATTGTGTACGAATCGGCCTGTCTCAAGACATCCAAACGCTTGACAAAGCAGCCGCGAGAATCGAACAGTTCGTCCAAAACCTGCAACTAAAACAAAAAGCCTCATAGTTCAGCCGAGGGCCAGGGGACACCATAATTTTTGTCCCCCACGGGCTTAATACCTTGGTAAATAAATTTCTGTACCCGTTTACCTTCATAAGTTTCTGTTGTGTACAGATTACCACTGGAATCCGAATCTATACTGTGCACGGCAAAGAACTGCCCTGGTTGACGCCCTCCGTCGCCAAAACTGCTCAAAATACTGAGCGATTTACGGTCCATAACATAAACTTTCATGTTTTTACCATCCGCCAGATACAGATACTTCTGTTGCTCGTCCCGTGAAAACTCGATATCCCAGGTTGAACCATCGCCGAGGGTTTCAGGCGCAATTCTGCGCTCCATAACGAAGCTACCATCTGATTTAAACACCTGAATTCTATCGTTAGGACGATCGCATACATATACAAGCCCATCGTTTGAAGGTTCCGCACAGTGCACAGGATTTCTAAATTGTTGTGCCAGCGGAGCTTTGGGATCGTAGCGCCCCAGATTGGTATCATCGGGTTTGTTACCATAGGCACCCCAATAACGTTTGAACTCCCCTGTATCGATATCCAGAACGGCTACACGCCTATGACTGTAACCATCAGCTACATAGGCTTCATTGGCTTTTGCATCAAATGATATTTTGGCCACGCGCCCAAAATGCTCTGTGCTGTTGCTATCAGCCGCCTGCCCTGGCTTGCCGATCTGGCGAACAAATTTTCCGTTACGGGTAAATACCAGAATATGGGAATCGTTGGCGCCATTACCCCCAATCCAGATGTTGTCTTTGGGATCCAGGGTAAGACCGTGATTCGAAGAGGGCCAGTCATAACCTTCTCCTGGCCCACCCCA
>Ga0256847_1001437_pt1 | contig 12176 bp, 10 predicted proteins | sample TeddybearmetaG_FD_189099 | JGI IMG/M metagenome (GOLD analysis project Ga0256847, IMG submission 189099) | Hydrothermal vent microbial communities from East Pacific Rise, Pacific Ocean - Teddybear | ecosystem: Environmental > Aquatic > Marine > Hydrothermal vents | place: Pacific Ocean: East... | reverse complement strand
AGATCTATTCAGAGGTACGACTGTCGGTGGTGGTATTGGATTTTTGTTTGGCTGCCTCTTAGTGGGACTGGCTGTTTATTATGAACCCTATGGCGCTCCGCTTAGTACAACTGTCTATTTTCTGATTATCTTATTTTTTACTCTATTTGGCATATGGGAAGGTGGATTATATGGTGTAGATAGTGAAAATCAAAAACTTAAACCATTCCACGATGACATTGAAGCTGGAAAGTTTTTGATACTAGTGTATGTCGCGAAAGAAGAAGAAGATGTAATCGTTAATATGATGAAAAAGAAACATCCTGAGTCAAAACTAGTAGCGGTTGATAAACATTTTATAAATCCTTTTTCAAAACTTAAGGTTGTTTAAAAATTAAAACCCCTTCTTGGTTTAATTGGTCGTACCGATAAAAATAAGAAGAAAGTTGTGTCGGTTTAGACTGTCACGTTAACTCAATTTAGACGATCTGTTATCGCAGGTCGCTCCGTTGATATTGCGTATTTTCAGGTTGAGAACGCAATGAGGTCCAGCAAACCTCTTTAGGAAATTCCTTGAGAGTGTTTAACCGCAATTACAATAAATAATTATAATTTTACAAAAAAGGAATGCTTAGCCTATGAAAATTGCAATAGTATTGATTTTACTAGTCATTGCATCTGTAGTGTTTCATCTTGTTAGCCCTTGGTATTTAACACCTATTGCATCAAATTGGCAATCGATAGACGATACGATCAGTTTGACGTTTTGGATCACTGGCGCAGTATTTATCGCGGTCAATTTCTTTTTAGCCTATGTCATAATTCGTTATAAGAAAAAGGGAAATTCAAAAGCAGAGTATGAGCCTGAGAATAAAAAGCTTGAAATTATTCTAACCCTCGCAACAACAATAGGCGTCGCCGCAATGTTGGCGCCTGGCTTATTGGTTTGGGAAGAGTTCGTTAATGTGCCTGCCGACGCTCATGTTGTTGAAGCGGTGGGTCAACAATGGCAGTGGAGTTTCAGATATCCCGGCAAAGACGGTAAGTTGGGCAACTCAAATGCGACGCTAATCACACCTTCAAATCCCTTTGGAATTAACCCAAAAGATCCGTTTGGTGAAGATGATATCTTAATACCTGGGAATGAATTTCATGTACCTTTAGACAAACCCGTTAAGATGCTTTTACGATCGAAAGATGTGTTACATAATTTTACCGTGACTCAGTTTAGAGTCAAAATGGATCTTGTGCCCGGTACAGAGACCTTTCTTTGGTTTACCCCTATTCGTGTAGGAACTTTTGACATCTTGTGTGAAGAGCTTTGTGGGATAGGGCACTTTGCAATGCGCGGCAGGGTTGTAGTTGATAGTGAAGAGGATTTTCAAACATGGTTAAATGCGCAGCCAACTTTTGCTGAGAGCCAAGATTTTTCCACCGGAAATCCAGATAATGGCCAAGCAGCCTACGCCGTATGTGGATCTTGTCATGGGCAAAAAGGCGAAGGTAATCAAGTATTAAATGCCCCCAAAATAGCAGGCATGGGAGCTTGGTATTTGACCAGACAACTGGAATATTACCAAAAAGGAATCCGCGGCAAGCACGACAAAGATATCTATGGAATGCAAATGGCTCCAATGGCGTCAACTTTGGTTGGAGACACCGCCGTAATAGATGTTTCCGCATATATTCATACGCTACAGGCTCCAGAAGTTGCTGACACAATAACTGGTGATGTAGATCGAGGTCGTTCTTACTATACCACTTGCGGAACTTGTCACGGAAAACAAGGGCAAGGTAAAAGAGGTTTGAATGCACCTAGCTTAGCCGGTCAGCATGATTGGTATATCAAGCGCCAACTACAGAATTTTAAGCAGGGTATACGCGGTAAACATAGAAAAGACCTTTATGGCGTACAAATGTTGATGATGTCTAGAATTCTACAAGACGAACAAGCGATGGATGATATTGTCGCTTACATCAATACATTTTAATGACTTTGTATCAAAACAATCGGTTTATCTCAGATCGAATAAAACTAATTAACTAGCGCCAAGTAATTGGGCAAAAGGGGAGTTTGATGTCATACGTTGCAATTGCCGATCAAGTGGAAGATGAGTCACCTCATCCAACCAGTTTTATTAGTAAATATGTGTGGAGCCAGGATCATAAAGTCATCGCTATTCAATATAGTGTGACTGCCATTTTTGTTGGATTGGTGGCATTGGTGCTATCCGGCTTAATGCGTTTGCAGCTTGGTTTTCCCGATACTTTTTCGTTCATTGATCCCAGCTCCTACTATCAATTTGTCACCATGCACGGCATGATCATGGTTATCTATTTGTTGACGGCGTTGTTTCTTGGCGGGTTTGGAAACTACTTAATCCCATTAATGATTGGCGCTAGAGATATGGTGTTTCCGTATCTTAACATGCTCAGTTATTGGGTATATTTATTGGCAGTAATTGTACTGATGGCGAGCTTTTTTGTGCCGGGAGGGCCAACCGGAGCGGGATGGACGCTCTATCCACCGCAGGCAATATTAGAAGGAACGCCGGGAGCAGATTGGGGCATTATTTTGATGCTTGTGTCGCTTGCCATATTTATTGTTGCTTTCACCATGGGCGGCCTCAATTACGTTACTACGGTGCTGCAAGCTCGCGCTAAAGGAATGACCCTAATGCGGATGCCGCTTTCTGTTTGGGGTATTTTTGTTGCAACCATTCTCGGTTTGCTTGCTTTTCCCGCTCTTTTAGTTAGCGCAATTATGATGTTGTTGGACAAAACAATCGGTACTAGCTTTTTTATGCCAGCGATTATATCGCTGGGTGAGCAAATGAGTTACTCCGGTGGGAGCCCGATATTATTTCAACACCTATTCTGGTTTTTCGGCCATCCAGAAGTGTACATAGTGGCTTTACCTGCGTTTGGTATGGTCTCTGATGTGCTCGCGACACATGCACGAAAAAACATCTTTGGCTACCGGCAAATGGTTTGGGCGATTGTGGCGATTGGGGCATTAAGTTTTGTTGTTTGGGCACATCATATGTATGTGAGCGGGATGAATCCGTATTTTGGGTTTTTCTTTGCAACGACTACATTAATTATCGCGATACCAACCGCCATAAAAGTTTATAACTGGGTATTGACCTTGTGGAAAGGCAATATTCATTTAACGACACCGATGTTATTTGCAATAGGCTTCATTTTTACTTTTACACACGGTGGTTTAACAGGTCTTTTCCTTGGCAATGTAGTGGTCGATTTACCCTTATCGGATACTTATTTCGTGGTTGCACATTTTCATATGGTAATGGGAGTTTCACCAATTATGGTGCTATTCGCAGCTATCTATCATTGGTTCCCTAAGGTTTCCGGCAAACATCTTAATAAGGGATTAAGTAAGCTCCACTTTTGGATTACGTTTTTGGGTACTTACGCGGTTTATCTACCAATGCATTACCTCGGTTTCCTTGGAGTACCAAGACGCTACTATGCGACCGGCAATACTGATTTTATCCCCGCGTCAGCGCAAGACCTAAACGCAAGCATAACCATCGCTGCTCTCATCGTAGGCGTTGCGCAGCTTATCTTTATTTATAACGTCATTATTAGTTTACGAAAAGGCGATAAGGCCGAACCCAACCCATGGGGTGCAACAACCTTAGAATGGCAAACTGCCGACACACCTCCTACTCACGGCAACTGGGGAAAAAGTTTACCTGTGGTGCATCGTTGGGCTTATGATTTTAGTGTGCCGGGTGCCAAGTATGACTTTATTCCACAAAATATGGCCGAAGTGGATGTTGAACGAGCCGCAGATGAAGATTTAGGCAGCACGGGTAATGAAGCCGGTGATGGTAAAAATCCATGAGTTTTTTTAAAACGCTAGCTGAAAAACCTTGGCAGACGCAGACAGCGGGTGCCAACTTTGATGAGACTATAGCGGAGCCTTATCGAATCCCTCAAAAAATAGCGCTTCGCTTCTTTCTGGGTATTGTAGGTGTTATATTTTTCCTTTTCATGGTTACTTTTTTATCGCGTACTCAGTACCCGGATTTTCAAGCTTTAGCGGGAGAGCCTTGGAAACCGTTTACGGATTCGACGCTACTTTGGTTTAACACTGGAGCTTTGCTATTGGCGAGTATCTTTTTGCAATTGACCAAAACGTTTAGTCGAAACAAAAATATCAATGGTGTTATTTTCGGACTGCTCTGCTCTACCGTTTTTACCCTAGTGTTTTTATTCGGACAAATTCATGTATGGAACCAACTCGCTTCTTTAGGTTATTTCATGACTTCGAACCCGGCAAACAGCTATTTTTATTTGTTTACGGCAATACATGGCCTGCACCTAATTGGTGGTCTGTTTGCGCTAGCTAATGTTGCGATACCATTTTTTTCAACCCGATCATTTGAAGCGCTGACAAAGAGTCTGGATTTGTGTAAGACCTATTGGCATTTCTTATTTATTATTTGGATTTTACTTTTTCTCTTATTAACTGGCACGTCAGAAACCTACAACACCATCGCCGTGTTGTGCGGTTTTTAAGGAGTAAACTATGAACACAACCGTTGCTGAAAAAGATAAAGGTTGGAGTAGCCTAGTCGACGATTGGTCTGCCGACAAACAAACTTTCGATGTCCCTTGGGGCAAGTTGATGATGTGGATATTTTTGTTAAGCGATACGTTTATATTTAGTATCTTCTTAACTGGATACATGAGTGTCCGCATGACGGCCACTGCTGAATGGCCGCCTACCAGTGAAGTTTTCGCGCTAATGATTAACGGTCATCATGTACCACTTTTGCTAATTGCGATTATGACCTTTATATTAATCACCAGTAGTGGCACCATGGCAATGGCGGTTAATTATGCTTATCAAGGAAAGAAGAAAAGAGTTTTCTGGCTGATGATCACTACTGCGATATTAGGCGCTTCTTTCGTAGGCATGCAGGCATTTGAGTGGACCAAGTTAATTGTAGATGAAGGAGTCAGACCTTGGAGTAATCCAATGGGCGCAGAGCAATTTGGAGCGAGCTTTTTTATGATCACCGGATTTCATGGATTACATGTTACCGCGGGGGTAATTTACCTCACCGTTGTCGCCAATCGTGTGCGCAAAGGATATTACGATAACAAAGGTTTTCATATTGTCGAAATCACTGGGCTTTATTGGCATTTTGTTGATTTAGTTTGGGTATTCATTTTCGCTTTTTTCTATCTTTGGTAAAAAAAGCACGATTAGTTTTAAGGGGATTTTTATGTCAGATACAGCAGGACAACAACACCCAATAAGTGTTTACTTAAAAATTTGGCTGCTACTTTTTGTACTGAGCACCTTTTCATACCTAGTAGATTTTTACGAGGTTCAGGGATATCTACGTTGGACCTTAATCCTAATTTTTATGTTTCTAAAAGCAGGTCTTATTGTCGGTATATTTATGCATCTGGCTTGGGAAAGGTTGGCTTTGATTTATACCATTTTGATTCCGCCAATGGCTATTTTGGTATTGATCACAATGATGGCAACCGAAGCGGACTACATCTTTTTGAGTCGTATTCTCTTCTACAAAATAATATAGATCATATACGCAGGTGCAGGTTTCAAAAACCAAGTTATTCGTGAGAGTGCTATTGCTTTGCTTAGCGGCAATTTATTCTGTATATACGGTTTTTCAACACAATAGAGAGAGACTTCCCTTAATCAACGGGGTGATAATTCCTGAAGCCAAAGCGCTCGGTAAATTCTCCATAATTGATCATAATGATCGTCCTTTTTCTAATCAACAACTCGTCGGAAAATGGCATTTACTCACCTATGGCTACACCAATTGCCCCGATGTTTGCCCTATGACACTCAACGTTTTAGCGCAATTAAAGCAAAAACTGAAATCAGAAAATAAATTTGATGATTTAGAGGTATTGTTCTATTCAATCGATCCTGAAAGAGATACGACAAAACGGCTAGCTGAATATCTCCCATTTTTCGATGATGATTTTTTGGGCTTAACCAACCCCAAATTTTCCGTAGAAAAAGGGTCAATTTTTGAAAAAAATCTTGGCATGATTTCAGTTCTAACTCAGTCAAAAGACCAGCAAGAAATCGAAGCCTATGGAAAATACAGAGTCAGTCACGGATATATGCTGTATTTAATTAATCCTGATGGGGCACTTCAAGCGGTGTTCAGACCAACAAAAGGCGTAGCGAGCGTTAGTTTTTATACGGTTGAGACACTTTATCAAGACTATATATTAGTGAGAGATTATTTTGGATAGTTTTGCTTAACTCTAAGTATCTTAAAACCAATTAAACACCCTACACTGATTAGTGCAATACCTATCCATCCGTTTCGGAGAATTAAATAGCCGATCCCAAAGTTAAATGAAAAGAACGCGGCGATAGCAAGTGCTGATAATTTTAAGCCATCAGATAAAAAATTATGAGGTTGTAAATCGGTTGACTGATAAATATTTTTCCAACCCCAAATGCCCGGCCTCACTAGTTTTACAAATTCAACCAGGGTTTCTTTTTGAACGGGTTTGGTTGCAAAGGTGACGATTAGCCATGTGACTGTCGAAATGCTAACAGTGACAAATAGTTTGGATGAGTAGAGCCATTCAGGACGGAAGTAATGAATGTAACTAGCGGTAACGCCCGATGCGATCATTCCCGATATTTCGGTCCAAGCATTGGCTCTCCACCAAAACCACCGAATTATCCAGGTTAAGCCTGCTCCGCTAGCAAAAGTTAGCAGAAATTTCCACGCACCTGCAACAGAGTCTAAGTTCTTTGAAATAATCACTGCAATAATCAACAACACCCCCATCGATATTCTAGAAACTAGTATGTAGTGTTTAGTTGTCTGATCTTTTACGATAAAACGCTTATAGATATCGTTGACGATATAAGAGCCTCCCAGATTTAAATGGGTATCAATGGTTGACATAAAAGCGCCCACCAAGCCAACGACTACTAAGCCCAACAACCCATGAGGTAAGACTTCCACCATCATTTTGGGGTAGATCATTTCAGGATCACCGATTCCTTGAAAAACCAGAACACCACACAAAGCTGTAATAATCCATGGCCATATTTGAAAAATATAAGTTAAAACCGTGAACAAGGCACTACCCTTAAATGCATCATTTTCACTTTTCGCCGATAAAATTCTCTGGATGTGTTTTCCGCCACCGTCTGAATACTTATGTGCCCACCATTGCATTAAAATATATATCATAAACACTGATAACGGCAGTAACGAATTATCTTCAAAACTCGGGAAAAAATTCAAAAGGCTGGGAGCATCGCCTGACTCTCCTTGTAATCCTGTAATAAGAGAGTCAATGCCTCCAACATGCTGAACAGATAGATAAGCGAGGATTATTGATCCGAAAAGAGCAATAAAATATTGCAAGAAATCTGTAATGACAACACCGTAAAAACCAGATGCGACAGAATAAATAAACACCAGAATAACCGTCGGCCACAAGATATAATTAATGTCGACGCTGGTGATCCCAGCCATCACTTTTGTTAGTGAGAGGAAAACCCATCCCATAATAAAAGCGTTGAAAATAATGCCAAAATAAACGCCTTTGAATAATCGGAGATACTTAGCACTATTTCCCGAGTAACGTTTTTCGATAATCTCAGCATCGGTAATGACTTTAGAGCGGCGCCATAACCTTGAGAAAAAGAACGTTACCATGATGGCTGAGATAGCACTCGACCACATAAACCAAACACCGCCTATGCCTTCGGAGGCTACGAATCTGGTCACTGCGATAGGAGTGTCGATGGAAAAATTAGTAGCAGCCATGGAAACGCCCAACAGCCACCAGGGCATAGTACGACCACCAATAAAGAAGTCTTCCACTGAATTAGAAGCCTTGTTAGTAAAATAGATCCCCAATATGAATATTAAAACTAAGTACAATGCAATAATGGAAAAATCGAGGTTGTTTAAGTAACTCATGCAGGCTCTCTCATATGTCAATAGTTAATTTTACACTAGTTGGCTAATTACCCCTATTTCCAATGTTATGGATCTCGGAATTGAAGACTCGTGCTAGTATAAGTTTCTACCGACTTAATAATAAGACGTTCAAATTGCTAGATGAATTTTTATTAATCGCTATAGCCCATTTATTTGCGGTAGCTAGTCCAGGCGCGGATTTTGCGGTGGTGTTACGCAATACACTTCAGTCCGGAAAGAGAGCTGGCGTAGCGACCGCAGTCGGCATTGGTTTGGGGATACTGGTCCACGTTGGGTATACCTTGCTTGGGGTAAGTCTGGTTTTATCTCAGTCGCCTATTTTATTTAAAACGGTCAAATATTTGGGTGCGGCTTATCTTCTTTGGTTAGCTTTCAAAAGTTTTAAATCTAGAAAATCAATGGCACATAAAAACGCAAAAATAGTAGATGAAAAAATATCAATACTGCACGGCATCAAGCAAGGGTTTATTGTTAATGTATTAAATCCTAAGGTTACAATATTTTTCGTCGCTCTGTTTACGAGTGTTATAAGTCCTCAAACACCCATTTGGTTACAATTGATTTATGGCCTATGGCTATCGCTATACACTATAGCTTGGTTTATGTTTGTAGCATGGGGATTTTCCCGCGAGTGGGTACTCGCTTGGTATCGTGGCAATGGTCATTTGATCGATTGGGGAATGGGTGTCGTACTTTGCTTGATTGCAATTCGGTTATTACTTTAGGTGATCGTCTTTTTGGTAGAAGCTGCGTCTCGCTGCGATGGGATGTTTGGATTCGAATATGAAGCTTGGTCAAATGAGTCCTACTCTAGCATTTTTCGCGGCGAGACGCGCGCTCCTACCGTTATTTATGGCTAAGCAAGGGAAAGAATTACTACCACATATCACGGATCCTTTTTTGTACATTAGAGAGTCCTTGATATTGTATAGTTGGTTCTGCAACTAAACTCTTTTGCTCGGGATAAAAAGTTGTTTCTAGACACTGACTCACTTTGTTAGTTAAAAATCGGCTTTTAGCGCCATAAACATGTTTATCGCCGTATTTTGGTTGTTCAGGAACCCAATATTTTAAAGGCTGAATAAGGTGCAAGTTCTGTTTAGCACGAGTGATGGCAACATTAAGAAGGCGCCTCTCTTCTTCAATTGCTTTTGCATCGTCAGCAGCATATTCATTTGGAAAATTTCCATCGGCAACATTCAAAATAAAAACATTTTGCCATTCTTGTCCCTTGGCGCTATGGATGGTAGAGAGTATTAAAAAATCATCATCTTTATGCGCTTTGTCACATAGATCACCTGAGGAGATCGGTGGATCAAGCGTTAGCTCACTAATAAAGGATTCTCGCGTTGGGTACTGTCCGGCGATAGTAGCTAATTGTTCTAAATCGCCCTCTCTGACATAAAAATCTTGGTAGTTTTCTTCCAACAACGGTTGATAGAATAATTTAGCCAATTCCATTTGGCTTGGCCATTGGCCATCCTGCGACTGGGAACTTATAAGCAAATCAAGCAGATGCTTCCAACTACTGGTTGCGCTATTGGGTATTTTAAAATGATCAAGTGCGCTAAATTTAAATTGATAAAGTTGTAAATAATCTAGTATTTTCATTGCTGTGCTTGGGCCAATTCCTGGTAGCAGTTTGAGTACGCGAAACCCTGAAATACGATGTTTAGGATTGTCTAACCAGCGAACAATTGACAACAAGTCTTTTACGTGTGCGGCTTCTAGAAATTTTAAACCACCATATTTTACGAAGGGTATATCATGGCGCATCAATTCAATTTCTAAGCGGTCACTATGATGTCCGTTGCGAAATAAAACCGCTTGTTGGCGTAAATCAACTCCTGATTCTCGCTGGTTAAGAACCTGTTCTACAATGTATTGGGCTTGTGCTTGATCATCTTCCACAGAAACCAGATAGGGTTTGTTTAGTTGAAACCAATTTTTGGTTGTTTTATGACTGAGTAATTCCTTTTTGTAGCCAAGTTTGCTCTCCGCAAGCAATTGATTAGAAAGATCCAAAATGGGCTGAATAGAGCGGTAATTGGTTCTCAATGAAATCACTGCAGCTGCTGGGGAAAATAGTTTAGGAAAATTTAAAATATTCTCGATTTCCGCGCTTCTAAAACTATAGATTGACTGAGCGTCATCACCAACAACAGTTAAACCTTTTCCATCAGGGAAAATTCTAGTGAGAATGCCGGCTTGAAGAATATTGGTATCTTGATATTCATCCACCAATACATGCTCAAACTGTGCGCGAATGAGATCGGAAATCTCTTTTACCTCGACCAGATGATACCAATAAAGTAATAAATCATCGTAATCTAGGGTTATTTGTTCAAGTTTACGTTCGCTATAAAGTTTAAATAATTGTCTCAGCTCGGTTGACCAATCTTTACACCAGGGAAAATCTTTTTTAAGTATTTTTTCAATGGGTTCTTGTGCATTAACGCATCGCGAATAAATATTAATACAGGTAGATTTCTTAGGAAAACGTTTCGCCTTTTTGCTCAACTTTAGTTCGTGGCGTAATAAATCAATTAAATCCTCGGCATCATTACGATCGATAATAGTGAACTTTGGATCCATTCCAATCGACTTCCCATAATGTCGAAGTAATCGATTAGCAATGGAGTGAAAAGTACCCATCCAAGGAATATGAATTGGGCTGTTGGAACCAATATTGGTCTTTTTAGCGACCTTTTTCGATTTGGATTGCTTCAATTGGTTAATAACGATCCGTTTAGTTCTATCCACCAATTCTTTAGCGGCACGTCGTGAGAAAGTCATTATCAATATTCGATCAGCCGCTACGCCATTAGTAATTAGATGGGCGGCTCGATGCGCTAGGGTATTAGTTTTTCCAGTACCTGCGCCGGCAATAATTAATAATGGATTGCTAAAAAAGTTTCCAGCGGTGTCATAGTCGCCAAAAGTAACCGCTTGTTGTTGTTGCGGATTGAGTACAATCTCATTCATATTAATGCTTTAGACTTTAAGCAACGCTTTGTTTTAAATCATGCATACGATCAGTACGGCTAGCAATTTGATTTCTGATATTGACATGGAGATTAGCATTGATATTAAAATTAAATGCAGATTGTCGGCTAGTTTTTTTTGAAAACAAGGAGCTAAATTGATGCTTAAATGGATGTTGATGACTGTTCTTAGGATTAATTAAAGCGTTAGGAAGTCTTAACGGCGAACGCCTCAAATAACGTTTCACGGCAATACTAATATCATTTTTCAACAGAGCGAGTTGCATTGCTTGCGAGGATATATGCGGACTCTCTTTATTTGATACCGGGAACAAATACTCGGATTGCGCAGCTGCTGAAAACAGCTGAATAGAAGCAACATTTGAACATGCTTGTGTTTTTATTTGAAGTAATTGTCGCGCTCTCATAACTTGTATTCTAATATTTAGCATTAGCTTAACGGGAATATTCAATACAAAATTAGTTTCCCCGGAAGTCTTTCGCACAATTATTGTGTTTTTTCTAATATCAATATCTGTCAGTCTTAAATTAACGACTTCCCTTAGCTTTAACCGGCCCAGGGAGGCAAGTTCTGCCATGAGTTGACTGTTTCCTTGTAGATGTCGAATAACAGACTGACAAGCAGTGGTGCCAAAATGCTCAATAAATCCTTTCCTACGTTTGTTTTTGATAAAAATCATGGGTTTAAGAGGGATCTGCAGCACTTGCTGATAAAGGTATTCTATTGCCGATAAAGCGCTCAATTGAGTTGACTCACTCAAATTATTTTCAGTCGCCAGAGAAGATAAAAAACTTTCAATATCAGCTTGGTTTAGATCCACGGGATGGTGTTTATTGTGGAATTGGCTAAATTTTAAAATCCAAATAACTTTCCGCTTAATCTCTTGATCAGACAATCCATCACGCTTTGCAAAGGATTTAACTCGATCAACCAACTGAATTTGTTGTATTTCAGGGCTGTTATCTTGAATAACGGTGGTCAAAGTAAGCATTTTTAACACCTCTATTTATACTAGTAGTACTAATGCTAGTTATATAAGTAGTAAAAGTCAAGCGTAATTCAGGTTAAGAGACTAAAGCGATGGTTGTTCTTTTGTGAGAGATCTCCTACAAAAGGTGTAAGCCATATCTGCTATTGAATAGGGGTTATCTCGAATTGTGGTTACCTAATATGTCCATTAAATTGAGAGAGTGT
>Ga0256847_1001436_pt1 | contig 12177 bp, 11 predicted proteins | sample TeddybearmetaG_FD_189099 | JGI IMG/M metagenome (GOLD analysis project Ga0256847, IMG submission 189099) | Hydrothermal vent microbial communities from East Pacific Rise, Pacific Ocean - Teddybear | ecosystem: Environmental > Aquatic > Marine > Hydrothermal vents | place: Pacific Ocean: East... | reverse complement strand
GCGCCTTCCGCTTCATCAAGGGCCCGATCTTTACCAGCCTGCTCATGGCCGACGAGATCAACCGCGCCTCACCGCGCACCCAATCGGCGCTGCTGCAGGCAATGCAAGAGAAGCACGTCACGATTGCGGGTGTGCGTTACGACCTGCCCGCGCCTTTCCATGTTCTGGCGACCCAGAACCCGATTGAACAAGAAGGCACCTACCCGCTACCCGAAGCCCAGCTTGATCGGTTCCTGCTGAAAATCGACGTCACCTATCCTGACCTCGATACAGAACGCCGTATTCTGGTTGAGACCACAGGTCTCGACGAACAGACCGTCGAAAGCGCTCTGACAGCGCAGCAGCTCATGGACCTGCAGACCTTGGTGCGCCAGATGCCAGTCGGCGAGAGTGTGCTCAACGCGATCCTCGCGCTTATTCGCGAAGCGCGGCCTGAACAGACCGGCGACGAACGGGTTCGCAAGTTCATTAACTGGGGACCAAGCCCGCGCGCTGGACAAGCCCTGATGCTCGCCTGCCGGGCTCGGGCCCTGCTGCGCGGCCGTCTCGCGCCGAGCATTGAAGATGTCGAAGCGTTGGCTGAACCGTGCCTCGCGCACCGTATGGGTCTGCGCTATGATCCAACTGGCGAAGCTCCAAGCTTGAACGCCCTCATTGATGACCTAGTAAAGAAAGCGGCCTGAACATGATCAAAACATATGCATTACCTTTCGCGCTTGGGCTTGCAGCCCTCGCAGCATGTGGCTCAGCGCGCCTCGACCCGGCGGCGCAAGTTCAAATCGATTGTCTGTCTGCGAAAACCGTCACGTCGATCTCAGACACCGTAAAAAATGGCCTGATGGCTGGCCAGACACCGGATGAGCTGAGTACGGTTGAAGCCGACGAGATGGCCGCGAGCTTGGCCAAACTCAATGCCAGTTACCCTGGCAAAATCGCGCGGGCTCATTTCATATCCACAACCTCTAAAGGCCTTAAAGCCATCCAAACCGCTGTGCAAAACCCCGATGGGGCACAAGAAGCGCACACCCTGATGCAACAAACCTTTGATCTCGCTGCATCCTGCACATTTGAGGGGCCATGAACCACACTGTCTGGGCCGTCTTTACGATCGTGGCGGCTAGCCTGACCCTTTCTGCTTGCGGGGTACGCGAGCGTATATCTACAGATGACAAGGCCACATTGGACTGTTTAGCCTCGCAAACCGTGGTCAGCTTGACCGCGCAAGTGCGCGACGGGTTGCAAGCGGGTATGCAACCGGGCGAGTTATCCGGCCTGCAAGCGGTATTGACCGCAGAAGGTCTCAATTCGGCCAAGACTCTGTTTCCTAATCAACCGATGAACCAGACCTATTACGAGTATAATGTCGCCCGGCGCACCACGGCAGTCCAAGAGGGGCTGAAAAGCCAAGACAGCCTGTCCGACGCGTATCAATTGATGACCCAAACGCTGGACTTAGGCGCAACCTGCGTGATTGAGGGTTTGCCAAGTTGACGACCCTTTCCGACCTTCGTGCGGATGCGGAAGCAATTGCGCGTCAGCTTCCGGGATTGACCCTGAGTGCGGCTGCCGCAGATGTGATCCATCCCGGCGCGGCGGGGCGGCGGCGTGCCGGTTCGGGTGAACAATTCTGGCAGTATCGCCGCTACGCACAAACCGATGCCGCGGATCGCATCGACTGGCGACGTTCGGCCCGCGGGGATGAGTATTTCGTCCGCGAAACCGAACTGGAAACAGCCCGCACCATCCTGTTCTGGAGCGATCCACACGCCGGGTTTGACTGGTCCGGCGAAACCTCCCGCGAAACCAAAGCAACCCGCGCCAAAGTCCTGATGCTGGCCCTCGGCACCGTATTGGCAAAATCTGGCGAGCGCGTCGGGGTGCTCGGCTCAGGTCGTACGCCAAGTCTGGGCAAAGGCGCCGCTGACCGTCTGGCTGAAGGCCTGATCAAGTCCGCCACCGGTACGCCGACCGACGCCTTGATGCCGCCCAAATCATCGGCCCTCGCTGTGATTGCCAGCGATTTTTATGATCCGATTGCGACATGGCAGGCCCGGCTGATGCCGCTGGCAACCAAGTGCAAGGATGGCGTCCTGCTCGCCATATCAGACCCGATTGAACACGACTTCCCATACACTGGGCGCACCAAGTTCACACGGCCCGGCACCGGGTTGGACCGTATCTTTGGCCGCGCCGAAACGGTGCGCGGTGATTATCTCGCCCGCTTCAAGGCTCACGAATTGGCACTTGCACACCTCGCCGCCAGCATGGGTTGGGCCGTGGTCAAGCATCGCACCGATACCCCTGCCATTCGCGGCGCGGCAGCATTGCAACTGGCCCTGCAAGGCTTCGGAGCGAAAGCATGACGCTCGGCCCATTCCTGTTCATGGCACCTTTGGCCTTGCTCGGCCTGATCGCTTTGCCGATCATCTGGTATGTCTTGCGCGCCACCCCGCCAGCACCGAGACTCGCTGACTTGCCTAGCCTGCGCCTGCTTGATGATGTTGACCCGCGCCAAGAAACACCGGCCCGCACACCTTGGTGGTTGTGGTTGCTGCGCCTGATCGCTGCCACGGCTGTCATTATTGGACTGTCGCAGCCGATCTATGCGCCGGGCGCAACACCCGGCGGCGCCACTAGCGGCCCGGTTCTGGTCGTAATTGATGATGGCTGGACCTCATCCCAGCGTTGGGGCGAATTGCGCGGCGCGGCAATGTCCGCGCTCGATGGCGAAGACCGCGATACGCCAGCGCACGTGCTGCTCACCGCGCCGCGTGCGCTCAACATTGATCCTGCTGAGCGCCTAAACCGCACCGCCTTTGAGGCCCGCGTGCGCTCCCTGCAACCGCAGCCATGGGCAACGAACCGCGCCGAGGCCCTTACGCGCCTGAACGAGAGCGGCCTGCAACCGGCCCGCATTCTCTGGCTCACTGATGGTCTCGACCCGGCCTCAGCGGCGCCATTTGCCCGCGCCCTTGCCGCCAAAGCCCCGCTTTCAGTCTATGCAGCGCCGCCTCGCGGACCGGTCGCCATTTCAGCCCTGTCGGCTGACACAACTGGCGTCGCCCTGACGGTCCGCCGCGCTGAAACCGCCAACGCGTCCAGCCATTTCGTCTCCGCTTTAACGCTGGACGGGGCGGCGCTCGCGACTGCCGAAGCGGTGTTCTCTGCAGGCGAAAACGCCACAACAGCGCGCTTCGCCCTGCCCCCGGCTGCCTTGTCCCGGATTGCCCGGTTTCAGGTCACCGGCACGTCTAGCGCGGGCAATGTCTGGCTCTGGGATAGTGCTAACCGATCGCGCCGGGTTGGACTGGTCAGCGGCGACAACACGGCCCAGCCACTGCTCTCCGACATGCACTATATCCGCAAAGCGCTAGAGCCCTTCGCGACGATTACCGAAGGCGACCTTAACCAGTTGATTGAGGACAATCCGGACGCGATTATTCTTACGGATATTGGCCAGATTGATGCAGTCAGCCGCGACGCGGTGACAGCTTGGGTCGAAGCCGGCGGCGCACTGATCCGCTTTGCCGGGCCGCGCATGGCAGCGCAGGGCGACGACCTCGTTCCAGCCCCCTTGCGCCGAGCTTCGCGCGAAATTGGCGGCGCATTGACTTGGGAAGAACCGCAACCTCTCGGCGCATTCCCGGAAACCTCACCTTTTGCCGGATTGATCCCGCCCAGCGATGTTACGGTGCGCCAGCAAGTGCTTGCCCGGCCCGGCCCGGAATTGTCACGGCGGACATGGGCCCGGTTGGCCGATGGCAGCCCGCTCGTCACCGCAGACCGGCGCGGCGAGGGCACATTGATCCTGTATCATGTCACGGCTGGTCCTGACTGGTCAGACTTGCCCTATTCGGGCGTGTTTGTGGACATGTTGCGCCGAACCATTGCAGCTGGCCAAGGCGAAGCTATCGCGGATGAAGACGGCCTCTACACCCCGATCCTGTCGCTCAGCGGCGCGGGGCGTCTTAGCTTGCCCAGTTCGAACGCGACACCTTTGCTGGCGGCTGATTTCGCGACTACGTCGCCATCCGAAATCCATCCACCGGGCCTGTATCAGGGGCCGTCTGGCACCCGCGCCCTGAACGTCGCCGATGATTATCGCCCGGCGACTATGAATGAGTGGCCCGCCAGTGCGGTTTTGCTAGGCGATGCTGAAGCCAAGACGCTGCGCCTTGGCGGCCTGTTGCTGGGATTTGCGGCGCTCTTGCTGGCGCTCGATCTGATTATCGCACTGGCGCTTGCAGGTCGATTACCACGAAGGCGCGGCATGGCAGCAGCCATCTTGCTCACCGGGGCAGCCATATTGATGCTAGACATTCAGCAACCAGCCAATGCTCAGAGCCATTTCGGGGCCGCTCCTGTCACTGAGCCCCGCAACAAGGAAACCGAAGCCGCGCTCGAAATGCGGCTGGCTTATATTGAAACAGGTGACCAACGCGCAGACCGCGCCGCCAGAGCTGGCCTCAACGGTCTCAGCTTTACGCTATTCCAGCGCTCCAGTGTCGAACCTGCGGAGCCTCATGCGGTGAACCCGGAAACCGACGCCTTGAGCGTCTATCCAATCTTGTTTCTATCACTCCCGAGCAATCCAGAGCCATTAAGCGCGGTCGCGATTGCCAATCTCAACACCTACATGCGCAGCGGCGGCGCGCTATTCATTGATACGCGCCAAGGCAGCTCGATTGGCGGCGGTAATAGTTTCGATGGCCTCAACGCCGTGCTGCCCGGACTCGACACGCCAGCATTGGCACCGGTGCCAGAGGACCATGTACTAACCCGCAGTTTCTACCTGCTCGACGGGTTTCCCGGCCGCTACACAAATCGCCGCCTGTGGATGGAAGCCAGCGGCGCTGCGAATGCCGAGAACCGGCGTGGCGACGGGGTCAGCCGACTATTTGTTGGCGATGCCGACTATCTCGCCGCATGGGCAATCGATGAACGTGGCCGCCCACTCTACTCAGTCGATGGCGGCGATCAGCAGCGTGAAATGGCCAAACGGTTCGGGATCAATCTGGTGATCTATGTCCTCACCGGAAATTACAAGGAAGATCAGGTTCACATCCCTGCTCTGCTTGAGCGGCTTGGCCAAGATGACGACGAACCTGCGGTTCCGCTCGACGGTGTGATCCCATGATTGAAGCGGCGCGCCTGTCTTTCCATCCGTTGATTGCATGGCCGTGGTTGTGGGCGCTGGCAGGCCTCTGCTTTGTTGCTTTTCTGGCTTACACCATGCTGGGCGGGCGGGCTTGGCTGACCCGCGCGCTTGGGCTCGCGGTGATCTTGGCCGCCATCTCAAACCCTGCGATCATTCAGGAAGAACGCGAACCTCTACCCTCAGTCGCAGCGCTTATTCTCGACAAGTCCGACAGTATGGATTTCGGCGACCGCACGGTGATTGCGCAAGCCGCGTTTGAAAAACTTCGCAGCGAACTCGACGCTGATACCGCCATCGAACTACGTGTCGCCGAGATTGAAAGCAGCGGCGATGGCACGCGTTTGCTGGGTGCGCTCGAAGGCCTGATGGCCGATGTCCCGCGCGACCGTATTGCTGGCGCTATCCTGATCACGGATGGGCAAGTTCACGATGTCCCACCCGATCTGTCGCGCCTCACTGAACTAGGGCCTGTCCACGCACTGATCACTGGCGATCCCGATGCTGGAGATCGCCGGATTACTCTGGTTGAAGCGCCTGACTTCGACATTGTCGGTGAGGAGGCCGAGTTTATCATTCGCGTTGACGATCCTGACGGCGGCCGCATCGCTGTCTCTGTCGCCATCAATGGTGGCCGCGAAACCCACGTGTTTGTCGAGGCTGGTCAGGACACACCGGTTCCGATCGAGATCGAACGACGCGGCGACAATATTGTTGTCTTTGAAACCCCCGAAGGCCGCCGAGAATTGACCCTCGCCAATAATCGCACTGCTGCGACACTATCAGGCGTGCGCGATGGTTTGCGGGTCCTGCTGGTAACCGGGCGGCCGAACTCTGCCGGGCGTGTCTGGCGCGATCTGCTCAAGTCTGATCCGTCGGTTGATCTGGTTCACTTCACCATCCTACGTCCACCCTACAAGAATGACATCACGCCGCTAGAACAGATGGCGCTGATTGCCTTCCCGACCGAGGAATTGTTCGAGGATAAACTGACCAGCTTTGATCTCGTCATCTTCGATCAGTATGAACGCCGCGGGGTCATCACCATGGCCTACCTTGCGGACGTCGCGCGTTATGTTGATGAAGGCGGCGCTTTGCTGATCGTCGCCGGGGAAGATTTCGCAGGCGGTGCCAGCCTCGCCCGCACCCCGCTAGCTGGCGTTTTACCGGCGCTACCAACCGGCCAGATCGTGACCACAAGGATCATACCGGAACTCTCCGATGCGGGACGACGCCACACGATTACCGAGGACATGCAAGATCAGGAATGGGGCGCTTGGCTGCGCTATATTCAGACCCGCGCCGACACTGGCGACGTGCTGATGGTCGCGCCTGATGGCTCGCCTTTGCTGGCGGTTGACCGGGTTGGTGATGGCCGGGTTGCGCAACTTCTGTCTGATCAGATATGGCTTTGGGCACGCGGCTATGATGGCGGCGGCCCCTTCGCGGACCTGATCCGCCGAATGGTGCACTGGCTGATGAAAGAACCAGAACTGGATGAGCGCCAGCTACAACTGATTGCTGAAGGCGACACGATCCGAGCCAATCTGCGCACGCTGGCCGATCAGGCCGCGCCGCTAATCATCGAAACCCCGCAAGGCAGCTTCCTCGAACCAGAATGGCGTGTTGAAGGCCCCGGCAGCTATAGCGCCGAAGTGCCCGTCGATCAGCTTGGTCTCTACCGCGCGCAATCAGGCGGCTTGGAAGCAGTTGCTCTGAACGGACCAGCAAACCCGCGCGAGTTCGCCGCTCTGGAAGCGACAGGCGACGTGTTACGGCCACTGACCAGCACGACAGGCGGCGGCATCTATACGCTTCAGGATACTGGCGATATTCCGGATTTTCGCATGGTCACACGCCGGGCCAAAGCCGATGGCGGAAACTGGCTTGGCCTGCGCGAGCGCGGCGCTTATGCCGTGCGCAGCTCGACCTCTTTGCCATTATTGCCGGGACTATTGGCGGTCTTGCTCGCACTCGCAGCGATGATCTGGGCCTGGCGCCGCGAAGGGCGTTAGAGATACGCCGCTGGATTTACCGGGACACGAACATCGCCGCTTAGCTCATTTGGATCACCCGCCAGCGCGCGGACCATGACACGGCCCGGGTCCTGTGGTCCGGGCAGCGATAATTGCCCGGGTTTGACCGCTTCAAAACCAAGCTCTCCGAAATAATCAGGCGCGCCAATAATGATCGCTGCGCCCCAACCTGCCTTGGTTGCCGCCTCTAGCGCTTCGCCAGTGACACTGAGACCAAGCCGCTGACCTTGAAAATCTGGATCAATCGCCACCGGGCCGACAAATATCGCCGCTACACGCGCCTCTCCGACCTCTATCGGCCAAATCCGGCAAGCGCCAATGAGCTTGCCATCCTGCATCGCAACGCGGCTGAGCGCTGGCAGCGATACCGTACCTTCACGCAAGCGTTCCGCCGTCTTGGCGAAGTGGCCCGGCCCGAACGTCTTGTCATACAGCGCTTCGATGGCGTCTGCATGCAGCTCCGGCGTTTCTAGAATAATTTCAAGCATGGTGCGGGCTGTAGGATCGCCGGCGCAGAAACACAACTAATATTCCCAAGCCACCAATTGCGCGCGAACCGCCTCAACGAAGGCCAAAGGCTGGTCCAGCATCACGTGGTGCTGGGCATCCGTAATCGACACCATCGTCATGTCATCACGCAGGTCGCGCATATAGTCCCATATCTTATCCGGCATCAGGACTGAATGTTCGCCGCGCATCACGCAGAGACGGCACGAGATTGCACTGAACATGGCAACCGGCTTGGCCATCGCCTCGAAGCGCTGCCAGATCGAGCCATCAAACTTCCACGTCCAACCGGTTTGGTCATCGCTATTGGTCACCTGTTTCAGGCTGTGACGCGCGATATAGTCGACAATATAGTGGTTCTTACAGTCTTGCGGCGGGGCAAGACGGAACCGCGCTAAAGCAGAGGTCAGATCGGGATAGGCGCGGTTCCGGCCGCCGCGACTTGGCGGACCTTCCCACTCATCATCTGGCGGGCGAACCGGGCTATCGACCAGCATCATGCCAGCGAACCGGTCGCTGTGCTCGCTACCGGTCAGCATAGTAATGAAGCCGCCAAATGAGTGCGCCACGATGACAGGCTTGCGTCCGCCTTCAAACAGGCCCGCATCCTCGCACACCGCGATCTGCTCAGCGCTGAACTGCGCCATTGTATATTGCTCACGCCAAGTACTGTCGCCCATGCCCGCAAAAGTCATCGCCACAACATGGTAGTCATCGGCAAAATACGGCGCGATAAAGTCATACCAATGCGCATGCGCGCCGTTGCCGTGGACCAGCAGCAAGCCGGGTTTGGTCACATCGCCCCAACGCTGATAGCGAACGCTTGCGCCGTCCACGTCCACCCAATGGGTCTCATACGGCGTTTCAACCGCGCGCTTGAACCAGTCCGGTGCCCGCGGTATTTCGCCCGCATAGGGCACCAATACGGCCAAATCGACCTGTGCGTTTTCACCGTCAGCCATCGCTAGTCTCGTCTTTCAATCACTTTGAACACGCCAGTTCCGGTCATCAGGGTTTTCTCACCGCTCCAGATCCGGCCTTGTACGGTATGAATACCGTCAACGTGCGAAATCACTTCGCCGCGCCCCTCTATCCATGCCCCGTGCTTGGCGCCAGACAAAAAGTCACATACTAGCCGGATTGTGACCCACCAGGTGTCGTCGTCTTTCTCAACCGCGCCGCCCCAAGACATGTCAGCGAAAGTCATCAACATGCCGCCATGCGCATTCATCATGCCGTTCGTATGATGCTCCCCGACCCGGAAAGCGCGGGTCAGCCCGTCACCATCTCGCTTCTCGAACAGTGGCCCAACCTGACGCCCAAACCCGCGATGCCACGGCAATGGCACAAAGCCTTCTGGCACTTCATAAGTCTGGTTGCGGGTTAGATCATCAGTCATGGCGTCTGAAATGGCGGGCTGCGGGCTGCCCTGCAAGCCCTCACGTTGCGGGAAGCTGCTTTAGAGCTGCATCAAGAATGACGCCGTATTTGCCGACATATGCGCTGCAATCGGAACAGTTACGGTGCCGCTGAGCAGACGCAACGCCGCAAGACCCAGCCCGGTCACAAATACCGCGAACATGGCAGGCAGAGTATATTGCATATGCGGCAGGGTGAACGCTGCACTGGCGATCACGGCAGCAATGACCGGGTTAACGCCGCGCGCCATAGCCGCCCCCATGGCCACACCGCGAAAAGTTACTTCCTCAACCACAGGCGCCAATAGGATGGCGTAAAACAGGAAGCTCAAAGTCCAGTTGGCGCGCTCGAACGCTTCTAGGTCAACCCCATCTCGATACACCCAATCGCTCTGTTCTGGCATCATCATACCGACCAGCATTGCTGGCAAATAGAGGATAAGCGGACCAAGTACGATTGCGGCAAGCACCCACTCTTGGGTGGTTCGCATCGCCCCTGCAAAGGGGCCCGCCCCAATCATGTCACTCCAATAGCTGAGGACAGCAAACTGCAGAGCGACAGCGAAGCATCTGAGCATCCAGATAACTGAAAGTGGAAAACCTTCATTCGGTGCAAGTATTGCTGAAGAGCCCTCAATGATCAGAGTTGAAAACAAGATCGGCGCACACAGGACAAAAAACAACGCCGTCAGTGGCTCACGGCCGAGCGCCATTGGCGTATTGTAAGGCCCGGTCATCCTACAGCGTTACCGCTTTGCCTGTGGCTGCCGATTGCTGCGCCGCCAAGGCCATTTCAATCGACCGCAAGCCGTCCTGAGCCTGTACGGGCGCCAACGCCCCGATTGTCATTGCGCGGTGGAAATCGCGTAGATGAAACACGGTTGCGCCGTGATGCTGGCCCGCCGCTAAAATATCCGCCTCAACCCCAACCGTTTCTCGCTCAACGCCAGACCCATCACGCGACGAATAGGCAACGATGCCAGCCGGAACCTGAACCTCCAGCTTCCCGGTCTCCCCAATCGCAGAAATATCTTCGCGCTGCTCAGCCCCTTCTGCGAACATGCAAAAGTCGAGATGTGCGCGCGCGCCTTTGAAAAATCGATAATCACCATGGCATTATCCAATATGTCTGGTGCGGCCTTGTCAAAGGTTTCGTCTGGCGAGGGTGCATCTCGGCCAGCAGACGCATAGATCCGCACCGGCTCATCTTTCAGTGCCGTACGCATCAAATCGAAAAAATGACTGCAAATTTCGACAAATGTGCCACCAACAGGCGCATCCGTAAGCGGGGTAGATGGCCCGCGATGTTCGCGGATGGTCAACATACGCGGCGTTCCTGCCTCGCCGGCATGCAGGCGCTCAAGAAACCGCGCCACTGGCGGCATATACCGATATGCGAGCCCGACATGGGTTAGCGCCTCACGCGCTTCAGCCAGTTTCACTATGTTTTGGGCCTGCTTCAAATTCGAACAAAGCGGGCCTTCAACCAAGATTGCAAGATCACTGGTCATCAATTCGACCAGCATGTCATGATGCTCAAAGCTCGGGGTTGCCAGGATCACCGCATCGAGCTGCGCTGCAGCAATCATTTCACGCCATTCGCTATATATCGCAGGCCTGAAAGGCGAATTTCTCAGCGTCTCGAAAGTCCGGTTCATCGGCCTGTCATTCGGCTCGGCAACCGCAACCAGCTCTGCGCCTTCGACAAAAGCCAGCGAGCGAATATGTTCCTGCCCCATCCTGCCAGCCCCGATCAGGCCGTAACGGCGAACTTGGTCATGGGACATACGACACTCACTGCCTGAAAAACACTCTACACAGCCATTGGATAACCGTCAGGCAGCCGACGGCAATCGGTAAAAGCGAACCTCTCACAGGTGTAATCCGAGGCGGTGGTATGGGCCGCCCCCAATGATCATTTGGTTAGATTAAACGAGCCTGCTAATCGTCAGACTGCTTCGAATTCACCGTCACAGTCATCTCGTCGACCTTCTTGATCAGCGCCTCAGCCGAGCCATTGGTCTTGTCGAGCAAGGCAATGAACTGGGCTTGCTGCTCAATCGCCAACCAGATCAAATTGCCGTCGGCATTCAGCGCGATATCGACAACCTGATACTTGCCGCCGCGGTTAAGTACCCGCCAGCGGACTTCCATTTCCTTGCCATCAGCACGCAGAATCTTCGTGTCGACAATCGAATCACGTGAATTGCGATCAATCGACCCGATCACCGTGACATCGCGGCCTTTATATTCGTTGAAATAGAGCTCGTAGATTGCCAGTGCATATTCGCGAAACGAAGCGATATAGGCGTCCATCTCTTCCGGCGTGAAGCGTTTGGAATATTTGCCGATGGTGAACTTCGCCACGGCATCGAGATTGGCAAACTCATCCATATAACTGCGAAAGGCGACGCGGCGCTCAGCACTATCAACATCCGGCGCATTCAACGAACGCAGAACATCATTTGCGTTGGTTCGAACGTACTCTTCGGTACTTGTATCCGCAAAAGCAGGGGTCGCCGCAAAAGCGAGCATCGCTGCTGAGATAAGCCATTTCCGGGAGGTCATACTATCTTCCTACTCTGTTATTCTTCGTCGTCGCCAAAATCATAATCATCGAATTCAGGCAAATTTGCGAACGGGTCATCTTCTACTCGTCCATCACGTATCGCCGCGTCGCGCTGCTGGGTATAATTGCGGCGCAGAGCGATATAAGGTTCAGGCTGTTCGCGCAGGACTTCGACTTGTTCTATCAGGGCCTCGCGCACTGAAATGCCGCTCATAATACCGCGCGTGACCGCAAACTCGGTATCGCCTTCAAACTGGGTCCAGGTCAGTGGATCGAACGCGCGATCAATACCGGTTCCCAAGGCATCTCGAACATTGCTTGGACCGATCAGAGGCAGCATCAGATAAGCTCCCGTCGGCACGCCCCAAACGCCAAGTGTCTGGCCGAAATCCTCGCGATGCTTGGGCACACCTGCTGCAGTTGCCGGATCGAATATACCGCCAATCCCAACAGTGGTGTTGACCAGAAACCGCCCAACCGTGTCCAAGGCCG
>Ga0256847_1001435_pt1 | contig 12204 bp, 9 predicted proteins | sample TeddybearmetaG_FD_189099 | JGI IMG/M metagenome (GOLD analysis project Ga0256847, IMG submission 189099) | Hydrothermal vent microbial communities from East Pacific Rise, Pacific Ocean - Teddybear | ecosystem: Environmental > Aquatic > Marine > Hydrothermal vents | place: Pacific Ocean: East... | reverse complement strand
CTCAACCCGTGCTTGAAATGATGAATTACTTTTGAAATATTAAAGTTGTTTTGGAAGTAAAATTAACACGAGGCGAGAAGTTTATGCTGAGCGTAGTCGAAGTGAGCCTCTCAACCCGTGCTTGAAATGATGAATTACTTTTGAAATATTAAAGTTGTTTTGGAAGTAAAATTAACACGAGGCGAGAAGTTTATGCTGAGCGTAGTCGAAGTGAGCCTCTCAACCCGTGCTTGAAAAAATGGATTGCTTTTGAAATATTTAGAAAGTAAACTTTATTGAATATTAAAATATAACAGATGATAAATTATATTAAAGAGTCGTACAATGAGCTTAGAAATCATGTTACATGGACGCCATGGGCAGAGGCACAACGACTTACAGTTATAGTTGCAGTATTCTCTATTATTCTTGCTTTAGCAGTTTGGGGAGTTGATACTGTTTTTTCTGGTCTAGTTGAAAGGTATTTTGAATTAATTAAAGGATAAGAAACTTTAATAAAATGGCAGATAATAAAAGTACTAAAAATTGGTATATCATTCGTTCAGTTAGCGGTCAGGAAAATAAGATTAAAGCGTATATCGAATCTGAAATTACTAGACTAAAACTTGAAGACTTTATAGAACAAGTATTAGTGCCAACAGAAAAGGTAATTCAAATAAGAAAGGGAAAGAAAGTTAGTAAAGAACGTGTTTTCTTTCCTGGATATATTCTTATTCATGCAAATTTATCGGGAGAAATTCCTCACATAATAAAATCCATAAACGGTGTTATTGGATTTCTTGGAGAAACAAAAGGAGGAGATCCAATTCCAATTCGTCAAAATGAAGTTAATAGAATTTTAGGTAAGGTTGATGAGCTGGCAGTAGATGATGAAAATGTAAATATTCCTTTTGTAATTGGAGAAACAATTAAAGTAATCGACGGTCCTTTTAATGGATTTAATGGAACCGTAGAAAAAATAAATGAAGAAAAGCGTAAGCTAGAAGTAATGGTTAAGATTTTCGGAAGAAAAACACCATTAGAACTTAGCTATATGCAAGTAGAAAAATTTTAAAAACTGTTACGAAAATGTAATAGGAATTGTCTAAAGCTTCCACATTAGAAAATTCCGAATTAAATTAATAAAATGGCAAAAGAAGTTGATAAAGTCGTAAAGTTACAAGTTCGCGGTGGTGCTGCGAATCCTTCGCCTCCAGTTGGACCTGCATTAGGTGCTGCTGGTGTAAATATCATGGAATTCTGTAAACAATTTAACGGAAGAACCCAAGATAAGCAAGGAAAAATTTTACCAGTTGCTATTACAGTGTATAAAGACAAATCGTTTGATTTTGTTATAAAAACACCACCAGCAGCTGTGCAAATTCTTGAGGCAGCCAAAGTAAAAAAAGGCTCTGGCGAACCTCATGTTAGAAAAGTAGCAACTATTTCTTGGGATCAAGTAAAAGCAATTGCAGAAGATAAAATGCCTGATTTGAATGCATTTACTATTGAGTCTGCTATGAAAATGGTAGCTGGAACTGCACGATCAATGGGAGTTAAAATTAAAGGTGCTGCACCTTTTTAATTTGTAAAGACATTAAAGAATGGCAAAATTAACAAAAAAGCAAAAAGAAGCTAATAGTAAAGTGGATGCTGCAAAAGCATATTCACTTAGCGAAGCTTCAGCTTTAATAAAAGAAATAACCAGTGTAAACTTCGACGCATCTGTAGATTTGGCGATAAGACTTAACGTGGATCCACGTAAAGCTAACCAAATGGTAAGAGGTGTTGTAACGTTACCACATGGTACAGGAAAAGATGTAAAGGTATTAGCATTAGTTACTCCCGATAAGGAGGCTGAAGCTAAAGAAGCCGGTGCAGATTTTGTTGGATTAGACGAGTACCTCACTAAAATAAAAGGAGGTTGGACAGATGTTGATGTAATAGTAACAATGCCAAGTGTAATGGGTAAATTAGGACCTTTAGGACGAGTTTTAGGGCCAAGAGGATTAATGCCTAACCCAAAAACTGGTACCGTTACTATGGATGTCGCTAAAGCAGTTTCTGATGTAAAAGCTGGTAAAATCGACTTTAAAGTTGATAAAACTGGTATTGTACATGCAGCTATTGGAAAGTCATCATTTGATGCCGATAAAATCGCTGGAAACGCAAGAGAATTATTAACAACAATTGTAAAATTGAAGCCGCAAACAACAAAAGGTGTTTATATTAAAAGCATTTATATGTCTAGTACTATGAGCCCATCAGTTGAAATCGATGCTAAGAAGTTTACTGAGCAGTAATATTGAAATTATGACTAGAGAAGAAAAATCACAAGTAATAAAAGATTTAACTGCACAGTTAGCCGAGAACACTAATATTTATTTAGCTGATATCTCAGGACTTGATGCAGGAACAACTTCAAATTTACGTCGTGCTTGTTTTAAGGCAGGAGTTAAATTATCAGTTGTTAAAAATACATTGCTTCATAAAGCAATGGAAAGTAGCGATAGAGATTTTGGAGAATTATCAAGTATTCTTAAAGGAAATACTTCTTTAATGTTCTCTGAAACTGGAAATGCACCAGCAAAAGTTATTAAGGAATTCCGAAAAAAATCTGATAAACCTTTATTAAAAGGAGCGTTTATTGAAGAGTCGGTTTACCTTGGTGATGATCAGCTTGATACGTTAGTAGAGATTAAATCTAAAGACGAACTTATTGGAGAAATCATTGGATTACTTCAATCACCTGCTAAAAACGTTATTTCAGCACTTAAGTCTGGAGGCGGTAAATTAGCTGGTATATTACAAACTCTTTCTGAAAAAGAAGGATAAGCTATAAATAGCAAAACATTAAAATTAATTATAGAATAAACATTATTTAAAACGATAGAAAATGGCAGATTTAAAAGATTTCGCAGAACAATTAGTTAACTTAACTGTAAAAGAAGTTAATGATTTAGCTGGTATATTAAAAGAAGAGTATGGTATCGAGCCTGCTGCTGCTGCTGTAGCTGTTGCTGCTGGTGGTGGTGCTGGTGGTGATGATGCCGCTGAAGAGAAAAGTGAATTCGATGTAATTCTTACAGCTCCAGGAGGTTCAAAATTAGCAGTTGTAAAACTTGTTAAAGAACTTACAGGATTAGGTCTTAAAGACGCTAAAGGATTAGTTGATAGTGCACCTTCTGCAATTAAAGAAGCAGTATCAAAAGATGAAGCTGAAGCTCTTAAAACTCAGTTAGAAGAAGCTGGAGCAGAGGTTGAACTTAAATAAGTTCCCAACGCACCAAACCTTAAGGTTTAGGTCTTTCCCACTAGTGGATTAGACCTAAACCATTTTGCGTATATAATGGTTAGATATATTTTATACGCTATTGTAGTTTTTATTTAATTTAAAATTCCGTCCATTGATGTCTGTAACGCAAACCGAAAGAGTAAACTTTTCCACTGTAGCGAATAAACCAGAATATCCTGATTTTCTGGACATTCAAATAAAATCCTTCCAGGATTTTTTCCAGTTGGAAACTAAGTCAGAAGAAAGAAGCGATGAAGGCCTTTATAATACCTTCCTGGAAAATTTTCCAATAACCGATACACGTAACCAATTTGTATTAGAGTTTTTAGACTACTTCGTTGACCCACCTCGTTATTCAATTTTAGAATGTATCGAAAGAGGATTAACTTATAGTGTACCACTTAAAGCTCGTCTTAAATTATATTGTACCGATCCAGAACACGAAGATTTTGAAACCATTGTACAAGATGTATACCTTGGTACAATACCGTATATGACACCTAGTGGAACCTTCGTTATTAATGGAGCCGAACGTGTTGTTGTATCTCAGTTACACCGTTCACCTGGTGTTTTCTTCGGACAATCATTCCACGCAAATGGAACAAAATTATATTCAGCAAGAGTAATTCCTTTTAAAGGTTCTTGGATTGAATTTTCTACCGATATAAATCAAGTGATGTACGCCTATATCGATAGAAAGAAAAAATTACCTGTTACAACATTATTTAGAGCTATTGGTTTTGAAAGAGATAAAGATATCTTAGAGATATTTGATCTTGCTGAAGAAATTAAAGCTACTAAAACAGGACTTAAAAGATACTTAGGTCGTAAACTTGCTGCACGTGTTCTTAAAACATGGCACGAAGATTTTGTTGATGAAGATACTGGAGAAGTTGTTTCAATCGAACGTAACGAAATAGTATTAGATCGTGATACTGTTCTTGAAAAAGAACATATCGAAGAAATATTAGATTCTGGTTCTAAAACTATTCTATTGCATAAAGAAGATAATCATTTATCCGATTACGCAATTATTCATAATACATTACAAAAAGATCCAACCAATTCTGAAAAAGAAGCGGTAGAACATATTTATAGACAACTTCGTAATGCCGAACCGCCAGATGAAGAAACTGCTCGTGGTATCATCAACAAGTTGTTCTTTAGTGATCAACGATATAAACTTGGTGAGGTAGGTCGTTACCGAATGAATAAAAAATTAGGTCTTGATATCGATATTGAAAAGCAAGTGCTTACCAAAGAAGATATTATTACTATCGTAAAATACTTAATCGAACTAATTAACTCTAAAGCAGAGATTGATGATATCGATCACCTTTCAAATCGTCGTGTACGTACGGTTGGTGAACAATTATCATCTCAATTTGGTGTTGGTTTAGCACGTATGGCTCGTACTATTCGTGAACGTATGAATGTTCGTGATAATGAAGTATTTACACCAATCGATTTAATTAATGCGAAGACACTTTCTTCTGTTATTAATTCGTTCTTTGGAACCAATCAGTTATCTCAATTTATGGATCAAACAAATCCATTAGCCGAGATTACACATAAACGACGCCTTTCGGCTCTTGGGCCTGGCGGACTTTCACGTGAACGTGCTGGATTCGAAGTTCGTGATGTTCATTATACACACTACGGAAGACTTTGTCCAATTGAAACACCTGAGGGACCAAACATTGGTTTGATTTCTTCATTAAGTGTTTTTGCAAAAGTGAATAATTTAGGATTCATTGAAACACCTTATCGAAAAGTTACAGACGGTGTTGTCGATCTAATATCTGAACCAATTTATCTTTCTGCTGAAGAAGAAGAGGAAAAGTTAATAGCGCAAGCAAATATTCCACTTACAAAAGAGGGGAAAATTGATTCTGATAAGATTATTGCTCGTATGGAAGGTGATTTTCCTGTTGTTGAACCAAAAGATGTTCATTATACAGATGTTGCACCAAACCAAATTTCATCTATTTCAGCTTCGTTAATTCCGTTCCTAGAACATGATGATGCTAACCGTGCATTAATGGGATCAAATATGATGCGTCAAGCTGTTCCTCTAATGGTAGCCGAATCGCCAATTGTTGGTACCGGACTTGAACGTCAGGTTGCTAGTGATTCGCGTGTGTTAATTAATGCTGAAGGCGATGGTGTTGTAGAATATGTTGATGCAAATGAAATTACAATTAAGTACGATCGTACTGATGAAGATAGATTAGTAAGTTTTGATGAAGATTCGAAAACATACAAATTAATTAAATTCAGGAAAACAAATCAAAGTACTAATATTAACTTGAAACCCATTGTAAAACGTGGCGATCGAGTTAAAAAAGGACAAGTACTTTGCCAAGGATATGCTACCGAAAAAGGAGAGCTTGCTCTTGGTAGAAATATGAAAGTAGCCTTTATGCCATGGAAAGGGTATAACTTCGAGGATGCGATTGTTATTTCTGAAAGAGTAGTACGTCAAGATATCTTCACATCAATTCATATCGACGAGTATTCATTAGATGTTCGTGATACAAAATTAGGTAATGAAGAACTTACTAGCGACATTCCAAATGTATCTGAAGAGGCTACAAAAGACCTTGATGAAAACGGAATGATTCGAGTTGGAGCCGAGGTAAAACCTGGCGATATTCTTATTGGTAAAATTACTCCTAAAGGAGAAAGTGATCCAACACCTGAAGAAAAATTATTACGTGCAATTTTTGGTGATAAAGCGGGTGATGTAAAAGATGCTTCATTAAAAGCATCTCCTTCATTACACGGTGTTGTTATTAATAAAAAGTTATTTGCTCGCGCAATTAAAGACAAACGTAAGAGAGCAAAAGACAAAGAAGATATAAGCGAATTAGAAATTCTTTATGAAACTAAATTTAATACGCTTAGAGAAGTTTTAGTAGAAAAACTATTTGAAATTGTTGGTGGAAAAACTGCTCAAGGAGTTCTAAACGAACTTGGAGAAGAGGTGTTTCCGAAGGGAAAAAAATTCACCCTAAAAATGTTAAGTGCTGTTGATGATTTTTCACACTTAACACAAGGTGTATGGACCACTTTAAAACCCACAAACAAATTAGTAAGCGAACTATTACATAATTATAAAATTAAAGAAAACGATCTTCAAGGTAATTTACGTCGTGAGAAATTTACAATCTCAGTTGGTGACGAATTACCAGCTGGAATTTTAAAACTAGCTAAAGTTTATATTGCTAAAAAACGTAAACTTAAGGTAGGTGATAAAATGGCAGGACGACATGGTAACAAAGGTATCGTTGCTCGTATTGTTAGAGAAGAAGATATGCCATTCCTAGAAGATGGAACGCCGGTAGATATAGTATTAAATCCGCTTGGTGTACCATCACGTATGAATATTGGTCAGATATACGAAACTGTATTAGGTTGGGCTGGACAAAAATTAGGTAGAAAATATGCTACTCCAATTTTTGACGGAGCTACACTCGATCAAATTAATGAAATAACTGAAGAAGCAGGCGTTCCATTATTTGGTCATACTTATTTATACGATGGAGGAACAGGTGAGCGTTTCGATCAACCAGCAACAGTTGGTATAATCTATATGTTGAAATTAGGACATATGGTCGATGATAAAATGCATGCTCGTTCGATAGGACCTTACTCACTTATTACACAACAACCTCTTGGTGGTAAAGCACAATTTGGTGGACAACGTTTTGGGGAAATGGAAGTATGGGCACTTGAAGCGTACGGAGCATCAAGTACACTTAGAGAAATATTGACAGTAAAATCGGATGATGTAGTCGGAAGAGCAAAAACCTATGAAGCTATTGTTAAAGGCGAACCAATGCCAGAACCAGGGCTTCCAGAATCTTTCAACGTGCTAATGCATGAATTGAAAGGGCTCGGACTAGACATTAGATTAGAAGAATAAAAATTCCCCATTATTATGTTTCATATTAAACTGAAACATAATGTGGGGATCTCAAAGTCATTTATAGACTAGTTGAAGTGTACAAGCTTCAAACTTAATTATTACAAAGTATAGTATACAGCATTATGGCAAGAAATAGAGATAATAATCCGACAAAAAAATTCAATAAAATTTCAATTGGTTTAGCATCACCTGAAAAAATCTTAGCTGAATCTCGTGGTGAGGTTTTAAAACCAGAAACAATAAACTATCGTACTCATAAGCCTGAGCGTGATGGTTTATTTTGTGAAAGAATTTTTGGACCAATAAAAGATTATGAATGTGCATGTGGTAAGTACAAGCGTATTCGATATAAAGGAATTGTTTGTGACCGTTGTGGCGTTGAAGTTACCGAAAAGAAAGTACGTCGTGATCGTGTTGGACATATAAACCTAGTAGTTCCTGTTGCTCACATTTGGTACTTTAGAAGTTTACCAAATAAAATAGGGTACTTATTAGGACTTCCTTCAAAAAAACTAGATATAATTATTTATTATGAAAGATATGTAGTTATACAACCAGGAAATGCAAAAAATGAAGAAGGTGAACCATTACAAAAAATGGATTTCCTTACAGAAGAAGAATATTTAAATATTTTAGAAGTACTTCCTTCAGATAATCAATATTTAGACGATACAGATCCTAATAAATTTATCGCTAAAATGGGAGCAGAATGTTTAATCGAACTTTTAAAAAGAATCGATTTAGATGCTCTTTCATTCGAGTTAAGACATAAGGCAAATAACGAAACATCTAAGCAACGTAAAACAGAAGCATTAAAACGCCTTCAAGTTGTACAAGCACTTCGTGAAGCAAATTTACATAGAGAAAATAAGCCTGAGTGGATGATAATGAAAGTTATTCCTATTATTCCACCAGAACTTCGACCTCTAGTACCACTAGATGGTGGACGTTTTGCAACTTCAGATTTAAATGATTTATACCGTCGTGTTATTATTAGAAATAACCGATTGAAACGTCTTATGGAGATTAAAGCTCCTGAAGTTATTCTTAGAAATGAAAAAAGAATGCTTCAAGAGTCTGTAGATTCTTTATTCGATAATTCACGTAAATCATCTGCAGTTAAGACCGACTCAAACCGACCATTGAAATCACTTTCAGATTCGTTAAAAGGTAAACAAGGACGTTTCCGTCAAAACCTTTTAGGAAAACGTGTAGATTATTCTGCTCGTTCGGTTATTGTTGTTGGACCAGAACTTAAATTATTCGAATGTGGTATTCCGAAGGGAATGGCAGCCGAATTATACAAACCTTTCGTGATTCGTAAGTTAATCGAAAGAGGAATTGTAAAAACTGTAAAATCTGCAAAGAAAATTATAGATAAAAAAGAACCTGTAGTTTGGGATATTTTAGAGAATGTTCTTAAAGGGCATCCTGTATTACTAAACCGGGCGCCTACACTTCACCGTTTAGGTATTCAAGCTTTTCAACCAAAATTAATTGAAGGAAAAGCAATACAATTACATCCATTAGTATGTACTGCCTTTAATGCCGATTTTGATGGTGATCAAATGGCTGTGCATTTACCTTTAGGACCTGAAGCTATATTAGAATCACAACTTTTAATGCTAGCGTCACATAGTATATTAAATCCTGCAAATGGTTCGCCAGTTGCTGTACCTTCTCAAGATATGGTACTAGGACTTTACTATATGACGAAGCTTAGAAAATCTACTCCTGATAAAAAGGTAGTAGGCGAAGGAATTACTTTCTACTCTGCTGAAGAGGTTATTATGGCTTATAATGAAAAGAAAGTTGACCTAAATGCAGAAATAAAAATTCGTGCAAAGGATTTTAATGAAGAAGGAGAACTTGTTTATAAAATTATAACAACCACAGTTGGACGTGTAATTTTTAATGAAGAAGTTCCTGAAGAAGCAGGGTTTATTAATGAAGTTTTGAATAAAAAATCACTTCGTGATATTATTGGTGAGATTTTAGTGTTAACCGATGTACCGAGAACGGCAGATTTCCTAGATGCAATTAAAAAACTAGGGTTTAAATTTGCATTCGAAGGAGGACTATCGTTTAGTTTAGGTGATATTATTATCCCTAAAGAAAAACAAAGCATGATAGACGATGCTAATAAGCAGGTAGATGGAATTATAGGAAACTATAATATGGGACTTATAACTAATAACGAACGATACAATCAAGTAATTGATATTTGGACGGCGACAAATGCAAACCTAACCGAATTATCGATGAAACGTATTCGAGAAGATCAACAAGGATTTAACTCGGTGTTTATGATGCTTGATTCTGGAGCAAGGGGATCAAAAGAACAAATTCGTCAGTTAACAGGTATGCGTGGATTAATGGCAAAACCTAAGAAATCGAATTCTGGTGGTGGAGAAATTATTGAAAACCCAATTCTCTCTAACTTTAAAGAAGGTCTATCAATTCTTGAATACTTTATTTCAACACACGGTGCACGTAAAGGACTTGCCGATACGGCTCTTAAAACTGCCGATGCAGGTTACCTAACACGTCGTTTAGTTGATGTTTCACAAGATGTAATTGTTAATGAAGTTGATTGTGGAACCTTACGTGGAGTAGAAGTAAAACCACTTAAGAAAAATGATGAAGTTGTTGAACTATTAAAAGAACGTATTGTTGGTCGTACATCACTTAATGATGTGTATGACCCTTCAACAAACGATTTATTAGTTGGTGCAGGTGAACATATTTATGATGCTATTGCCAATAAAATTGAAAACACAGCAATTGAAAGTGTTGAAGTACGTTCGGCATTAAGCTGTGAGGCTAAAAAAGGTATTTGTGCTTTATGCTACGGAAGAAATCTTGCAACTGGTAAAATGGTTCAAAGAGGAGAAGCTGTTGGTGTTGTTGCCGCACAATCTATTGGTGAGCCAGGTACACAGTTAACACTTCGTACTTTCCACGTGGGAGGTATTGCAGGAAATATTTCAGAAGAAAACAAACTTAAAGTTAAATTTGCTGGTAAGGCTGAAATTGAAGATCTTAAAACTGTTAAAGGAGAAGATCAAGAAGGTAATAGTATCGATATTGTTATTTCAAGAACATCAGAAATTAAAATGGTTGATCCTAAAACAGGAATTGTTTTAAGTACAAATAATATTCCTTATGGTTCGACAATATTTGTAGCAAGCGGAAAATCACTTAAGAAAGACGATGTTGTTTGTCAATGGGATCCATATAATGGTGTAATTATTTCTGAATTTGCTGGTAAGGTTGAATATGAAAACGTCGAACAAGGTATTACATATCAAGTTGAAATTGATGAGCAAACAGGTTTCCAAGAAAAAGTAATTTCAGAAACTAGAAATAAAAAATTAATTCCTACGCTTCATATTTTAGGAGCTAAGGGTGAAGTTATACGTTCGTATAATTTACCTGTGGGTGCTCACTTAATGGTTGATGATAATGAAAAAATTAAGGTTGGTAAAATCTTAGTTAAGATTCCTCGTAAATCATCTAAAGCTGGTGATATTACAGGAGGTCTTCCAAGAGTTACAGAATTGTTTGAAGCACGTAACCCTTCAAATCCTGCTGTAGTTACGGAGGTTGATGGTGTAGTTTCCTTCGGAAAAATTAAGCGTGGTAATCGTGAGATTATTGTTGAAACTAAATTAGGTGATATTAAAAAATACCTTGTTAAACTTTCAAACCAAATACTTGTACAAGAAAATGATTATGTGCGAGCTGGTATGCCGCTTTCGGATGGTGCAATTACGCCTAAAGATATTCTTAAAATTAAAGGGCCTGCTGCTGTACAACAGTATTTAGTTAATGAAGTTCAAGAAGTGTATAGACTACAAGGTGTAAAAATTAACGATAAACATTTTGAAGTTGTTGTACGTCAAATGATGCGTAAGGTTCAAATTAATGATCCAGGTGATACAATTTTCTTAGAAAATCAATTAGCGCATAAAGCAGATTTCATTGAAGAGAATGATAATATTTTTGGAATGAAAGTAATTGAAAATGCTGGTGATTCTGAAACATTTAAAGACGGTCAAATAGTTTCTTCTAGAGATTTACGTGATGAAAACTCTATTTTAAGAAGAAATGATAAAGCTTTAATTGAATCTAGAGATGCAGTTCCAGCAACAGCAACTCCAATTTTACAAGGTATTACAAGAGCATCATTACAAACAAAATCATTTATTTCGGCTGCATCCTTCCAGGAAACCACGAAGGTTTTAAATGAAGCTGCTGTAAATGGTAAAATTGATTTGCTTGAAGGGCTAAAAGAAAATGTTATTGTTGGTCATAGAATTCCTGCTGGTACAGGTATGAGAGAATACGATAGTATTATAGTTGGTTCTAAAGAAGAGTTAGAAGAAATGACTCGAGAGAAGCAAGAAGTTAATTATTCTAGCTAGTAGTGTTTAAAATAACCAATACTTTTTATTATAAAATCCCGATATCTATCGGGATTTTATATTTTATATAGAAACAGATTTCTACCTTTGTAGAAATATAAATAAATTGATATGTCAGATTCAAAAAAAATTAAAAAAGGTCAAATTAATATCGAGTTAGATGAAGCAGTTGCACAGGGTATTTATAGTAACCTCGCTATTATAAATCATTCGGTATCAGAGTTTGTTGTCGATTTTATTACAATCATGCCAGGAATACCTAAAAGTAAAGTAAAGTCGCGTATTATTTTAACGCCACAACATGCAAAACGTTTTTATAAGGCGCTTGGTGAAAATATTAGTAGGTTCGAAAATTCGCATGGTGAAATAAAGGGTTTTGACCAACCTACAATACCATTAAATTTTGGGCCAACAGGAGAAGCATAAACCAACTTTCAGAAAATTAATAAATAGCTTCTAAGATATTCTTAAATTTTTGATTGGTTAATTTAGTTAAGAGTTAATATGTGATTTTTTTATTTTGACTACTAACTACTGCTCAAATTCACTAACAAAATGAAGTTTTACAGAAG
>Ga0256847_1001434_pt1 | contig 12221 bp, 10 predicted proteins | sample TeddybearmetaG_FD_189099 | JGI IMG/M metagenome (GOLD analysis project Ga0256847, IMG submission 189099) | Hydrothermal vent microbial communities from East Pacific Rise, Pacific Ocean - Teddybear | ecosystem: Environmental > Aquatic > Marine > Hydrothermal vents | place: Pacific Ocean: East... | reverse complement strand
TACTGCCCCCTCCTCCGCAGGCTGACAACAGTGTAAATGTACTTAATAAAACAACTCCTAAACGGAATTTGGTGCGTTCCATTCCCCACCCCTTGACTTGTTATTTTTCAGACCGTCACATAGTGATTGAGAGTGCGCTATGGGCTGAAAAGGCTGTACTGTATTGCTCAGTTTTACAGCATAATTTATTTTTATACCGGTATATATTGTTCCTATGCTTGTTAAGTGTCAACTATCTATCTTGACACTATCTATCTTGACAAGCATTAAATCTTAGGATTGAAGTCAATAGGGTCACCCATTAGCCACCCCTAAAATATCAAGAGTTTATGGTCAACAGAACGACAGATAATTCAGCACAGGATACGGCCAGCATTTTTTTGGGTAAGCGTCTCAAGTCCAAACCAACGGAAAATATAAAAATGGTAAAAACGACAATCCCGTAGCAAGCATATTGTCGAATTTCGAACATTCGGGGTCGGAGTCGATACGCAATTATAAGTCAGGCGTAATAGAATTAGACAACCGTGAAGATGAACCTGCGTCAATAAATAATTTCGACTCCGACCCTAAAATTCGACCACTAAAAAGCATGAAACATTACGACGTCATTATAATCGGCACCGGCCCAGGTGGTGAAGGTGCTGCCTTCAAGTTAGCCGCTTCAGGCAAAAACGTTGCTGTCGTAGAATTATATGAAAAAGTCGGTGGTGGCAGCCTGCACTGGGGCACCATTCCCAGCAAAACACTACGACATTCGATTCAGATGCTGTCGGACTTTCGCAACAGCCCCCTGTTCGCCAAAGCTGCATACACTCTAAATGTAGATTATCCCAAATTGCTGGAAACAGCCGAACAGGTTGCAGATGAGCAGGTTAAACTTCGTTATCAGCAGTACCACCGTTATGGTGTCGACATTCTACATGGGTTCGCCCGTTTTAAAGACCCTAAAACCATCGAGATCAAAACAGGCTCTGACCGTTCCGAAAGCTACAGCGCAAATTATTTCATCGTAGCTACTGGTTCAAAACCTTATCATCCAGACGATGTTGATTTTAGTCACCCCCGTATCCTCGATAGTGACAGCATTTTGCAACTGGATAATACGCCACGATCTCTGATCATCTATGGCGCCGGGGTCATTGGCTGTGAATATGCATCGATATTTGCCGAACTCGGCGTCAAGGTCAATCTGATCAATTCACGCGAGCAATTACTCGGTTTTCTGGATGATGAAATCACCGATGCGCTGAGTTATTACCTAAGACAACAGGGCGCGACTATTAGACATCAGGAAACTTATCAAAAAATAGAATCCGGGCAGGAAAGTGTTTCTGTTTATTGCCAATCTGGCAAAATTATCAAAGCAGACTATTTGCTCTGGGCTAACGGACGAACCGGTAATACCGAGGGCATGGGGCTGGAACAAGTCGGTATTAAAATTAACTATCGCGGTCAGATTGAAGTCAATAAAGGCTTCATAACTGATGTCGACTACATATACGCGGTTGGCGATGTAGTTGGTCCGCCCGGACTGGCAAGCGCCAGCTTTAATCAGGGACGATTTGTGGCGACCTGCTTGAGTCAGCAAGCCTGCGAATGGAAATTGATTGAAGACATTCCTACCGGCATTTACACCACGCCCGAAATCAGCTCCCTGGGTAAAACTGAAAAAGAGTTAACCGGTAGCAAAATTCCATTTGAAATTGGTCGGGCTGGTTTTGAACAAATTGCCCGTGCACAAATTACCGGCCATACTGTCGGCATGTTAAAAATTCTGTTTCATCGGGACAGCCTGGAAATTCTCGGCATTCACTGTTTTGGTGAACAGGCGGCAGAAATCATCCACATAGGACAGGCGATTATGGCGCAAGGTGGAAGCGCAAATTCCATCACTTATTTCGCCGATACAACTTTTAATTATCCCACCATGGCAGAAGCTTATCGGGTTGCGGCTATCGATGGGTTGCAGCAATTATCATGAGTAAAAACAATCATTGGCTGGCGCAACAAATTTCGTCCTGGGTCGAAGAGAAAATCATTACCCGCAATCAGGCAGAAAAATTATTATTACGCCATCCTGCCAAAGATTCTTCTGGACTGGGCCGCCTGCTAATTACCGGCCTCGGCGCCATTATGATCGGGCTGGGCATCGTGCTTTTGTTTGCCTACAACTGGGCCGAGATGAACAAGTACATCAAACTCGGGATTATTTTTGGAATCCTGACCGGCACTCACGTTTTAGCAACACTGCAGATTAAACGCAATGCTGTACTTAGCGAAGGTCTGTTTGTGTTGGGTACCATGTTAATGGGGGCTGCTATATTTCTCGTTGGGCAAATCTATCATATCGATAATCATTACCCGGATGCCTTCTTACTCTGGTCAACCGGCGCACTGGTAATGGCCTGGGCGAGACGCTCTTTAAGCCAGGCTTTTATCACCATCATTCTGGTGCTTAGCTGGCACATCATGGAAATTTTTAGCTTCCAGTTTCCCAATCATCTGGCTTTTCTGCTGATCCTGGTCGGTATTTTTCCTCTAGTCTGGCATCTCGACTCACCCATTCTGGCCCGTCTGACTTCTGCGGGATTATTCATCACCCTGGGTCTGACGATTGGCGTCACTAATGAAGACCAGATTTTAATCATTTTATTGATGTTTGCTGCTGCCACAATTTATCTCGACCGGTATATTCAACTATCCTCATTCTCCAGCAAAATCATTTCAACAGAAATTGCTAAACCAGCAATCCTGGTATTGTTTGGAATACAGCTTTTGATGACCTATGGGGCACTGCAAAAAGAAATACTCCTGATCAGTCAAAATTTCACCTTTACCAGTGTTTTTTTCTGGTTTGCCTTATTAATTAGTCAATTCGGGTTTGTCTGGCTGACCTATAAACGGCAATTGAATGCACTTGTTTTAATCGCAGAATTGTCAGTAATAATGCTATTTATTCCCATGTTATTCATCGAAAACATGGATCGCGAAACACTCAGAAATCTGCGCACTTTATATTCAATCAGTTTTAATTTGATTCTACTTTCAAGCAGTGTATGGCTGATGATTGACGGAGCCAGGCGAGCCAATCGCCGTCATATGGTTTATGGCTCAATTTTATTTGCGATACTGGCGATGGCGCGATACATCGACCTGTTCGAAAGCCTGATTGCGCGAGCGGTAGTTTTTCTGGTCGTGGGTATCATATTATTTACCGCTGGCAGTATTTATCAACGTAACAAAAAGGGGAAAAGTGTATGAACAAAAAACACCTTCTCCTGGCAGCAATCGCATTTCAGATCCTGGCCGTGGCTGCCATCTCCATCTCAAAAGAATGGGTTCTGGCAACTGGTGAAGAAGTAATCCTGCAAACAGCACCGATCGACCCCCGGGATATTTTTCGTGGGGATTATGTTCGACTGGATTACGCATTTTCTCAAATTGCTACCAGTCGACTGGATTCTGATATTGTTGACAATGGTTTAAAGAAGGGCGAAAAGGCTTATCTTTCATTAACCAAAAACAATGCTGGAATTGCTCAGGCCGACCGGCTGTTTAACACAGAACCTTCGGACCAGCTTTACCTGACGGGGAGAGTAACGTCTCACTGGCCCAATCAATGGTATTTCAAACGGGCTAAACCGAATAAAAACCCGGATGCCAGGCGCCACCCTGTCAAACTAAAATACGGCATCGAAAGATTCTATGTCGAACAGGGCAAAGGTCTTGAGATGGAGAAAATCCGAGGTAGTCGAGACAGTTTCCAGGTGCCTATGTTGATGCATGTTGCTGTTTCCGGTTCAGGACAGGGCGTTATTCGCTCCTTCGAATGGGCCAATATTGCGATGAAAACCGAACTGGTAAAATCACCTGAGCGAGATGCAGAAGATGATCAGGCCAGCGCTATTATGCGTTTCACTATCAAGAACCGGGGGCAGCAAGAAATTAGAATGCCCTGGAAACCGAATGGCTGTTCGTTTTCTTTAATTCCAGTCACGACAAGTCCTCTGGATTCAGATAGCTCACCCTTTAAGTATGTTTTATGCAATGTAGTTAAAACCGAAAATAAAACATTGTCACCCGATCAGGAAGTCAGCATTGAATTTGATCTAAACCAACCGCATTGGAGGCTTGAATATAAAGGTAAATCGACACCCCTTGGTAAACTCCCCTGGAATTATCGCTTTAGAATTAAATACAATGAAGTAAACGCAAATGACATCAATGCCCAAATAGTTTCGCGTGCATTTCATGGTCGCGGCAATATTGATTGACCATTAACTAAAACCTGATGAAAAATAAAACAAACAAGCTTAGGGTTCTCTTTCTGTGTACTGGGAATTCCTGCCGAAGTCAGATGGCAGAGGGGCTCTGCCGCCACTTTTGCGCTGACAATATTGAAGCTTATTCTGCGGGCATCGAGAAACACGGGCTCAATCCATTAGCAGTTAAAGTAATGCAGGAAATTGGTATCGATATTTCAGGTCATTACAGCAAGACTACAGAAGATTTGAGTCATATCAAACTTGACCATGTCATCACTGTTTGTGGTAATGCGAACGAAACTTGTCCTGTTTTTCCAGCTGTGATCAAAGTTATTCATCAGGGTTTTGATGACCCGCCAAAACTGGCAGAAAATGCAAACAATGAAGAGGAAGCGTTAGTTCACTATCGGCGAGTCAGGGATGAGATAAAAGACTTTGTTCTGACTTTGCCAAATGGATTGCTGTCTTCAACTCAAACCTGAAAACCAATAAAAATTTACTCTTTGTCTGGGTCAAATGGAAACAAAAGGTCCACCTGTTCATTAGACAAATCAGCCTCACGGCAATGGCGCAAAATATGTTGCCTGGCCACATCACGAAGCTGTATGGCTTTTTGCCATTTATCTCCACCCTGCTTAACAGGTATTGGCTTGCCGAATACAGCATGAATTGACACAGGATGTATAAACCAGCTTTCCGGCCTTAAAAGCGTTCGCGTTCCCCGAATGGCAACAGGGACAATGGGTAAACCTGACTCAACTGCGGTTAAAAAAGCGCCCATCCTGAAAGGTAAAAGACCCGGCATCCGCTGGCAAGTTCCTTCTGGATAAAACAATAGCGACTGCCCGTCCAGTGCCGCTTTGATGGCATACTCGGCATCTGCCAAACCTTGTTTACGATCAAAGCGATCGACATAGATTGTTTTAATTCGGTCCAGATACAGACGTAGTAGCCGAAACCCTTTTAATTCTTTTTTGGCAATAAAGCTAAAAGTACGCGGTAAAATTGCTGTTAACAAATAAGAATCCAGATAACTGCAATGATTAACCACATAAATACAATTTTGTTCTGTATCTGGAAGATTTTCCAGTCCTTTAATAGTCAAAGATGTTGCTGTAAACCACAACCATGTTTGAGAAAATTTTCTCGAAAGATACCAGCTCCAGGAATATCTGGGCGCAAGTACTACCAGTGACCAGTTAAAAACCCCTAAAACTATAAAGATTGCCCAGCAATAAAATGAATAGAGAGTCGCTTTAAGGTTAACAAAAAATTGCCTAATTTGTGGGCCAACTGAGGTCAATGCCAGCCTTGCAATTTGTTGCCATACGGCTCGATCACCTTTGCCAATATCGCCATTCTGATATAAATCCCGGCTGGCAGTACGACGAATTTTACCGCTGGATGTTTTCAGGATTGTTCCTGGCGGTGCGATCACAACGTCATCTGGTGGTTCGCTGATAAGATCACTCACCTTCGCCCTTATTTCTGCGTGCAGATTGCTAATCACACCTTCATCTGTTGATTTTGATTCAGCCATCACTACCAAACGCTCTGTACCCTTTTCTTCATCCTGGCTGCCAAATACAGCAACCCGTCCTTTTCTAATGCCCTCAATGTTACCTACTGCCTGTTCCAGTTCTTCTGGATAAATATTTCGTCCACCGTGAATGATCAGGTCTTTGACGCGGCCGGTAATAAACACATTATTGCCAACCATATAAGCGAGGTCACCTGATTCCAGCCATTTACCCTGAAACAGCTCACGTGTTTTCTCAGGGTTACGGTAGTAACCACTGGTGGCGGATGGGCCTAAGAACTGCAACCGCCCCTGCTGCCTTTCAGGCAACTCATGACCCAATGAATCAACGATTCGAATTTGATGCCCAGGCAGTGCATGGCCACTGGAAACTACATCCAGGCTTTGCTGTTTTTCATTCTCGACTGGAATTGCAGAACCTGACTGCATTAAATCCTGTCGTTGAATGCGATCTATTATCGGCCCCTGGTTTAAATCGGGGAATGCTAAACCAACTGTATTTTCTGCTAGACCATAAACAGGAAGCATGGTTTCCCTGCGAAAACCATAAGGTTTGAATCGCTGAATAAAACCGGTAATCGTTTTCGGGCTAACACTCTCCGCACCGTTTAAAGCAGCACGCCATGAGCTAAGATCAAGTCCTTGTATGTCTTCATCTTTTATTTTGCTTAAACATAATTCATAAGCAAAATTGGGCGCAGCTGAGAGTGTTCCTTTGAAATTGTGAATCGCCCATAACCAGCGTTGTGGACGACCCAGAAAAGCCAGCGGCGACATAATAATCAATAAAACAGAAAAATACAGACTGCCCAGCCAGGCGCCGATTAAACCCATATCGTGATACAGCGGTAACCAGCTAACAAAAACATCATCTGGTGTAACCTTAAGTGCAGCACCATCTATACGTATGTTGTTCAGCAGATTGGCATGGGTAAGAATTACGCCTTTTGGATTGCCGGTACTGCCCGACGTGTATTGTAAAAAAGCAATGTCATCGGCACGGACATTTACCGGTGTAAACACGGTTGCGTTTTGCGTTAATTCTTCCGCAGTAACTACACTGTGCAAACTGTCGATATTCGATTTTAGTAATTGTGCTACCAGCTTTGCTTCATCGATGGTTATTAATATCACTGCCTGACAGTTATTTAAAATATTGACCTGCCTCCTCAAATGATCTTCAAGCTGGCTTTTTCGGACTGGCGGATAGATTGGTACGGGAATAGCGCCAGCCAGTAAAATCCCAAAAAAACTATAGAAATAATCAACGCCTGTGGGCAGCATAATAGCAACGGCCTGCCCCTGCTCCAGACCTTTCTGCTGTAATCCAGCGGCCAATTTTTGTGCACCGGTTAAAAGTGCTTGATAGCTAATGATTTCAGCAGGTTTGTCTTCGCTGTAAAAATTTGCATGCGGTCGATCGGGGTGGGTGGCGACGTGCCAGTGCAAAACATCAACTAATGTCTGCGCCGTTTCAGGTGCGGCCTGACCCTCACCCATGGCGAGATCACTGATATTTGTACTGCTGAATTGAGAACTGGAACCCTGGGCTTGAGTAATCGTGCGTAATAAATCACGGACTGTCTCGACATCCGCAAATGCCTGTTCAGACAGGTGAAGATCAAACCCAGATTCAACACGAATAAATAACTCAACCCGTGCCAGGCTGTCCATTCCAAGATCACGGCCTAACAGGTTATCCAGTTTCACTACATTGCTTGATGACTGACTGGGATGCAGTTCAGCTACTAGCTCTGTTACCAGTGAAATTAATGTCTGGGCTGTAGCGTTTACTGGATCTTGTTGTGTGCTGGTTTGGGGCATATTGATCCTTCAACGTGTCAAACGTATGACACTATTTGTTATAACCATAATGAGCAAAACCGACGCGCCAAATAGGTAAAGGCCATAATGGACTTGTATAGTTACTATTGCTCCAAGTTTCACTGTCACAATTAAAATCGCCACAACCATCACATCCAGCATTGCCCATCGGCCATATTCATGCATTAGGTGCAAATATCGTTTAGCTCGAAGACTTGTGTAGGTTTTTGCAGATAATATCTTATACAAAACAAATATTTTCATCATTGGCAAAACAACGCTAAATAAAGCAATCACAAGAAATAAAATAACTCTCCCTTCGTTGAGAAGCTCATAAGCACCTGAAACAATAGAAAATGAATGACTGATTAGCACCAATTTTGTAATGGTTATCATGGGTAATGAAATGCCTGTAACAAACAAAACAGCAGATAGGAATAACAGCCAACGTAAGATTTTTGCCTTTATTTTGGGCACTTTTGCTTTGCTCCTGATTCGATCATTAATTTTAATATCCAGCCGGGGTCGGAGTCGATATGTGATTTTAGTCAAGCATAATAGAATTAGGCAGGCATGGAGTTGAACCCACATCAACAAATGCACTCGACTCCGACCCCTAAACTATTGTTTTCAATCTAAAATAATCAGTCTCACTACGATTCAACTGATTTTTCTAGGTTCAAGCATTTAAGGCCAACAGAACGACAGATATCGCCGCACAGGATACCGCCAGCATTTTTTTCCGGGTAAGCACCTCAAGCCTGAAGCCAACGGAAAATATAAAAGCCGCAATAAAACTCATGTTGGCGAGCGGCACCACGATACTGGCATCTCCCAACAACAATGCCTTGGTCAACAACCAGACGATACTAAAAACCAGAAACCCGGAAATCAGCGCGAATTTTAACTTGTCTGATGTCACAACAATGCGCTTTTCGCGTAAGCCCGCATAAAGCAAACCACCCAGGAGCCAGCCAATGGCAGACATTAGGATCATGGCATCTGTGTCAGCATTATGATTGATTCCAGCCTTGGTCAGTATGCCGTAGAGTGCGCGCAAACAACTGGCGATAATAATGATAATAACAAATTGTCGGTAATTCGATTGTTGGTTTGCTGATGATTGATAACGCTGATAAAACAGCAATACAGCACACAACCCGGCAACTATACCCAGGCTTTGATATAAATTGATCTGTTCTCCCAGAAACACAAATGCCAGCAATACCAGCGGAATAGTGTTCAGGCGATAGACAGTTGAAGCCATGCTGATGGGCAGGTGACCCAGGCATTCCAGCAATAAAATATTTGACAGGGTCACTATGACAGCAGCTGCTATACCATAAATGAGTGTTGCCTGATTAAAATCAAGCGTGATCTGTTGACTGAATATATAGGTCAGTTGTAATACTGCCCAAACCAGGCCGATACCACAGACCAGCATGCCGCGAGACCTTTGTTTGGTCACATAGAATTTAAACACGAGGTCATTCAATCCGGCAGCCAGCAGACACAACAGCGCCAGAGAACTGGCAGAATAAAGCATCATGGATTTATGATTAAAGCCATTTAATGGTTTTCAGACAAATACGCATGAGTATGCACAACGACTGTTTGATCAGCCAGGAATACTACTGAATATTGCGGTGGTTCGTCGATGTACTGAAATTCCTGAGAGTTAAAATCAAGTCGAATCTGATGATTGGTACCGTGTAGGGATGAAAAAGAAATCCCCTGCCAGTTACCACTAATCGGGCGATGAGCATGCCCAAAAAACAGATGGCGAATATTCTTATTAGGACGAATGATACTACTAAACGCCCGTTTTTCAGCAAGGCCAATCTCATCTAAACAGGGTATATGAATATCGAAGGGTGGATGATGCATGAATAGATACACTGGTTGATGTTGATGCTTGATTAGGGTTTCGTGCAGCCATTGCTGTCGGATTTCACAAAACTCTCCATCTGGGAACCCAGATTTCACCGTGTCGAGCATTATCATCACGCCCTCAGACAGAGTGACGGTATACTGAACAAAACCATCACTGGTGACTTTCCCCTCGATCATAGGGAAATGCTGAAGAAATTTCTGGCGATCATCATGATTGCCCAACAGCGGATAACAGGGAATTGGACATTGGCGTATCTGCTCTGCAAACAGGACATAGGCTTCATCACAATCATGATCAGCAATATCTCCCGTGATCACACAACACTCGGCATCATGATGATGCTGAGAGATGCTATCCATGCAAGCTACAAATCGGGATTCAGGGTCCAGGCCATGCAATAATTTGCCAGGTTTAACTAAATGAGTATCGGTGAGGTGAATTAATTTGATCATATCAGCCATGTTTCAAAATCCGAGCTTTATCCCGTTGCCAGTCGCGTTTTTTATCAGTTGCACGCTTATCGTGCATCTTTTTACCTTTGGCCAACCCAAGTTTGATTTTAGCCCGACCATGTATCCAGTAAGCCGATAAAGCCACCAGGGTAAATCCCTTGCGCTCGACCTGCCCCGTCAGACGGTCTATCTCGGTTCGATGCGCCAGTAATTTACGCGAACGCGTGGCCTCTGGTTTGATATGAGTAGATGCCGTTTTTAAAGGGCTAATATGAGCATTGAATAACCATAACTCGCCATTTTTCACCATCACGTGACTTTCTTTAAGCTGCAGGTTTTTCTCGCGCAATGCCTTGACCTCCCATCCCTCCAGAACGATTCCAACTTCAAGATCATCTTCGATGAAATAATCATGTCGAACGACTCGGTTGAGCGCGATGGTATTGTCCGGTGTTTTTGGTTTCTTTTTGGCCATATAAGGTTGTGATCTGAAATTTTGTAGTATTCTCAATGTATTTATAAAGCAACTCAAGCTTTATCCTCGAACCCACACATAGAAATCACAAAGTCAGCACAGCCCCTTGATCCCACAGCCTTCACAAAATATGCCCGCTTAACCTATGGGTGAAGCTAAGATATTTTGCTAACCCTGTGAACTCAAGGGTCTGCACTCCTTTTTTGCGATTCTATGTGTAGATTGGGGGAATCTGACTTTCATTTTTAAGGTATTGGCTTTATCATGCCGCGTCTTGATTGAGAGATTCAATCGGGGATTAATGGTGAGCTGTGTCGGTTCCCTCGTGACGATTATCTGTAAATCCCGCCAGGCCTGGAAGGGAGCAACGGTAGCAGAGACATCGGGTACAAGTGTGTGCTGGCATGGCTTGCCTCCAATTTATCAGGAATTTTATCCACGACCATGAGTTATCAGGTATTGGCGCGCAAATGGCGCCCCAGAAATTTTACCGAAATGGTCGGCCAGCAGCATGTTTTACAGGCTCTGATCAATGCGCTGGATAGTGATAGATTACACCACGCCTATTTGTTCAGCGGCACTCGCGGCGTTGGTAAAACCACCATCGCTCGCATCTTTGCCAAATCACTCAATTGCGAACAGGGCATCAGCTCTACACCCTGTGGCAGCTGTACTTCGTGTCAGGAGATAACCGAAGGCAGGAGTCTTGACCTGTTGGAAATAGATGCCGCATCTCGCACCGGCGTCGATGACATGCGTGATTTGCTGGAAAACGTTCAATACGCACCAACTCACGGACGTTTTAAGGTCTATTTAATCGACGAAGTACACATGCTGTCGAAGCAGAGTTTTAACGCGTTGCTTAAAACACTGGAAGAACCACCGTCACATATCAAATTTCTGTTTGCCACCACCGACCCACAAAAGTTACCCGTGACTGTGTTATCGCGCTGCCTGCAATTTCACCTGAAGCGCATGACACGAGTACAAATCAGCGATCACCTTACCGACCTGTTGAAACAGGAAGAAATTGAAGCTGAAGAACAGGCCTTGCAACTGCTGGCTCATGCCGCTGATGGCAGTATGCGTGATGCGCTCAGCCTGCTTGATCAGGCAATAGCATTCGGTGCTGGTTCGGTTAAAAAAGATGCCGTTTTATCCATGCTGGGTTCCGTATCGCACGACTCTCTGTTGAATATACTCAAAGCGCTGATCGCTCAGGATGGTAAAACTTTACTGCAAGAGGCTCGAAATATTATTAGCAGCAGCCCGGACTATCAGCGCATTTGTGCCGAGTTCATCACCCTGTTTCACGAAATGGCACTCTACAAAAGCGACAATAATCTGTTACCGGCTGATCCCCAGTTACGGGATGATTTGATTGCGCTTTCGTCGCAACTGTCAGCCGATGAAATTCAGCTGTATTATCAGATAATACTCCAGGGCAGAAAGGACCTTGAAATCACGCCAGATGAAGCACAGGGATTCGAAATGCTGATGTTACGTCTACTGGCATTTTCGCCCGATGTTGATGTCACTGAAGCGACAAAGGAAAAAAAAAGCCTGTAATTAAGCCAGATTTACCTAAGGCTACTAATAAACCGATTCACGAACAGCAGCATAGTAACAACCCTCAATCAATTCCAGATACCAGTACCAATACCAGGGTCATAACAAATTCTATTGTCAAACCTGAAAAAACTGTTCAACCCAAACCGGTTTCTATTGATCCGGAGCAATCAAAAAAACCCATTGCTTCAGATTCACT
>Ga0256847_1001433_pt1 | contig 12221 bp, 12 predicted proteins | sample TeddybearmetaG_FD_189099 | JGI IMG/M metagenome (GOLD analysis project Ga0256847, IMG submission 189099) | Hydrothermal vent microbial communities from East Pacific Rise, Pacific Ocean - Teddybear | ecosystem: Environmental > Aquatic > Marine > Hydrothermal vents | place: Pacific Ocean: East... | reverse complement strand
TAAAACAAGATTAAGTTAGAAAATTGATTCTATTTTCAAACTAAACAAATATCAAGATTTTAAAATAATTTCTAGCATAAAGGTATCAACATGAATCAAACTTATTTAGTTATTGATGGCAGCCAAGGCGAAGGCGGAGGGCAAGTATTGCGCTCTTCTTTATCATTGGCCATGTGTTTAGGGCGCTCAATTGAGATTAAAAATATCCGTGCGGGGCGGAAAAAATCAGGTTTATTACGGCAACATTTAACTTGTGTTAAAGCCGCTCAAGAAATTTGTCAAGCAAACGTTGAAGGAGCAGAGTTGGGGGCGAAAGAAATTTCTTTTCAACCTCATCAAATTAAAGCAGGGAAATATCATTTTAATATTGGCACGGCGGGCAGTACTAATTTGGTGTTTCAAACAATTTTACCTGCTTTATTACAAGCTAAAGAAATTTCAGAAGTTTGTTTAGAAGGCGGAACTCATAATATGCATGCGCCCAGTTATGAATATATTAACCATTGTTTTTTACCTGTTTTAGCTAAGATGAATTTAGCCATTCAATGTGAAATATTGCGTTATGGTTTTTATCCCAAAGGCGGGGGAAAATGGGTTGCTTATATTCAACCCAGTATTGAAGCTAAAAAATTAAAACTTTTAAAACGAGGATCTTTATTGTCATGTAAAGCAAGGGCTTTAATTGCTAAAATTCCATTGCATGTGAGTCAAAGAGAATTAGCAGAAGTACAAAGACAATTAGACTGGTTAGATAATGATTTAATTGAACAAGAAGTTGATTCAAGTGGTTCAGGAAATATTATTTCTTTACAACTCACTTATCAACATTGTAATACGGCTTTTGAAGCAGTTGCCCAACGGGGGATTCGAGCAGAACAAGTGGCAATTAATGCCATTACCCAATTATTAAAATATCAATATTCTAATGCGGTGGTGGATGAGCATTTAAGCGATCAATTATTATTACCTATGGTGCTAAATCAAGGCGGGGAATTTATTACACATGCTCTAAGTCAACATACTAAAACCAATATTGCGGTGATTAATCAATTTATTCCTGATGCCATTACAATATCAAATATGGATGTTGATACGGTTAAAGTGATCGTCAAAGGAGCTTAATTTTCTTTTACTTGCTTTTATATTAAAGAGTCTGTATTATTTCGCCACTTATTTTCACTAAAACCTGATTTAACGGAGATTGGCTATGTACGCCGTCATAAAAACTGGAGGAAAACAATATCGTGTTTCCAAAGGTCAAACATTAAAAGTTGAAAAACTGAACGCCGCCGAAGGCGATAGCATTGAACTTGATCAAGTCATGATGATTGTAGATGGTGAAAATGTCACTGTAGGCAAACCACTCGTTGAAGGTTCTAAAGTAATAGCCACGGTTAAATCAATTGGTCGCGCTAAAAAAATAAAGATTTTAAAATTTAAACGTCGTAAACACCATATGAAACGCCAAGGGCATCGTCAATGGTATACTGAATTAGAAATCACTGATATTAGCGCTTAAGAGGGTAAAGCAATGGCACATAAGAAAGCAGGCGGTAGTACGCGTAATGGTCGCGATTCCAATAGTAAACGTTTAGGCGTTAAAGTATTTGGCGGACAAAAAATTAATGCAGGCGGAATTATTATTCGTCAACGCGGGACCCCCGTTAAAGCAGGCGAAAATGTCGGTATGGGTCGTGACCATACGCTTTTTGCTTTAAAAGACGGGATTGTTAAATTTGAAAAAAAAGGCGCTCGTAATCATAAACAGGTTACCGTTGTTACTGCTTAACCGCTAAACATAACTGCGTTCTAAAAGGCTTCGTTATTTATTAACGAAGCCTTTTTTATTTGGGATAGATGAAATGAAATTTGTTGATGAAGTCATAGTTAAAGTCGAAGCAGGCAATGGCGGTGCAGGTTGTGCCAGTTTTCGGCGAGAAAAATATATTCAGTTTGGTGGTCCTGATGGTGGAGATGGTGGAGATGGCGGCTCTGTTTATTTAATGGCACAATCAGGATTAAATACCTTAGTTGATTTTCGTCATCAACGCAGTTATCGTGGACAAACAGGGGAGAGCGGTAAAGGACGTAATATGTATGGTAAAAAAGGCGAAGATAAAATTGTTTTTGTTCCTGTTGGAACACGAGTTTTTGATACTGAAACAGAAGAACAAATTGGTGAATTACTAAATCAAGATGATCGTCTTTTAGTGGCTAAAGGCGGACATCATGGCATTGGTAATGTGCATTTTAAAAGTAGTACCAATCGTGCACCCCGCCAATGCACCCCAGGTTATCCTGGAGAACGGCGACAATTAAAAATGGAGTTAATTGTATTAGCAGATGTCGGTTTACTTGGCATGCCTAATGCGGGAAAATCAAGTCTTATTCGTAAAGTATCCAGTGCGAAACCCAAAGTTGCGGATTATCCTTTTACCACGCTTTATCCTAATTTAGGGGTTGTTCGGGTGGGTAATGAAAATAGTTTTGTTATTGCGGATATTCCAGGGGTTATTGAAGGCGCGGCAGAAGGGGCGGGATTAGGTCTTCAATTTTTAAAACATTTAGAACGTACTCAATTATTATTACATTTGGTTGATATTGCCCCCGCTGATGATCAAATAAATCCCGCCGATGAAGTGATTAAAATTGCCAATGAAATAGCGAAATATACGGAATCATTAGCTAATAAAGAACGTTGGCTTATTATTAATAAAATAGATTTAATTACGGATGAAGAATTGGCTGAATGTAAAAAAGAATTATTGGAAACCCTAAATTGGCAAGGCAAAGTTTATGCAATTTCAGCCCATACGGGAGCAGGAACCAAGGAATTAGTCCGTGATTTAGGAATGCATTGTTGTGTTTTGGATAAAACAGAAGAAATAGATGGTATTGAAGAAGATAAACCTTGGCATCCTTTAGGTTAATTAAAATAGACTCCATATCTTTCCTAAAGCATTATATAATAATAATGATAAACACGAAAACGAGGCTTTATTATGATTATAAATAATTTAACATTACCAACAACTAGTGAAATACTTGATGGTTTTAATACCTTTGAACTTTTTCCCCAAACTGATTTTAATATTACCACAATTGAAGAGATGCAAAAAATAGATTCTAAGGCGCTTTATGATGACTGGCAAAGTGTTGGACAGTTTTTAATTGATGCAACCAAAAAAAACTAAAATTTAATTGTGGATAATAAAGTAACTCATAAACAACCGAATCCCCAACAAACGCAAATAATTTCTGCTGAGTTTTCTGGACCAATTCCTCATCCTTCCACTTTAAAAGAATATGAAGAAATTAAAGAAGGATTTGCTGATAGAATTATAAGCATGGCTGAGCGTCAACAAAAACATCACCATTCAATTCAAAAAATAGCACTTAAAGAAGCCAGTGATAAAGAAAAACGAGGGCAACATTATGCGCTAGGACTCTCTGTATTATTAATTAGTTGTACAACAGGACTTATCGCTTTAGGACATGATATTGCAGGTGGTATTTTTGGAGGTTCAACATTGCTAGGATTAGCTTATTTGTTTATTAATAATCGTCAAAGAAAGAAGAAGAAAACAACTTAATTATAAGGTATTCAATATTATGAGTGATAACGATAAACAACAGCTATTGGCAATTAGAGATAAAATTGATGCCATTGATTCCAATATTTTATCACTGATTAATCAACGAGCCAAAGCCGCCCAAGAAGTCGCTGAAATAAAATTAGCCGCAGATCCCAATGCTTTTTTTTATCGGGCAGAACGAGAAGCTCAAGTTTTAAGAAGCGTTAAAGCAGATAATCCTGGTCCTTTACCTAATGAATCCGTGGCGGTTTTATTTAGAGAAATTATGTCCATGTGTTTGGCATTAGAACAACCTATGAAAATTGGTTTTTTAGGTCCAGCGGGTACTTTTAGTCAATCAGCGGCTATTAAATTTTTTGGTCATGCGGTAACTACGTTTGGATTACCTAGTATTGCAGATGTGTTTCATGAAGTTGAAGCGGGACATTGCAGTTATGGGGCGGTTCCTGTTGAAAATTCAACGGAAGGCGTAATTAGTCATACTTTGGATTTGTTTTTAAATTCAAATTTAAAGATCTGTGGTGAAGTGTCTTTAAGAATTAATCAACATTTAATGGCGCAACAAGAAGAGATTAAAGCCATTAAAATCATTTATTCTCATCAACAATCTTTAGCCCAATGTCGAAGTTGGATTAATCAAAATTGTCCTCATGTTGAAACTATTGCCGTTGCAAGTAATGCGGAAGCCGCCAAACTTGCTTCACAAAATATCGAATCCGCCGCCATTGCAGGTGAAACCGCTGCTGAAATTTATCAATTAAAACAACTGGCTAATAATATTGAAGATGAACCTGGAAATACCACCCGATTTTTAATTATTGGTAAACAAAAAGTCGGTGTGAGTGGGCAAGATAAAACCAGTTTATTGATTTCGGTTAAAAATAAATCAGGCGGGTTATATCAAATGTTAAAACCACTAAAAGACAATAATATTAGTATGACAAAAATAGAATCTCGTCCATCCAAACGGGGAATGTGGGATTATGTTTTTTTTATTGATATTGAAGGGCACCAGCAAGATAAAGCCGTCCAAAAAACCTTTAATGAATTAAAAGAACAGGTGGCATTTATGAAAATTTTAGGATCTTATCCCCAAGCTGTTATTTAAAAAATGTTTTTTTTAGGTTATGGTATTGCTTTTTAAAATTTGAGAAATAAATAATGGCTTCTTTAAATCCCCCTGTTTGTGATTTTGACCTTTCCGCAATTGACTTTAATTTACCTGACACAGCAGGCGAACTTTGGACTTTAGATAAAGCAAAGGGAAAAAATGGTTTATTAGTGATGTTTATTTGTAATCATTGCCCCTATGTTAAAGCAATCATCAACCGCATTGTACGGGATACTAATGAATTAAAGACAATGGGTGTTAATACCGTCGCCATTATGTCAAATGATGCCACTGAATACCCTGAAGATTCATCTGTAAATATGAAAAAATTAGCGACTGAATTTGATTTTTCTTTTCCTTATTTATTAGATCAAGATCAAAGTATTGCCAAAGCTTACGGGGCTGTTTGTACTCCTGATTTTTTTGGTTACAATGAGGATTTAAAATTACAATATCGGGGACGTTTAGACGCTAGTCGTAAAGAAACAGCCGAAGGCGAGGTCAAACGCGATCTATTTGAAGCAATGAAAGAAGTGGCTAAAACAGCAAAAGGACCCCAAGAACAAATTTCAAGTATTGGTTGTTCAATAAAATGGCTTTAGCTTGCTAAGGGCTAAAGTATTGATTCCAATGTGACTATCCCAATTAATCCATTGTTTGTTTGATTTAAAGCTTCTATTTCAATATTAATTAATTGATTTTTAGTAAGTTTTATATTATCAATTTCAATTGGACTATAATTTGGAGTATAACCCTGCCAATACCCTTTTTTATTTTTTTGCTCTATTAAAACAGTAATATTTTTACCTATTTGTTGGGCTAAAAAAGTTTGTTTTAATTTGCTGTTTAATTGATGTAATAACTCACTTCGTTGTTTTTTAATTTCTCGGCTAATCGGATTAGCTAAAGTCGCTGCTTTCGTTCCTTCACGGGCCGAATAAGCAAAAATATGAATGTCTGAAAATTGGCATTTTTCTATAAAATCAAAGCTTTGTTGCCATTCGCTTGCACTTTCATTGGGAAAACCGACAATAATATCGGTTGTAATGCTAATATTAGGCACGTTTTGGCGGGCTTGTTGGATTAATTGATAAAAATCAGCTGTTCGACAACGTCGTGACATGCGTTTTAAAACACTATCCGTCCCGCTTTGTAAAGGCAAATGTAAATGCGGCATGAGACGGGGATTTTTAAAACAATCCCAAAAAGTATTGTCCATTTCCCAAGGTTCAATCGAGCCAATGCGTAAGCGTTTTAACGTTGTTTTTGCAAAAATAGTTTGAATTAACTCACTGAGACGAATATCTAAATCACTGCCATAACCACCTAAATGAACACCTGTTAAAACTGCTTCTTGAATACCTTGAGCCACTAATAAATTGATTTCGGCAATAATTTGTTGTGGAGTTCGACTTTTTTCTTCTCCACGGGCAATGGTCACAATACAATAACTACAGCGATAACGACAACCATCTTGAATTTTAATAAAAGCCCGTTGCCGACTGCGTTTTAAAGGTTGAATTGGATTATTAATGGCTGGTTCTTTAAATTCAAGTTGTTGAAAAATTTGTTGAATTAATTGATCTTTTTGACCATTAGGAATGACTAAATCAACCCCAAATTTAGTACTTAATTCGTCTGAATTTAAAGTGGCATAACAACCACTTACCACCAATTTTGCTTGCGGGTTTTCCCGTTTTAGCCGTCGACATTTTTTACGAGATTTTTTAACCGCTTCCGCCGTCACAGCACAACTATTTAATATTACTAAATCAGCTGCTAAATGATCGGGGGTAATTTGATGTCCTGCTTTATTGAGTTGTTGCGACCACGTTTCTAATTCAGCTTCATTTAATCGACAGCCTAAACTATTTAGATTAACTTTCATTTTGGTGTTTTATGATTTTTTTAATTTTAGACATTAGAGATAATAAAAAGAGATAATATCAAAGATAATAAGACATCTCTAATTGAAAAGAAATAAAAACTTAATGGTAAGTCATCAACATGAGGTCCTGTGTTTCGTTTTACTGCCGACTTCACCATAGTATGGTCCCGTCTGAATAATACATATAGAATGCGTAACGGTGATAATTCCATCCGCAACGGCGTAAAAATATGGCGTTTCCGTTATTTCATAGGGATCACTATCCTATCCATAAATTATTTATTGAATAATTCCTAGTACTTCTGCTTGAATTTCGGCGGGGGTTTCTCCTCCAGTGACGCCAGCGATAGGAAACACCGTTAAAACTAATTTTCCTGAGGTGTCTTTTCTAACTGTAACTCTGTGTCCATAACCTGGTTTTGCAAAAGTCCCTGTCATTGGACGGAATACTTGTAAAACCCCATTTTGCTGGTTTTTTATTTCATAACCAGAAGCGGAAAGTAAACTTGAAATTTGATTTAATGAACGATGGGCATTTAATGTGGTTGTTGAGGGTGGCATTGTTTTGCAACTAGCCAATAATAATAAAATCAAGGGTAATAAAATATTTTTTATACGATTCATAAAAAGAGCTCTGTTTGATGGTTTAGAATAAATTAGCATAGCTTATATTTTTAGTTTCAAGGAACTTTTATGGAAAATATAATCATGTTACATAGGCAATCTCGTGTAATTTCCCATTTTTCATTGGTTTTAATGATTTATTGATCAAAATTATTTATTTTTATATTATTTAAAATATAATAATTTAAATAATTATTTAAATTGGGTGAGGAAGGCTAGGGGATGAAAAATCAAAAAATTTGGGATTGGTATCATAAAAATGATAATACCATTCAAGCCATTTTGGCTTTTGCTTGTGAATTTATACCAGGTGGAAATATTGCTAAAAATACCTTGGATCTATTATTAGCTCGATTTGATGATAAAGAAGAAAATGAAGATCTGGAAAGCTTTATTGAAGAAACAGAACCGACTTTACGAGAATTAATTAATGCCATTGAAAAACTAAATAAAAATCATCAAAATTTGCCAATAGAAAGCATTAAATCATTACTTGAAGAAAATTTAAAAGAAGAATTTCATGATGCTTTAGTACAATTAAATCAAACAATTACACAATCATTTTGTCAGCATAACCCGCAAAATAGTCAAATCATTAATGGACGTTATAAATTAATTAAATCAATTGGGAAAGGCGGGCAGGGCGAAGTTTATTTAGCTTGGCATCTTGAAGCCAATCATCAGGTGGCGATTAAATTATTACCTCGTGATTTAAGCGATGATGAAAATGCCATTTTAGAACTTCAAACCGAATATGGTTTATTAGTTGATAAACTCCGCCATAGTCATATTGTTGCTTATACAGATTTAGGTAAGGATAAACAAAGCCAATGTTATTTTTTAGTGATGGATTATATTGAAGGGAAAAGCCTCCGTTATTTATTACTACAACATCGCCATACGCCTTTTTCTTTAAAAGAAGCGGTTGAATTACTTTATCCCATTGCCAAAGCCTTAGATTTTGCTCATGCCAATGGCGTTGTACATTGTGATATTAAACCCGAAAATATTTTAATTCGGGATAAAGATAAACAAGTATTTTTAACCGATTTTGGACTTGCTAGTAAAATTAGAAATACCACAACACAAAAACAGACTAATAATCTGATTGCTGAAACAGATCAAAAACAGGTTAATAATTTGAGAGGCACTTTACCGTATATGGCACCTGAACAATACTGCGGAAAAAATCTCATTGCAGAAACAGATACTTGGGCATTAGGTATTATTTTATATGAATTATTAGCAGGTTATCATCCATATCAAGGACATTCTTTTGAACATTATTCACAACTTATTTGTTCTCAAAAAGTGGAAGAAATTGATAATTTATCACCCAAAGTTTGGAAAATAATTAAAAAAATGTTGATAAAGGATAAAAGGAAACGTCCTTTTGTATTGGTTCCTTTATTTAAGAAATTAAGGAAATTAGCTAAGCCTAAACTAAAACGGGTTATTTTAAGTTTATTTTTAATTTTTTGTATTGGTACTGGTGGATATTTGATCAGTTTCCAAAAACCTTCTGATAAAGAACTATATATTAATAGTGTTAATAATGAAATAGAAGAGCAACCAAAAGAAGAAAGTGATCCTAATAAGCAAAATCAATTAGGATTATACTATATAGATAGGGATAATATAAAAGCTGTTTATTGGTTTCGTACAGCGGCAGAACAAGGCAATGCAGACGGGCAATCTAATTTAGGAATTATGTATAAAACAGGGAAAGGAGTTCCTCAAGACTATAAGAAATCAGTTAAATGGCTTCATAAAGCGGCAGAACAAGGACTTGCAAGTGGACAAGCTAATTTAGGATATATGTATTTAAATGGCGAGGGGGCTCTTCAAGATTATAAAAAAGCTATTTATTGGTTTCGTAAAGCGAAACAACAAGGAAGCGCACAAGGACAAACTAATTTAGGATATATGTACGAAAATGGCAAAGGTGTTCCCAAAGATAAAAAAAGAGCTCTATATTACTACAAAAAAGCTGCTATCCAAGGCAATTCCTATGCAAAATCTGCTTTAAAACGCTTACTAAGAAATTTTTAAAAAAATTATTATAAACTGTAAGTTCATAGTATAAATAACAACTAAAAGTAACCAATGGTTTGTTTTCACAGGGAAAATACAAATATAATTATACTTCATATTAATTTAGGATAGAGTATCATGAGGATATAAAGGCGTTTCCCAAGATTTTGACACCCTCCTATTCTTAAAAGAAAAGGATTCCTATTGGAATAATAGGAGAAAAATTTCACAATTTTTCAGGTTTCTGCTTCAACGTTCATTGCTCAGGGAACCAAGCTTGGTTTTCGCGTAAAAATTCTCAGTAGGAACCTTTACGATGATGAATCAACCTATGTTCCCCAAGTCTCATGCGAACTTCACAGACTTAAAATTCCGCATGTCTTGCGGTATATTTATATAATAGCAAAAACCTGATATGAGGGATAAGATTTTTTACAAAATTTAGATAAAATTAAAAACACTATGCCCCCAATTACTTCTATGCTAAAATCCGCCCCCTAAATTTTCCCTTCCCAACAACTATTTTTATAGAGCCTTGCGATGAATGCCAAAAAGTTTTTTCCCTTTCTAAACTGGCAGTTCACTGCCGAAAATATGCGCGCAGATTTAATTGCGGGTATTACTGTTGCCCTTGTTCTAATTCCTCAATCTATGGCTTATGCCAGTTTGGCGGGTTTACCTGAATATTTTGGTTTATACGCCGCCTTTTTACCCGTTATGATTGCCGCCCTTTGGGGTTCTTCTAAGCAATTAGCCACGGGACCTGTTGCGGTTGTTTCTTTACTAACGGCTTCTACTTTAATTCCCTTAGTTGATGGTTATGACACCATGTCAATGGAACAATTGGCGGCGATTTATGCGCCACTGGCGATTGCTATGTCAATGATGGTGGGGATTATTCAATTAACCCTTGGGGTTTTTCGTTTGGGTATGATTGTTAATTTCTTATCTCATCCTGTGGTGGTTGGTTTTACCAATGCAGCGGCGCTTATTATTGGTTTATCTCAATTAGATAAAATCTTTGGGGTTGATAAATCTCGTAGTGAAATCTTTTTGCATGATGTTTGGGGCGTTATTCAACAAATTCCTGATACTCATATCGCAACTTTTTTAATGGGCGTTCTTGCTTTTGCTTTAATGTGGGGGCTTAAAACGTATGCACCTAAAATCCCAGGTGTTTTAGTGGCTGTTGTTTCAACCACGATGATTAGTTATTTTATTGGTTTTGAAGAGATGGGCGGGGCAGTGGTTGGCAGTATTCCGCAAGGTTTACCGAGTTTACAAATGCCGCATTTTAATATGAGTATTATCTCTGAAATGATTATGGGCGCTTTGGTTATCTCTATGGTCGGCTTTATGGAAGCCATTTCAATTGCCAAAGCGATGGCGGCGAGAACCCATGATCGGATTGATCCAAACCAAGAATTAATTGGTCAAGGTTTAGGTAATATCACAGGCTGTCTTAGCCAAGCTTATCCAACCAGTGGTTCTTTTTCTCGTTCGGCAGTTAATTTAAATGCGGGCGCTAAAACGGGCATGTCTTCGGTTTTCACAGGCATTATTGTATTAATTACATTATTATTTTTAACTCCTTTACTTTATCATTTGCCTAAATCTGTTTTAGCGGCGGTTATTATGATGGCGGTTATTGGTTTAATTAATTTTAAATCGGTGATTCATGCTTGGAAAATTAATAAACATGATGGTTATGCGGCGGTTGTTACGTTCTTAATGACGATTTTATTAGCGCCACATTTAGAAGAAGGATTATTAATTGGCGTTGGTTTATCTTTAGGTCTTTATTTATTCCGTACCATGAAACCACGGGTTGCTATTTTAGGTCGTTATAAAGATGGCACTTTACGGGATTTAGCCATTCATCCTGATTTACCTAAAGATGATCGTATTATTATGATGCGTTATGATGGTTCTTTATATTTTGCTAATGTGGCTTACTTTGAAGATGCGGTATTACATGCGGTTTCTCAAAGCCCTAAAGCACGTTATTTGGTTATTTTATGCGATGCGGTGATTGAAATGGATGCTTCGGGAGAAGAATCATTACATAAAATTATTAAACATCTAAAAGTAACAGGTGTGACGGTTGTATTAAGTGGTATGAAAAAACCGATTATTGAAGTTATTCAACGTTCTGAATTAAATGAATTTTTAATTGATAATGAGCAATTATTTTCAACTGAAGGCATGGCACTTAAGCATATTTATGAAGTGTTTAAAGCAGAAGAAGATTCTGATTCGCAATTTGTTGCGCCGCTGGAAGCCCCAATGGACAGTCGTATGGCGGATGTTATTACTTAATATCACAGTCCAAATATTTAAATAAACCAAAAAGGCGGGGATTCCCGCCTTTTTTAATGAAAAAAGAGGAAGTAATAATGGCGTTAGGTTCTTTAATGCTTGATTTAGTTGGAACAGAGCTTTCCAATGAAGAAAAAGAAAAAATCCAACATCCTGCTTGTGGCGGCGTGATTTTATTTACTCGTAATTATGCCGAACCTAAGCAACTGAAAGCATTAACTCAGAAAATTAAACAAGCGAGTAAAACGCCTGTGTTAATTTCAGTTGATCAGGAAGGCGGGCGAGTTCAACGTTTTCGCGATCATTTTCAAGAAATTCCGCCAATGGCATGGCTAGGACAATTTTATAATGACAATCCAAAGGAAGCTTTAAAGGCAACGGCTGACTTGGCTTGGTTAATGGCGGCAGAATTACGCCAATATGACATTGATTTTAGTTTTGCACCTGTTTTAGATATTGATTACCAAGTATCTGATGTGATTGGTAATCGCGCTTTTCATCGAGATCCAGAGATTATTAGCGCTTTATCGACGGCTTGGCGTCAAGGGGCAGGGGATGCGGGGATGATTTCTGTGGGTAAGCATTTTCCTGGCCACGGTTTTGTGGCGGCAGATTCTCATACTGATTTACCTTTAGATAATCGTCCGCT
>Ga0256847_1001432_pt1 | contig 12222 bp, 5 predicted proteins | sample TeddybearmetaG_FD_189099 | JGI IMG/M metagenome (GOLD analysis project Ga0256847, IMG submission 189099) | Hydrothermal vent microbial communities from East Pacific Rise, Pacific Ocean - Teddybear | ecosystem: Environmental > Aquatic > Marine > Hydrothermal vents | place: Pacific Ocean: East... | reverse complement strand
TTCGAGGACAAGGTGATCGTGCCGGGCCTGATCGATCCGCATGTGCATATGGGCCTGTCCTCACTGCAATATGCGACGCCGCTGACCCCGCCATGGGAGATGGCGACGCCGGACGGGATGCTCGATGGCTTGCCGACGCGAGCCGCGTTCTTCGCGCGTTTGTCAGAAATTGAAGCGGCGGCTCCGGCGGGCGAGCCGGTCATCGCGTTTGGCTTTCACAATCTCGTCCACGGCGATCTTGACCGCCATGATCTCGACGCAGTGACCACAGATCGCCCGCTGATTGTCTGGCACTATTCCAGTCATGATTTTTATCTAAATAGCGCGGCGCTCGAATGGGCCGGGATTGATGCCTCGCTGCACGAGAAGTTCGAGGGCGTGCCGCTGGGCGAGGACGGTCTGCCCACCGGGCGGGTGTTTGAGGATGCGCTCCCGGTTCTGCTGCAGAAGCTTGGGCCGATCCTGTTCGCGCCGGACCGCTTGAAGCAGGGACTGGAAGGGTTTTCCGGATTGCTCCGCGCGGGCGGCGTGACCACGGTTGCCGATCTTGGCTATGGGCTGTTTGGATTACCGCTTGAGGACGCCAATATCAGTGCCAATTGGCAGTCGATTGAGCATGCCGGGTATCGCCTATATCTGGTGCCGGAGCATCGTGCTTTTGAAGCTGCGTTTGGCGATGAGCGGGTGCAGATCATATTGGACATGGTCAGCGGTGAGCGCGTGGTGCCGGCGCCGGTCTTGCCGCAAGTGAAATTCTTTGCCGATGCGGCGTTCTATTCCCAGACCATGCGGGTCTCGCCGCCGGGGTATTTGTCGGGTCAGTCAACTGGCTCGCAAGGGCTGTGGGTGCTGAAGCCGGATGAGATCGTGCCGACCATTCAGCCCTATTGGGATGCTGGGCTTGGCGTGCGGATCCATTCCAACGGCGATGAGGCCCAAACCGCGACGCTGGACGCTTTGGCTGAGTTGCGGCTCAGTGATCCCGAACAGCGTTTTGTGCTTGAGCATGCCGGCTTGTTTTCACCGCGGCAGGTGGCCAAGGCCGCGGCGCTGGAAGCAGTGATCTCGGCGGCCAGCCATTATGTGTACTATCTGGGCGAGGCCTATCAGGGCCCGCTCGGGCCTGAGCGCGGTGAGTGGATATTGCCGCTGGCCTCTCTGTCGGAGTCCGGCGTTGCCGTGACGCTGCATTCGGATGCGCCGCTTGCGCCGCCGCTGCCTATGCGCGCGGCAAGTGTGCATATGCTGCGCTCGACCCGCGAGGGGACCGTGTTGACGGCGCATGAAAAGCTGTCCGCGCAAGAGGCAATGGAAGCGATTACAATCGATGCGGCCTACGCGCTTGGCCTTGAGACGAAAATCGGTAGTCTTGCGCCAGACAAGCTGGCGGACTTTACCATACTGGATGCCAACCCTTTGGAGTTGCCGGGAGAGGCTTGGCCGGATATTAGAGTCTGGGGCGTTGTTATTGGCGGCGAGAAATATCAATTGGAGAACACAGATGAATAAAGTTATTCTTGGGGCAGTGGCGGCTTTGGTTCTGTCTGGTTGCGCCTCGCGCGCCGATATTGTTTCGCAACGTGCGGATATCGATGATCGCAAAACCGTAGAAATCAATGAAGACGGCGAAGAGATTATCTGCCGTAAGGATTTGGCGACGGGCTCGCGCGTTCGCTACACAAAAGTCTGCGGAACGAAGGCTGAGTGGGATTCGATTGATGACGCCAATGACGAACAGATGAAAAGCCTGACCAAGACCTGGACAAATAACCCTGGGTCTTGATTCCGGGTGGGCTTGACATTTCTGATATTAGAGCTTGCGCCCCTATAGCCAATGAGTTAACAGACGCGACTTAACGGGAATTCGCTGATTTTGCGGACTCCCGTTTTTCCTGTCCGAGACCATGGGTGAGCTCAATCGAGCTCATAAGTCCTATGCTAGACGGGGTGAGGCAGGTTTACCATCCCATGGATGGTAACGGTCGCCAGAGCCCTGGGCAGGTGCCCAAGCTTCCCATTTGGGGAGTGGACGGCAAATCCCCGGGCGCTCGGATGGTCCGATCGCCTCTTGAAGGAGATCCGCAATGGATAAAGCTGGAAAAGCCGAATCCCTGAAAGTGCTTGCGGGCATTTTTGAGGACTCGGGTAGTGTCGTTATCGCGCGCTACACCGGTCTCACCGTTGCGGAAATGACTAAGCTTCGAGGCATGCTGCGTGAGCAGGGTGCTGAAGCGAAAGTTGTCAAGAATCGCCTGGCGAAAATTGCGCTGGATGGCAAAGGTGGTGACGACGTGTCGGCAATGTTTGTCGATCAAACCGTCATTACTTATGCTTCCGATCCTGTTGCAGCCGCCAAAGGCACTGCTGATTTCGCCAAGGACAACGAGAACCTCGTTATCATTGGCGCGCTTATGGATGGCAAGATTCTTGATAAAAGCGGCGTTGAGGCGCTGGCTAAATTGCCATCCCTCGATCAACTCCGCGGCAAACTTATCGGTCTTATCCAGGCCCCAGCAACCAAGGTTGCCGGCGTGGTTCAGGCTCCAGCAGGTCAGCTGGCGCGTCTCTTCTCGGCTTATGCCAACAAGGATGCGGCTTAAACGGTCATTTTCACAACCAAACAGACCTTCAATATCTCACCCTGTTTTTTAAGGAACTAACTAATGTCTAAACTAGATAAAATCGTCGACGAGCTTAGCGGCCTGACGGTTCTGGAAGCTGCTGAACTGGCAACGCTTCTGGAAGATAAGTGGGGCGTCTCTGCGGCTGCTCCTGTTGCTGCTGCGGCGGCTGGCGGCGGCGACGCTGGCGCTGCGGCTGAAGAGAAGACCGAATTTGACGTCATTCTCACAAGCGCTGGCGACAAGAAAATCAACGTCATTAAAGCCGTCCGCGAAGTGGTCAGCGGCCTTGGCCTGAAGGAAGCTAAAGACCTGGTCGAAAGCGCTCCTAAGGCAATCAAGGAAGGCGTTTCCAAGGACGAAGCTGCTGAACTCAAGAAGAAGTTCGAAGAAGCTGGTGCCACTGTCGAGATCAAATAGGTCTCGACCAGTAGATTATGAGGTCTCGTTCTCGCGAGGTGGGGCCTTAAGTAACTTAAGCGCGGCAAGGTCATTTTGGCCTTGCCGCGTCCTCGCGTTCTAGGCGACACGCCGCGCTTGCTGATCTGGCATCGCGGCAAATAATGGGACACAAGATGGCACTCTCTTTCACAGAAAAGAAACGCATCCGCAAATCCTTCGGTAAAATTCCCGAAGCCATCGATATGCCAAACCTCATCGAGGTTCAGCGCTCCTCTTACGAGCATTTCCTGCAGCAACACGTGGCACAAGCCGATCGGACCGATGATGGTCTGGGCGGTGTGTTCAAAGGCGTGTTCCCAATCGTTGATTTCAACGAACGGGCGTCTCTGGAATATGTCTCTTACGAGTTCGAGCCGCCAAAGTTCGATACAGAAGAATGCATGCAGCGCGACCTGACTTATTCCGCGCCGCTGAAGGTTCGCTTGCAACTGGTCGTTTTCGACATTGACGAAGATACCGGCGCGAAATCAGTCAAGGAAGTCAAAGAGCAGGAAGTCTATCTCGGCGACATTCCGCTGATGACCGACAAGGGCACGTTCATCGTTAACGGCACTGAGCGGGTTATCGTTAGCCAGATGCACCGTTCGCCGGGCGTGTTCTTCGATCACGACAAAGGCAAAACCCATTCATCCGGCAAGCTGCTGTTCACGGCGCGGATCATCCCATATCGCGGTTCATGGCTCGATTTCGAGTTCGACGCTAAGGATGTTCTGAACATCCGGATTGACCGCAAACGTAAGCTGCCAGCGACCACGCTACTGATGGCGCTTGGTTATGACGCCGACCAGATCCTCGACATGTTCTACACCAAATCTGTGTACCGTATGGACAAGAGTGGCTGGATTTGCGCCTACAATCCGGACGCTTGGAGGGGCCAGAAGCCGGCCTTTGATCTTGTCGATGCTAAAACCGGCAAAACCGTTGCGCCTGCAGATCGCAAGATCACTGCACTGGCGGCCAAGCGGATTGCTGAGGGCGGCACTGAAGAGCTGCTGCTGCCATCTGCTGGCCTTGAGGGTAAATTCCTCGCTCGCGATATCGTCAACCGCAAGACCGGCGAAATTTACGGCGAGTCTGGCGACTTGCTGGAAGAAGAGCTGATTGCTGAGCTGCGCGAGCAGAAACTCAAGGCGATTGAAATTCTCGACATTGATTTTGGCGCGCGTGGCCCATGGCTGCGTAATACGCTGAAGGCTGACAAGAATGATACGCGCTTCGAGGCGCTGTCAGATATTTACCGCGTCATGCGTCCCGGTGAGCCACCAACCCAGGAAGCTGCTGACGCGCTGTTCAATCAACTCTTCTTCGATAGCGACCGCTATGACCTCTCGGCGGTTGGCCGGGTCAAGATGAACACACGCTTGAAAGTTGCGATTGAAGGCTATGAGCCTGCTGAAGACACTGAGCGTACATTGCGTAATGATGACATCGTTGGCGTCACCAAGGTCATCCTCGACCTGAAAGACGGCAAGGGCGACATCGATGACATTGATAATCTCGGCAATCGCCGGGTGCGCTCTGTCGGTGAGCTGATGGAAAATAATTACCGTATCGGTCTGGTCCGCATGGAGCGTGCGATCAAGGAACGGATGTCATCTGTCGATATTGACACGGTGATGCCGAACGATCTGATCAACGCCAAGCCGGTTGTTGCCTCGGTACGTGAATTCTTCGGCTCTTCGCAGCTCTCGCAGTTCATGGACCAAACCAATCCGCTTTCAGAGATCACCCACAAGCGTCGTCTCTCGGCGCTTGGCCCGGGCGGTCTGACCCGCGAACGTGCTGGTTTCGAAGTGCGCGATGTGCACCCGACCCATTATGGCCGCATCTGTCCGATTGAAACGCCGGAAGGCCCGAACATTGGTCTGATCAACTCGCTCGCGACGTTTGCGCGGATCAATAAGTACGGCTTCATTGAGAGCCCGTACCGTAAAGTTGTGAATGGCAAGCTGACCAAAGAAGTCGACTATCTGTCGGCGATGGAAGAGCAGATTTACTCGATTGCTCAGGCCAATACGCTGGTCAATGACAAGGGCGAGATCATCAACGAATTTGCCAATGCCCGTGTCAACGGCGAGGCGATGTTGATCATCAAGGAAGACATTCAGTACATGGATGTCTCGCCGAAACAGGTTGTGTCGGTTGCCGCGTCGCTGATCCCATTCCTCGAGAATGACGATGCTAACCGCGCGCTGATGGGCTCGAACATGCAACGCCAAGCTGTGCCATTGGTACAGACCGATGCGCCGCTGGTCGGAACCGGTATGGAAGCGGTTGTGGCACGTGATAGCCGCGCGGCTATCGTTGCGTCTCGCGGCGGTGTGGTCGAGCAGGTTGATGGTCTGCGGATCGTGGTCCGTGCGACTGAGGACCTCGAATCAAGAGCGTCTGGCGTCGACATCTACCGTCTGTCCAAATTCCGCCGTTCGAACCAGAACAGCTGTATCAACCAGCGTCCAATCGCCAAAGTTGGTGACGTCGTGGCCAAGGGCGATATTATCGCTGACGGTCCGTCAACCGATCTTGGCGAATTGGCACTGGGGCGTAACGTGCTGGTCGCGTTCATGCCGTGGAATGGCTACAATTTCGAAGACTCGATCCTGATCTCAGAGCGTATCGTGCGCGATGATGTCTACACATCGATCCACCTTGAAGAGTTCGATATCGCCGCCCGCGATACGAAGCTTGGACCGGAAGAGATTACCCGCGATATTCCAAACGTCGGCGAAGAAGCTCTGCGTAACCTCGACGAGGCGGGCATTGTGGCCGTCGGCGCTGAGGTCAAGGCGGGCGACATTCTGGTCGGCAAAGTGACGCCAAAAGGCGAAAGCCCGATGACGCCGGAAGAGAAATTGCTGCGTGCGATCTTTGGCGAGAAAGCCTCTGATGTGCGCGATACGTCATTGCGTGTGCCGCCGGGCGATGCTGGTACGGTTGTCGAGGTTCGGGTGTTCAATCGCCACGGCATCGACAAGGACCAGCGTGCGCTGCAAATCGAACGCGAGCAGATCGAGCAATTGCAAGAAGACAAAGAGGATGAGCAATCAATCCTTGAGCGCAACACCTATAAGCGTCTGCGCGATGTTCTGATCGGCAAGGATGCTGCTGCCGGACCAAGTGGCTTCAAAACCGGCAAGGTGACTGAGGCTGCATTGGCTGACATCTCCGAGTTGAGCATGTGGGAAATCGCTCTGAAGTCTGAGAAAGCTCAGGCCGGCGTCGATAGCCTGCGGGCAAGCTTTGACGAGTCGATCCGCGAACTGGAAGCCCGGTTCAACGATAAGGTCGACAAGGTTCAGCAGGGCGATGATCTGCCGCCAGGCGTGATGAAAGTTGTGAAAGTCTTCTTGGCTGTGAAGCGCAAGCTACAGCCCGGCGACAAGATGGCTGGACGTCACGGCAACAAGGGTGTGATCTCGAAGATCAATCCGATCGAAGACATGCCATTCCTCGCGGATGGCACGCCGGTCGACATCGTTCTCAACCCGCTCGGCGTGCCGTCGCGGATGAATGTTGGACAGATCCTCGAAACCCACCTTGGTTGGGCCGCTGCTGGTCTCGGCAAGATGGTTCAGGAGTCGCTGGAACAGTGGCACGAAGACAATGATGGCAAAGCTCTGCGCAAGACACTGGAGACGGTTTACGGCAAAGACGAGCCGCTTCCTGAGACAGACGCAGAACTGGTTGAGCTGGCGGGTAACCTGAAAAAAGGTATTCCGTTTGCGACGCCGGTCTTTGATGGCGCGCGTGAGCCTGACATCAAGGAGATGCTGGAACGGGCAGGGCTTGATCCTTCCGGTCAATCCATCGTTTTTGACGGTCGTACAGGCGAGCAGTTCAAGCGCCCGGTTACGGTTGGCTACAAGTATCTGCTCAAATTGCACCACTTGGTCGATGAGAAGATTCACGCCCGTTCAACCGGACCATATTCTCTGGTCACGCAGCAACCTCTGGGCGGTAAAGCTCAGTTCGGTGGCCAGCGCTTCGGGGAGATGGAAGTCTGGGCTCTGGAAGCCTACGGCGCCGCTTATACGTTGCAGGAAATGCTCACCGTCAAGTCGGATGACACGGCGGGCCGGGCCAAGGTTTACGAGGCGATTGTCCGCGGGGATGATACGTTCGAAGCCGGTATTCCAGAGAGCTTTAACGTGTTGATTAAAGAGATGCGGTCACTCGGCCTGAATGTCGAGCTGATCGGAGATAATGATGGGAGCTCAAACGTCGCGGCCGAATAACGGTCATCGGTAGCCGCGAAGGCGGTAGAGTTATCATTTAATAGGGCCGGATTGTCGGTGGGGAATTCGGCCAAACCCTCCCAAGGAGTGGAAATATCATGCGCCAGGATGTTGCTAGTATTTACAAGCAAAAGGATGAGGTCCCAACTTTTGAGGCCATCCGAATTTCGATTGCAAGCCCGGAGAAAATCCGCGGCTGGTCTTCAGGTGAGATCAAGAAGCCTGAAACCATCAACTATCGCACGTTCAAGCCAGAACGTGACGGCCTGTTCTGTGCCCGTATCTTTGGCCCGATCAAGGATTACGAATGCCTGTGCGGCAAGTATAAGCGCATCAAGTATCGCGGTATTATCTGCGAGAAATGCGGCGTTGAAGTTACCCTTGCCAAGGTTCGCCGCGAACGTATGGGTCATATCGAGCTGGCCTCACCGGTAGCTCATATCTGGTTCCTGAAATCGCTGCCATCGCGGATTGCCAGCCTGCTGGACATGACGTTGAAGGATGTTGAGCGGGTGCTCTACTTCGAAAGCTATGTCGTAATCGAGCCGGGTCTGACCCCGCTTGAGCCCGGCCAACTGGTCTCCGAAGAAGAATATATGGATCTGCAGGACGAGCATGGTGAAGATGCCTTCACTGCGATGATCGGTGCTGAAGCGGTCAAGGAAATCCTGCAAGGTCTCGACCTTGATCTGCTGCAGGACACGCTGCGCACGGATCTGGCTGAATCGACCTCTGAGCTGAAGACCAAGAAATATTCCAAGCGTCTGAAAGTTGTCGAAGCCTTCCTCGCCTCTGGGGCCAAGCCAGAATGGATGGTGATGAGCGTTGTCCCGGTCATCCCGCCAGACCTGCGCCCATTGGTGCCGCTGGACGGTGGCCGTTTTGCGACCTCTGACCTGAACGATCTGTACCGCCGCGTGATCAACCGTAATAACCGCTTGAAGCGCCTGATGGAGCTGCGTGCACCGGATATCATTATCCGTAACGAGAAGCGCATGCTGCAGGAATCTGTCGATGCCTTGTTCGACAATGGCCGCCGCGGCCGCACGATTACCGGCACCAATAAACGCCCGCTGAAATCGCTGTCCGACATGCTCAAAGGCAAGCACGGTCGGTTCCGTCAGAACCTGCTGGGTAAGCGCGTCGACTATTCTGGCCGTTCCGTCATCGTGGTTGGCCCGAACCTGAAGCTGCACGAGTGCGGTATTCCGAAGAAAATGGCGCTGGAACTGTTCAAGCCGTTTATCTATGCCCGCCTCGACGCCAAGGGTCTGGCTGGCACGGTTAAAGCCGCCAAGAAGCTGGTTGAGAAGGAAAAGCCGGAAGTTTGGGATATCCTCGAAGAGGTTATCCGCGAGCATCCGATCATGCTCAACCGGGCGCCAACCCTTCACCGTCTTGGCATCCAAGCATTTGAGCCAAAGCTGATTGAAGGCAAGGCGATCAACCTGCACCCGCTGGTTTGCGCCGCCTTCAACGCTGACTTTGACGGCGACCAGATGGCCGTTCACGTGCCGCTCAGCCTCGAAGCCCAGCTTGAGTGCCGGGTGCTGATGATGTCGACCAATAACATCCTGTCACCGGCCAACGGTAAGCCGATTATCGTGCCGTCACAGGATATCGTTCTCGGTCTCTACTACTTGTCGCTCGACAAGGACAAAGAGCAGGGTGAAGGCATGATGATTGCTGACATGGCCGAGCTTGAGCACGCACTTGATAGCGGTGGTTTGTCACTGCACGCCAAGATCAAGGCGCGCTTTGAAAGCATCAGCGAGGACGGCAAACCGGCCTCGAAAATCATCGACACGACCCCCGGTCGTTACATGATCGCTGACATTCTGCCCAAGCATCACATGATCGATCCGGATACGCTTCTGAACCAGCTAATGGTCAAGAAGAATATCGGTAATCTAATCGACGAGGTCTACCGGACCTGTGGTCAGAAGGCGACGGTGATCTTTGCGGATCGCTTGATGGGACTTGGTTTCCGCGAGGCGGCGAAAGCCGGCATTTCGTTCGGCATGGACGACATGAAAATCCCGGCAGCCAAAGTCAAATTGGTTGCGCAGACCAAAGAGCAAGTGACTGAATATGAGCGCCAATATGCTGACGGTCTGATCACGCGCGGCGAGAAATACAACAAGGTTGTTGATGCCTGGTCGACCTGTACCGACAAAGTCGCCGACGCCATGATGGATGCCGCTGGTGAGATCGAGTACGACAAGGAAACCGGCCGTCAGGTCGAAACCAACTCGGTCTTCATGATGGCTGAGTCCGGTGCGCGTGGTTCGAAAAACCAGATGAAACAGCTGGCCGGTATGCGCGGCCTGATGGCGCGTCCAGATGGTTCGATCATCGAAACGCCGATCATCTCGAACTTCAAAGAAGGCCTGACCGTTCAGGAATACTTCAACTCGACTCACGGTGCGCGTAAAGGTCTCGCCGATACCGCTCTGAAAACGGCGAACTCGGGTTATCTGACCCGTCGTCTGGTTGATGTTGCGCAGGACTGTATCGTCAACGAAGACGATTGCGGAACTGATGTTGGTATTGATCTGTTCCCGGTCATGGAAGGCGCCGATGTCGTCGTCAGCCTTGGTGAGCGTATTCTCGGACGGACCACTGGCGAAGATGTCAAACATCCCAAGACCGGTGATCTGATCGCGCCGAACAACACTTATGTTGATGAAGCGCTAGCTGCGATCATCGACGAAGCGGGTGTTGACCGGATCAAGTCACGTTCGCCGCTGACCTGTGAAACCAAAGTCGGTGTCTGTGTCGCCTGTTATGGCCGCGATCTGGCCCGTGGTACGATCGTCAATCGCGGTGAAGCGGTTGGCGTCATTGCGGCTCAGTCAATTGGTGAGCCGGGTACTCAGCTGACCATGCGGACCTTCCACATTGGCGGCGCGGCTTCAGTGGCTCAAGACTCCTCTGCTGAGGCAGAGGTTGAAGGCAAGATCAAGTTCGATAATGCAACCTTCGTCACCCGCGAGGACGGCGCCCTGATCGTTACCGGACGCCGCATGTTGGTGTCTATTATCGATGCCGATAACCGTATCCGTCAGACCTTCAAGCCGACTTACGGCACGCAGTTGCATGTCAAAGACAAGAAGAAGGTCAAGCCGGGCGACAAGATTGCTGACTGGGATCCGTTTGCACAGCCGATGATTTCGGAAGTCGCCGGTTCCGCACGTCTGGTTGATATCGTTGACGGTCTGACCGCTCGCGACGAGACCGATGACGCGACAGGTATTTCGTCTCGTGTGATCATTGATGGTCGTGGTTCGAAAGGCGCTGATCTGCGCCCCTCAATCATGATTGTTGACAAGAAAGGTGAGGCGCTCGAGCTGCCAAATGGCAACGAAGCCCGCTACATGCTGTCACCGGGCGCGATCCTTGCGGTCGAAGATGGCGATGAGATCAAGATCGGTCAGTCAATGGCGCGTGTCACGACAAGCGGCGCCAAGACCAAGGACATTACCGGTGGTCTGCCGCGTGTGGCTGAATTGTTCGAAGCGCGCCGTCCGAAGGATTGCGCTGTGATCGCTGAAATGGATGGCCGTATCGCCTTCATTCGCGAGTACAAGCAGAAGCGCAAAATCGCAATCATCCCGGATGATACGGACAAGGAAACGATTGAATTCCTAGTGCCGAAAGCACGTCGTCTCGATGTTCAGGATGGCGACTACGTCAAGCGCGGTGATTATATCATCGACGGTAACCCGGCCCCGCAGGACATTCTTGCGACAATGGGGATCGAAGCACTGGCCAACTATCTGGTTGACGAAGTGCAGAAGGTCTACCGTCTGCAAGGCGTGCCGATCAATGACAAGCATATCGAAGTGATTGTGCGTCAGATGCTGCAAAAACTCGAAATCACTGATCCGGGCACAACTACCCTGATCAAGGGCGAGCATGTCGACCATATCGATCTTGAAGAGGCTAACGCACAAGTGCGCAAATCTCGTAAGAAAAATCAGCGGGAAGCGATCGGAACACCAGTTCTGCTCGGCATCACCAAGGCGTCGCTTCAGACCCGTAGCTTCATCTCTGCGGCCTCGTTCCAGGAAACCACACGGGTCCTGACCGAAGCGGCTCTGATGGGCAAGGTTGATACGCTCGAAGGTCTCAAAGAGAACGTGATCGTTGGACGTCTGATCCCTGCCGGTACCGGCGGCGGAATGCGCCAAATGCGCCGGGTTGCAACCCAGCGCGACAACAAGCTGCGGGCGAAACGCGAAGAGGCGGCCAGACAGGCTGCAGCTGCGCTTCCAGCGCCCGACGCGGCGGAGTAAAATCCGGAGCTTAGTGGGGCAGGGCACACGACTGTGATGTGTCCTGCCCGCAAGGCTTGACGAGGCGAGCGCGTGGCCTTAACACGCGCGAATGCTGGCTGGGCAGATCCGATCACGGAACTGTCCGGTAGTTCGTTTTCAGGACTACCTGTTTGGCAACACCCATCGCGGGCGATCATGAGGCACTCACGGCCAGACGGATCACTCTATAAATTGAATTGGTCCAAGAGGGGCCAGGAAACCAGAGAGTTCACGGCCCCTATGCCTACGATTCAACAGCTGATCCGGAAACCGCGTCGACCTAAGCCGCAGCGTTCCAAGACACCCGCCCTTAAAGGCAATCCACAACGTCGCGGCGTATGTACGCGCGTCTATACAACGACTCCGAAGAAGCCGAACTCGGCGCTTCGTAAGGTGGCTAAAGTCCGCCTGACCACTGGTTTTGAGTCGCTCTGCTACATTCCGGGCGAAGGCCACAATCTGCAGGAGCACTCAGTTGTGCTGATCCGCGGTGGCCGGGTGAAAGATCTTCCCGGTGTTCGCTACCACATTCTTCGCGGTGTTCTGGATACCCAGGGCGTTAAAGACCGTAAGCAGCGCCGTTCG
>Ga0256847_1001431_pt1 | contig 12224 bp, 16 predicted proteins | sample TeddybearmetaG_FD_189099 | JGI IMG/M metagenome (GOLD analysis project Ga0256847, IMG submission 189099) | Hydrothermal vent microbial communities from East Pacific Rise, Pacific Ocean - Teddybear | ecosystem: Environmental > Aquatic > Marine > Hydrothermal vents | place: Pacific Ocean: East... | reverse complement strand
AGAATGCTAATGCTGGACTGATCGCGGCATTGGTTGAGGCTGGTGTAGCCATTGAGCTTTGCGGGCAGACGGCGGCTTATCGAGAGATCACTGCTGACGATCTTTTGCCGGGCGTTGAGCTGTCGCTTTCGGCGATGACATCGCATGCTTTGCTGCAGCAAGAGGGATATACGCTCAATCCGTTCTGAGGGGCGCGTCACATGTTCGTGTGTAGAGTTGTTTGGTGCTATTGGCCTATACCTGCTACAGGTGAAGCGATGAATGTAGGAGATAAGCGTGCTCAAATATGCAGTTTTTGCCTTGGTTATGATCGGGTGTACGGCGGTGCCAGCGGTGGCTGAACCGGTGTTGATAAGTGCACCAGAGGCACATGAGGCGCGTATGGCCGGTGACCTGACCCTGATCGATGTGCGAACGCCAGCGGAATGGTCAAAGACCGGGCGCGCGCAGGGCGCTATCGGCGCGACGCTACAGGACGCGGACTTCATTGCGCAAGTTCTGGCCAGCGTTGGCGGCGACAAGACCAAGCCGGTGGCCTTGATGTGCCGAACAGGGCAGCGGTCAAGTACGGCGGCGGCGCGGCTTGAGCAGGCCGGATTTACACAAGTGTATAATGTCCGCGAAGGATTTGTCGGACGCAGAGGTGTTGGACCGGGCTGGCGCGCGCGCAATCTGCCGATTGAGCGCTATGATCCAAGTACCGAGTAGATTTAAGCAAGCTGGCTGTGTCAGTGAAAATGTACTAAGCACGCCGTTATGAAACTTGTCATCCCGCCACCAATCGTCGCCTTGATCGCAGCAGCTATGATGTGGGGTCTGTCCAAAACAGCGCCGACGTTAAGTTTTGTCTTTCCGGGTCATGCCTTGATCGCTGGAGTGTTTCCTGCTGTGGGATTGGTCATCATGATTATCGCGGTTCGGGCTTTCTCTCGTGCTGACACAACGATCAATCCGCATCACCCTGACAAAGCCAACAAGCTGGTCATATCGGGGCTGTACCGGGTCACGCGTAACCCGATGTATCTTGGCATGGCACTGGTCTTGACCGGTTGGATATTGTGGCTGGGTCACTTGTTGGCCGTGCTGCCGCTGATTGGGTTCATATGGTTCATCACGACCTTTCAGATCAAGCCGGAAGAGGCTGTACTGAAACAGAAATTTGGCGATGAGTTCGAAGCCTATATGGGCCGGGTCAGGCGCTGGATTTAGATGCGCTCATGCCGCGTTCTCCTTTAGCCATTTGATGGTTATCTCGACGCCTTCTGCAAACGGCGTGGTAGTCCAGCCAAGTTCTTTGCGGATCTTCGCGCTAGAGGGACGACCGGGGCGGCGCAGAACCGAGAGTTCAGCGCGCGAGACCAGTGGCGGTTTCTTGGTTAGCTTTGAGATCATCTCGCCAGTATTGGCCAGAAGTGAGGCGACCCAGCTGGGCATCACGGAGGGTATCTTGGTGTCCGGATGCACCGCCGCGACGGCGGCAGCGATCTGTTCCAGGTTTTGGTAGCTATCGTAGATGATATAGCCGTCGCCCGAGCCGGGATGGCTTTCGGCGAGGATATGCGCGCGGGCGCAATCCGCGTTGAACACAACTGGCAGGCCGCCTTCAAGCAGCACCGGCACTTTGTTTTGCATCAGCTCTTGCAGCAGGCCGGTCATGCCAACCACGGTCGCCGCGCCGGGGCCGTAGACGGCTGCTGGATGCAGCGAGACGACCGAAAGGCCGTCTTTGCCAGCTTGATCGACCAATTTTTGGGCCTTGTGTTTGGAGGCTTCATAGGCCGATGGCGATTTGCCTTTATAGGGCATTGTCTCGTCGAACGGGTCAGTGTCGAGGTCAAATAGATCTTGCGTGCTGGTATAGACGAAGCGTTCGACCCCGGCCTCTATGGCGGCGTCGAGCATGTGTTTTGTGCCGTCGGTATTGATGCGCTGAAAGGTCGACGCATCGGCGAGCCATTGTTCGGGAATGCCGCCCGCATGGAAGACGCGTTTCACGCCAACCATCGCGGCGCGAATGCTGGCTGGGTCGGTGAGGTCGCCTTTGACCAGCTCGACGCCTTCGGGGATGTGCGGGCGGGCTGCATCGAGATTGCGGACGAGACAGCGTAGGGGGCGGCCTTGCTCATGAAGTTGAAGGGCGATGGCGCTGCCGACAGCGCCGGTTGCGCCTGTGATCAGAGTGAGGCCGATATTGCTCATGTCCGCGGCTTGATTAGTTCGAGGACATGGCCGTCTGGATCGGCGATCCACATCTGGCCAAAGTCCGGGCTGGTCTCAACGACGCTGATGCCGTGACCGCGTAGGTGTTCGAGCGCTTCGGTATAATCCTCAATCGCAAAAGCGGCATGGCGGGCGGCTGGATTGACGGTCTTGGAGGTTTGACCAACGTCGGCGTCAGGGCCGACTTCGATCAGGTGAACTTCGCACGGTCCGGCCTTGAACCAAGCGCCGGGGATGCCGAAAATGTCAGGCCGCTCGATTTCTTCCAGTCCGAGAACGCCGGAATAGAAGGCGCGTGATTTCGCCAAATCTGCGACCGGGAAAGACGTGTGGTGGGTGGTTATTTTCATGGTGTAGCTCCGTGATGTCGAGCCTGATGTTACACTCAATCAACTCTGATCCAAGCATTCTATCCCGGGAACAACACCATTTCCGCGTGAGGCGCTATAGTTTGCAGCGCATATGCACAGCGAGCGGCGCGTTCAGTCATCATGCTGAGGCTTATGTGACCTGGTCACAATGGAATCCTGACTTTGAGGCCTATGGGTAATCATTGTTTTTCAAAAGGAAGATTTCACTATGTCTGCAAATGTTGGAAATATTGACCGGATCATTCGGTTGCTCATCGGGATTGCGGCTGTTGCTTTGGTGTTCGTTGGACCGATTGCCGCTGCAGGTGGTTGGGGCTGGGAGCGGATCGCTCTGGCGGCTGTTGGCGCGATCATGATCGGCACCAGTGCCATCAAGTTCTGCCCGCTATATCGCATCTTCGGCCTGCGCACCTGCAAGTCTTCTTAGTCTAAGGTACAGATATGCGGATCAAATGGATCATAGGTCTGGCTGTAATTGTGGCTGGCGCCGGGTTTCTGGCTTTGAATGTTTGCAAGGCAGATATCGGTGAGGCGGCGTACAAACGCGCAGTTCCTAAGCAACTATCTGCCAATCTTATCGATGAGCTTGGTGACGGGCTGCACGTTGTGTTGTGCGGCACCGGCTCGCCTATGCCTGATCCGAGCCGCATGGGACCGTGCACAGCGGTTCTGGCGGGTGATCGTCTGTTCGTTGTGGATGTCGGGGCCGGTGCGCCGCGCAATTTCGGCCCAATCGGTCTCTCATCCGGGCGTACTGAAGCGGTGCTTCTGACGCATTTTCATTCTGACCATATCAGCGGTCTCGGCGACTTTCTGATCCAGCGCTGGGCCAATAGCGGCGCGACGTCGCCGCTAACGGTCCACGGCCCGAATGGCACGGTTGAACTGATCGATGCGCTGAATGCGATGTATTCGTTCGATCAGCAGTACCGCGTCCAGCATCACGGCGATCTGATGCCAGCGGGTGGGTACGGCGCTGCAGCGACTGTGTTTGAGCTTGATGCAGAGCGGCAGGCGACCATTATCGATGATGGCGGCTTGAAGATCACGGCCTTCGCCGTTGATCATGGCGGTATTGACGCCGCTGTTGGCTATCGGTTCGACTATAAGGGGCGCTCGGTTGTGATCAGCGGCGATACGGCCAAATCTGCGAACTTGGAACGCTATGCCAAAGGCGCAGACATTCTTGTGCATGAGGGGCTGAACAGTGACATGATTGATGTCATGTCAGCCGGCTTTGCAGCGAATGATCAGCAGCGCTTGTCGACGATCTTTCAAGAGATCAAGGATATCCATACGACCCCGGTTGAGGCGGCTGAAAGCGCTGAAATAGCTGATGTTCGGATGCTCGTACTCAGTCATATCGTCCCGCCCTCACCGAGCCCTATGCTGACGGCGTACTACTTGCGCGGTACAGGCAAGGCGTTCGATGGCGAGATCGTCATGGGTGAAGATGGAATGGTGTTTTCATTGCCGCCTGACTCTACTTCAATTGAGCGCGATAAGCGTCTTTAACGCCGCCGTAATTCTGGCTGCGGCTGGCGCAATTAATTCAACTCCAAGGAAAATGAAATGATCCGATCTACATTTTTTGCTGGCGCATTGGCGCTAGCGTCTCTGGCCGCATGCGCCCAGACACCGCCCCCGGAACCGGCTATGGTTGAAGCTCCATTGGCTGGCGAGAAGCTGGTTGTTTTCATTAAGACTGATGCGATCAGGCAAGTTGGTATGGGCCTGCATATGGCCCGCTCCGCTGCCACTAAAGGCGCTGATGTGACAGTGATCTTCGGAGCTGATGGCGTGACCTTCCCGCAACGAACTAGCGATCAGGAGGTGTTCGAGGCAACTGGCGAGCTGCCGCGCAAGATGATCACCGACATTGTCGCCGCTGGCGCAGACGTCTATGTCTGTAAGCTTTGCACGATTTGGCTCGATCTCGGTGATGACGACTTTTTGCCGGGTGTTGAGATTGTCAAAAGCATGGCGATCTTTGATGCACTGTTTGCCGATGGCGCGCGCTCACTCGAATTTTAGCGGTGCTCACACTGAGTTGATTGTGCTTGGCGTAAAAAGACCTATCAGATGCAGGCATGAGTGACATTGCAGCACATCTTGAACCTTTGTTTGGACCGTCCGGCGACGCCGAGGCGGTCCAGCGCCTGTCTACGCATGCGGTTATTTCGCATGTTCCGGCTGGTGCGCGCCTGTTTGCCAGTGGGGATGTTTGCGAGAATTTTGTGATCGTGGCCTCTGGTCATGCACGGGTCCAAATTTCGACCCGTACCGGCCGCGACATCACTCTGTTTCGACTCGGGCCGGGCCAAGCCTGCGCGCTGACAACATCCTGCCTGTTAAGCGAGAGCCCGTATTACGCTGAAGGCATCGCCGAGACCGATCTCGACATCGTCACAATACCGTCCAAAGCTTTTCGCGACGTGCTGGCGGCTTCACCCGGTTTGATGCATGGCCTGCTAGAAGATTATGCCGCTCGCATTGCTGGTTTGACCTCACTGGTCGATCGCCTGACATCGCGCGATCTGGATACAGAACTGGCTGATCTGATCCTCGCGCAACAGGATGATAAGGGCGTCGTCAGCATGTCCCACCGTGCGATGGCAGACGAGCTTGGTACAGCGCGTGAGGTGGTCTCGCGCAAGCTCAAAGAGATGGAGCGCGCCAAGGTCGTAAAGCTTGGGCGTGGCCGTTTGACAGTTACAGATGATAACGCGCTGAAGCGCCGGCGAGAGAGATCCTGATGGACTGGTTGACCCAAGCGCTCGAAATGTATCCGTGGGGCATTTATCTATGCTTCCTGATCGGCCCATTCATACAAGAGGATGCTGCAGTGATCGGCGCGGCTGCAGCCTCGTCTACGGGGGCAGGCGAGCCTATGCTCCTGCTGGTTTCTGTTCTGGCCGGTTTGAGCATGAGTGATATCTGGAAGTATTGGATTGGCCGCGCCGCGATCACGCAGGACTGGGCCAAGAAGTTTGCAGAGAAGCCGGGGGTCGCAGCGGCGCGCAGCAAGATCACTGACCGGCTCGCTATGTCGCTTATGATCGTGCGATATGTTCCCGGAACCCGCATCCCATTCTATGTTGCCAGCGGCTTCTTCAAAGCGCCGTTCGGGCGGTTTGCCTTTTTTATCATCCTCTCTGGAGCGACCTATATTGGCTTGTCGTTTGGCTTGTTCCATGCGCTCGGCGCAGTGCTCGGAGAGCAGGTTAAAACCTGGCTGCCATTGATCGCAGTCGGGCTGATTGTCAGCATTATTGCAACGCTCTGGATTAGAAGCAGAATGCGGTCGAAGGCTGCATGACGGTCAGTAAACATCTCGCGCTTGCCTTCAGCCTGTCTTACGCGTTGTCGCTGTTCTTCTGGGCAGTGTTTTCGGTGTTCAACCTACAAGGCTTTATCCTTGTCTCAGCCGTGTGCGCGCTGGCGGGTGCAGGAATTGGCTTCCTCACCGGGCGACGATTAGTGGTAACGGCTATCGCGACAATTCTTATCCGAATTGCCGCTTATCTGGTTGCTGTTAGCGCGGCTTAGAGAGTTACGGCGCTACGGCTGAAACGATCCACGTTGCCGCTTGCATTTTGATGCGGCCATCATCGCCTGCCATCTCGGCCATACGGCTCTGCAAAGCTGTCTCGACGGGCACCAGATCAATCTCTTGCTCCGCCAGCATTCGCCCAACCGGACCTAGCCGCATCAAATGACCGGCGCTTTCAGTCGCATTGTTTCCGGGCAGGGTCATTTCTCCGGTCCAGTTCTCGATCTGAATGTCGAGCCATCCGGCTTGCTCCAGAATATTCGCCACATGCGCTTTATCGGCAAAGGCAAACGGGCCGGGTGCGCCCGGCGGCGGCGGTGTAGGAGGCTCTTTCAAGAACGGCATAGCCGCTTCCAGAGGTGCGCGGGCCCAGTCATTCACGGCTAGTGACTGCCAGCAGGCAAAGGTCATTCGGCCTTTTGAGCGAAGATTGCGCCTGATATTGGCAAAGGCCTGCGCCGGGTCACTGAAAAACATCACACCAAATCGGGAGATGACCGCGTCTAATGGCTGCTCAGTGCGATAGGTGCTGGCATCGGCGACCGTAAATGTAGCGGGCAATCCGGTTTTCGCTGCCCGATCTTGTGCGAGGCCTATCAGCGGCTCAGACACATCAACGCCGAGCGCGCCGGATGCGGACCCAACTGCTTGCGCGGCTTTCAGGGTTAGTGCGCCGGCCCCGCATCCTATGTCCATGACAGACTCGCCGGCTTGCAGGGCGGCGGCTGACAAGACGGCGTCGGCAAAGGGGGCCAGCATGGCATCGAGCAGGTCGGAATTGCTCACCCATTTCTGGCCAGCCTCACCGTTCCAGAATTCAATTTGGTTGGTATTGTCCACGCTGGTCTCCTGTATGGGGGGCTTTTCCCCAGTCCTGTTTTTGCACGCTAGTTCCGCAATGTTGTGGGATTGCTGTTGCAGCAGGCCGTCAACAATTGTCAACGAAATACGTGCGCAGACACGCTATTGCAAAAGTAACGAGTGAAGATCAATCCCCTGTCAGTTGAGTGACAATTGAGATTTGTTGTTATATTACTGAGGTTTGGGGCTTGGGGAAATTGGGTAAAGTGAATCACTTGAGACACATAAGGGGTCTGTTTCTGTGGGTGGCGATCATTGGGTTTGTCACGAACAGTTCGCAGGCGCACTATGAAATCTACGATGCTGAAACTCTGACTTTATAAATGTGTGGCGGTAGTGGCAGAGTGGTCACTTTGGAACTGCCGCGCCGTGCGCCCAAGGAACTTAGCCGGAAAGGCTGCGAGAAATGTTCGGTTCCGAGCGTTGTTGTTCCACAAGCTGCTCCTCTGCAAACTCCAGTGGCGCAAGAGGCGGCCCAATCAGACTTGAGGTTTGTGCCCTCGATTTATCCGCGATCACCGCTTTGGCCCGGCGCGCCGCCGCAGGGGCCGCCCCAATCTCACACAACCTAGATTTATCAATTCTGGCCAATGTGCCGGGACAATTCTTGTTTTGTGAGAACACCAATGAAAACGAATATTCTATATGCAGGAGCTGCGCTCCTATCTTTTGCCTGCCTGCCTGCGACTGCCCATGAGGACGATGGCGGCAATGTCACTTACGCTTCTGACCACGCGCCGATTGGTGTGATGAGCGACCATCGCCATAAACAAGGCGGGTGGATGCTGTCCTATCGCTATATGTACATGGACATGTCTGGCAGCCGTGACGGTACCAATACTATCACGCCGGAGGAAACTGTAACGAGTGTTGCAAACCCATTTTCCAACCCACCAATGATGCCGCCGACGCTACGTGTCGTGCCAACTGACATGCCAATGCAGATGCATATGCTTGGCGGCATGTATGGACTGAGCGATCGCATCACGCTGATGGTGATGGGTGGTTATGTGACCCGTGAGATGGATCACATCACCTTTCAGGGGCCGATGGGAACGACGCGGCTTGGCCAGTTCACAACTGAAACTTCGGGTATTAGTGACGCGACTATCGGTGCGTTGATTGGACTGGATGATGGGTCATATGCTCATCGGCAGATCAATGTCGGCGTGGCGCTATCCTTGCCAACCGGTTCGCTGGATGAGACCGGTCAGATTCTGACCCCGATGAACACTATGCCCAGCCCGCGTTTACCCTATCCGATGCAGCTCGGCTCCGGCACGTTTGACATAAAGCCTTCGCTGACGGCACGCTCGCGCACTGGTAAATGGAGTTATGGCGCGCAGGCGTCTGCCATCATACGGTTGGATGAGAATGATGAGGGTTACACACTTGGCGATGTCGGTGAGCTTACAAGTTGGCTTGCTTATGAACCAAAGCCTTGGATATCGCTGTCTGGACGCTTGAACGCGCGTAGTGTCGGCCAGATTGATGGCAATAATCCGAGCATCCGCGCACCGGTTCAAACTGCTGATCCTGATAATCAAGGTGGCGAGACTGTTGAGGTGCTATTTGGTGTAAATCTCGCTGGCCAGACCGGCTGGCAAAAGGGGCACCGCATTGCGGCTGAAATAGGTTTGCCCCTGCACCGCGACCTGAACGGGCCGCAACTCGAAACGGATCTGACTTTCACGCTTGGATGGCAGAAAGCGTTTTAATATTCCCCTTATAACCGAGCCTGTCATCGTGCAGGTTCGGCATTGGAGTGAGGCGCGGCTAGAGGGATGGGAAGAAAGGCACTGCCCCGTACAACCATGTGAGCCAGCCTCCTAGAGCGAGCCACGGACCAAACGCAATTGCGGTGCGACGATCAAGGTTTTGGCGATTGATCAATGCCGCTCCTATTGCGGCAACGAGTCCGCTTATCGATGCAATTAACAGCACTGAGGGCAGGCCGGTGAGGCCGACCCACAGGCCAATCGCACCAAACAGTTTTGCATCGCCGCGGCCCAAGCCTGCGTATCCTCGCCATCTTTTGTAAGCCGCATCGATTGCCCAGAGCAATACAAAGCCAGCCACGCCGCCGACTAAATGATCAAGCAAGTTTGTAGATTGGCTGAAAGGCAGGATCGAAACCGCCAGAAGGGCGACTGCGAAGTTTAGTGGGTCTGGCAGGATAAGGCTTGCAAAATCGATCCGTGCCAGAATGACCAGCAACCATCCTAGTACGATGGTTGGATAGATCGCGTTATTTGGTGCGGCCCAAAAAGCCCAAAGTGTGACAAGCAGAAAACCAATTTCGGTCATGAAATAGTAAGCTGAGATACCCGCCCCACATTTTGCGCACTTACCTCGGCTGAAGAGGTAACTGAATATTGGTATTAACTGCAGAGGGGACAGAGGAGTGGCGCAATTATTGCATCGAGAACGCTGCATCAGATTTGTCGGAGAAATGGATTGGCGTCGATATGCTGTTTCTACAAACGACCCGATCAGAGGCGATGCAAGTAGGATGAAGAGGTCAATTGTCGAGGCCATAAAGGGTATTCTCTGAGGTGGCTTGAACGAAGGACCACTTAAGTATAATTTTTAGGCCTGTAAAATGGTCATAACAGGCTGGAGAGTATGATGTTTTTTCGCATGGCGACGCCTCGAAATCAATCTGGATTTAGTTTACTGGAATTGCTCGTCGCATTGGTCATTCTTGCGCTGATAATGGGCTTGGTTGGTCCGCGGATGCTTGGATATCTCAGCCGGGCGAAGTCACAAGCAGCGAACGCGCAGATTGATAATCTTGAAGGTGCTCTGGATTTATACCTGCTGGATGTCGGGCGCTACCCGACAGAAGAACAAGGACTTGTCGCGCTGGTGGAGGCACCAACTACGGTCAGGACTTGGAATGGACCATATCTGGAAGAGGATGAAGTGCCGCTTGACCCATGGGGGCAGCCGTATCGCTACGCTATGGCACCAGAGAAGAGAAAACCGAGTGTTTATACACTTGGGCAGGACAATGCTGAAGGTGGTGAAGGCGAAAATGCTGATCTGGGGCTTTAGGCTTTAACCCAAGGCTTTGTATCTGGGGGCTTCTTGGCGGCGCCACTTCATCCAAAATAATTGTCATTCCTCAACGCAAGCTCAAGACCTGCACGTCAGCACCTCGGCGTAATTTGACGCTTCTGAAGTTGATTGTATCGACGGTCCAGTCGCCTGTCTTGTCTCCGGTTCGTAGCCATAACAATTCTGTTTGACCACTAATGCGCAGACCCGCAGCAAGTCCATCTTTGCCGCCGACAATACCCTCTATCACAATTGTTCTTTCTGTTTGCGAGCTAACGGGTTCGCCGGGTAGGGGCGCGCGCATGGCATAGAATAGCGGGCGAATGCGGCTGTGTTGATTATCATAAACGCGATTACCAGCCTGCGGGACAATCTGAGTATCATGGGACGCAAGCGAGCCGGAAAGATCTGGACGAGATGTGCTCCACTTCAGCACCGAAGGCGATAGAATTGCGGTTCCGCACAAGCAGGCAAACAGGAAGAGAATGGCCGCTCCAGAGAGTTTCATATTGTGTGTCATCAATTTTGCATCGCCGAGCTACCAAGTCCCACGACATCGATCCGATACGTCTGGTATCGTCGGTCGTGAGGACTGCCGGAATTACCCCCCGCCGATTGGGCCGCCAATGTCTGAATGTCGATAGCGCGAATAAACAATGCAGGCTGCCCCATTTCGAACTGGGCCAGTGCATTATCGAACTGAGTGGGCGTTAGCCGCGCCGTTATGCTCACACCAAACGCCGTAAGCACGCCATTCGGGGATGTTGGATATGGCGCAACTTCTAAAATGCTGCCTCCCGCATTTTGAATGCACCGCCGCGCTCGAGCCTTAACCGCCGATATAGAAAGATGCGGTGTCGATGGTGGCAGAAGGCCATGGCTAAATCTGTCATCTTTCACGAGCTGTTCAGCCGTAAGGAAAACTTGATGCTTAGGAGCAGCATCATTGCGTAGGGTGAAATATTGATCTTGCAAGACGACTAGTTGAGCCGCATTTGTTCGGTAGACCGTGATGGCAGGCATTAATGCGAACTGAACCAGAAGGACCAGAACGCCCCCGAGCATCAGCAGGGCAAATACCCGTTGATGGATAGGAGCGGAAAAATTGTGCTTAGTCTTGTCAGCCATCGCCTAGTCCCGTCCTTCGTGAAACACGATTTGTAGCGTGAAAGCCGAATAATCTTGGCTGATACTTACCGGACTTGTTTGCGTGAAATTTGCGTCTTGTATGAACGCCATTGATCTTATGACAGTGAGTAACTCGTCCGGTTGGCGTGAGAAGCCTGAAAGCGCGATACCATGCTCAGAATACCGTAGCGTCTGTATCCAAGTATGATCTGGAATGATGCGCGTGAGTTCCTGATAGACCAATTGAAACTTCGTGGGTGCGTTAATTTCGTTCTCAAGCTGTGTGAGTTTACTGATCAGGTGATCATTCTTCTCATTCGAAGCAAGAACCAATTCAGATATGCCCTTCAAATCCTGAATGGCCGTTTCTGTGCGTCTAATCTCAAGGGATTGATGCACGAACAAGCCAGCAATCAACATGATACTTACAGTGAGAAGCGCGGCGCTTAGAAACGCCCCTAAAGAGGGAGCAAAGCGTCGACGATCGATCGGTACCGCGTCGAACACAATAGAGTGCGTTGCTGGTTTTGACCGAGCGCGCGGTAATATTACCTCACAGACCTCCTCGCTACTTTCGATGTCAAGATAGGCTTCAGGTTCAACGAAGACATCATGACTTGGTGCGCTTGGGACTGCTTGGATATGCCCATTGCTCACATGCTCGGATCGTAGAACTTTTTTTATAGTTTTGACGGGAAGCAAAGTCTGGCCGGTGGCTTGCCGTGGTCGGTGGTTTGGGTCAAGGCCAGATGTGGCTGTATAAACCGAAGCGTTCGAGGTGGGCTTGAAAGATTGCTTGAAGTTTTGGATTTCATGCCTTGGCCGGGGGCTCAAGCTAGCATCTTCGACAAATAGGAGGTTTGAAATCACCCGTGGCATGCAGGAAGCTAAACCGATCCCCCACCAGTTCAAAAACCGGCTGACCGGGTTAGCTGATCGGCGTGGATTGCGCCCCCCATATCGATCAGATCGCCGATTGGGTCTGTGCATCGGTTTAGCCCCTACATTAGCCCGGCCTGTTCTTCCTCTGC
>Ga0256847_1001430_pt1 | contig 12228 bp, 11 predicted proteins | sample TeddybearmetaG_FD_189099 | JGI IMG/M metagenome (GOLD analysis project Ga0256847, IMG submission 189099) | Hydrothermal vent microbial communities from East Pacific Rise, Pacific Ocean - Teddybear | ecosystem: Environmental > Aquatic > Marine > Hydrothermal vents | place: Pacific Ocean: East... | reverse complement strand
GAAACTTGACTCTAGGCCACTACTGAGTAACAAGATTTCTCGGCAAATTGCTCCTCGGTAACTGCTCCTCGACAACTGCTCCTGCGTTGTTCTACTACACACCATCCATGGTGTTATGCGTTACCCCCTACTACATGTCATTCATGGCATTATGCATTGCCCTAACTCCTGTGTCCATACAAGTCGTCCCGCTGGTCGAAATGACAGTTCATTAAAATTTTCCAACAGTCAGGAGTGACTTGTTCCAAAGTTTAACCTATGCTTTATTAATAGTTATTTTGATTTTTGGGGAAATATACAATACTCTGGAAAATGCTGTTGATCTCTGGTTTTTTACTTAAGCGCTTGGGCTTGGCAATGTTTTCGGCTTATTAATTATCGGTGCAATCAAGGTTCAGTATACCTATGTGACACAATAATATCCGCTTAATTATTGGTCAAAACCAAGGTAGAGATTGTATTTATAAAATTCAATTTATTACTATGCAAATGGAAAAAAATTCTCTAATTCTGGAATAGAATTGGATGATGGGGTAGAATTGCCAGGTTAATTTGTGATAGCTCGCAAAAAAAATAAAGCAGTCTTAGGAAGGATGGCTGCTTAAAAATAAAAAAAACGATATAACGCATACAAGTTTATAACTACAAACGGGAGACTACTCCGTGAAGAAAACAAAGCAACTGTTCGCTGCTCTTACTTTGATGGTGTTGGGTTTGGGGTCTGCTCAAGCGGATTACACTTTCGATCTGATGAGGGGGGTCACAGTAATCAGTAATGAAGTTTATGATCTTCATATACTGATTTTATGGATCTGCATAGTCATTGGTATTGGTGTATTCGGTACCATGTTTTATTCGATTTACTATCACCGTAAATCAATGGGGCACAAAGCTGAGCAATTTCATGAAAATACCACTGTTGAGATTATTTGGACCATCATTCCTACAATAATTTTAGTGGGTATGGCCATTCCTGCGACAAAAACGATGTTGGACATGGATGATTCCAGGGAAGCTGAAATGTCGATCAAAGTGACGGGTTGGCAATGGAAATGGGAATACGAATATCTGGACAATGGCATCCATTTTTTTAGCAGTCTGGATGAAGCCAGTAATGAAGCTCGTCAAAAAAACTCAGGAATAGACCCTCGTTCTGTACCCCATTACCTGTTAAACGTTGATAAGCCATTGGTTGTTCCTGTTAATACCAAAATACGTTTTTTATTTACAGCAGCTGATGTTATACATTCATGGTGGGTGCCTGATTTAGGCTGGAAAAAAGATACTGTTCCAGGGTTTATCAATGAATCTTGGACTGATATAAAAGAAGCAGGGACTTATCGAGGTCAATGTGCTGAACTTTGTGGAAAGGATCATGGTTTTATGCCGATAGTGGTGATTGCCAAGGAAAAAGCAGATTATGATGCCTGGGTTGAAGAGCAAAAGACTTTAGCTATAGCCGAAGCAAATGCTGCTGATAAAGAATGGGCTGTAGATGAGTTGATTGCCAAAGGTGAAACGGTTTATGCCAATAATTGTGCTTCATGTCATATGGCTGATGGAGCAGGCATGCCGGGTACTTTTCCTGCAATCAGTGGCAGTGCTATTGTAACGGGTGACATGGATTCACAAGTTGACTTGATGATGAACGGAAAAGGCATGATGCCTGCCTTTGGTCAAATGTTAAGCGCAGTAGATTTTGCAGCAGTTTCAACATTTATTCGTAATGGTTTGGGGAATTCTGTTGGTGATTCAATTCAACCTTCAGCAATTCAAACGTTACAGCCAGCATCAACAGAAGAGGATGAAAATGACGAATAAGTCGTTAGCTTATATTTTCTTGAGTCTAAATCTATTCAATTATTAAAAGAGGTATTGAGTATGTCTGCTGTAACAGCTGAACATGACGATCATCACGATCACGGTCCTGCAAAGGGCATTTTAAGGTGGATTGTTACCACTAATCATAAAGATATAGGTACGTTATATCTAGTGTTTGCACTGGCCATGTTTTTTGTTGGCGGGTCAATGGCATTAATTATTCGTGCAGAGTTATTTGAACCGGGTATGCAATTTGTTGATCCTCAGTTCTTTAACTCCATGACAACCATGCATGCACTGGTGATGGTTTTTGGTGCGGTTATGCCTGCTTTCGTAGGGCTGGCTAACTGGATGATTCCAATGATGATTGGAGCACCAGATATGGCACTGCCACGTATGAATAACATGAGTTTCTGGATGTTGGTTGCTGGCATATTATTACTTGCAAGTACATTATTCATGGAAGGTGGTGCACCTGCAGCAGGATGGACTTTGTATCCACCTTTAGTATTACAGACGGGTACTGCATTACCATTCGCGATTTTCTCTGTACATTTACTGGGTATATCATCAATTATGGGAGCGATTAATATTATCGCGACTATATTCAATATGCGTGCACCCGCAATGACATTAATGAAAATGCCATTGTTTGTCTGGACATGGTTAATTACTGCTTTTTTGTTGATCGCGATTATGCCGGTATTTGCCGGTGCGGTAACCATGTTGTTAACGGATCGTTTTTTCGATACCAGTTTTTTTGATGCTGCCGGTGGTGGAGACCCTGTACTTTATCAACATATTTTCTGGTTCTTCGGACACCCAGAAGTATATGTGATGATTCTGCCAACTTTTGGTGTGGCATCGACGATTATTCCTGTGTTTGCACGTAAGCCTTTGTTTGGCTATGCTTCAATGGTTTATGCGACAGCAGCGATTGCTTTCCTTTCATTCATAGTCTGGGCGCATCACATGTTTACAGTGGGGATGCCAATTGCGGGTGAGTTATACTTCATGTATGCGACTATGTTGATTGCGATTCCTACAGGTGTGAAAATCTTTAACTGGACGGCAACCATGTGGAAAGGCTCGATGACTTTTGAAGCCCCTATGCTGTTTTCAATTGCCTTTGTTGTGCTTTTTACCATGGGTGGTTTTACCGGCTTGATGATGGCGATTGCTCCGGTTGATTTTCAGTACCATGATACTTATTTCATTGTTGCTCATTTCCATTACACATTAGTACCCGCATCTATTTTTATTTTGATGGCTGCCGGTTACTACTGGTTACCTAAGTGGACAGGCAACATGTACGATGAAAGATTAGCTCAGTTACATTTCTGGTTATCAGCTATTTCAGTAAATATTCTGTTCTTTCCTCAGCACTTTTTAGGTTTAGCAGGTATGCCTCGTCGTATTCCTGATTACGCTGTGCAATTTGCTGACTGGAATATGATTTCTAGTATTGGCGCTTTTATTTACGGTCCGAGTCAGTTGATATTCGTCTATATTGTTTATAAAACTATTAAAGGCGGAACAGGCGAAAAAGTGACTGATGAAGTTTGGGAAGGTGCGAGTAAACACGGTCTGGAATGGACTTTACCTTCGCCTCCTCCATATCACACATTTACAACACCACCGGAAAAAGTTCCAACAGAACATTTCTAAGCGGATATTTGAGAATACAAACAGTTGCTTTGTTCGGTACTGGACAAAGCATCAGGTGAGAAAATGAACATAAAACAAAAGAATATTTTGACGGCAGTGATTTTGATTACCGTCGCTGCAATTATCTATGTTTTTGCTGTTATCAGAGCAATGTCGCAATGAGTGAAAATGTAGAACAAAAAAATACCAAACTGGTTCGTAAATTGGTTTTTATTGTTCTGGGTATGTTCGGTTTTGGTTATGCTTTAGTACCTATTTACGATGTTTTTTGTGATATTACAGGTATTAATGGTAAAACGGATACTGAAGCAGTTACAGATGTAAAGTATGAAGTTGATTTAGGTAGAGAGATGACTATAGAGTTTATTACCTCTCTTAATGAAGCAGCACCCATGGTGTTTCGTACGGAAACAAAAAAAATGAAAATTCATCCGGGTCAATATTATACGGTGAATTTTTACGCAGAGAATAAAACAGATAAAAAAATGGTTGCCAGAGCAATTCCCAGTGTGACACCGGGGCCGGCAGCCGAATATTTAAAAAAAACAGAGTGTTTTTGTTTTTCGGAACAGACATTCGAGCCTAAAGAGGGTAAAACCATGCCGGTTCGGTTTGTTATAGATCCTGAAATACCGTCACGATATAAAACAATCACACTTGCATATACTTTTTTTGATAATACCGCACAACGGTAAAAAATAACAAGGGGTAGCGTATGTCTACAAATGATGCTTATTACATTCCTAATAAGGCGGTCTGGCCAGTAATAGGAACAGCAGGTTTATTGATTACACTGATTGGTTTTGCCAATCATTTGAATGGTAATTCCATCGGTCCTACATTGATGATTATGGGGCTGATAATTTTTATTATCATGTTAGCAGGATGGTTTACATTACAAGCGGGTGAAAGTGAATCAGGCATGTATAGCCACGGTGTAGGGATATCCTATCGTATGGGTATGATGTGGTTCATTTTTTCAGAGATTATGTTTTTCGCCGTTTTTTTTGGCACATTATGGTATACACGTAATTTATCTATGGATTGGCTGGGTGGTATAGGTAATGGCCCTGGTCGATCAACGGCAATGTTATGGCCTGACTTTGAAGCGGTATGGCCTACTAACGGACCGGGTAATGTCGGTGGCGATTATGAAGAAATGGGCGCTTTTGGACTTCCTTTTATCAATACTCTATTACTATTAAGTAGTGGAGTGACCTGTACCTGGGCTCATCATGGTTTGTTAGCTAAAAATCGCGACCAATTAATCAAAGGCTTGATAGCGACCGTAAGTTTAGGTTTTCTGTTTGTTGCTTGCCAGGCTTTTGAATATTATGAAGCCTATCATGAGATGGGTTTGACATTAGGGTCTGGCGTCTACGGTTCAACTTTCTTCATGTTGACGGGCTTTCATGGTTTTCACGTTTGTGTGGGTGCTATTATATTATCAGTGGTTCTGTTCCGAAGCTGGAAAGGACATTTTACTCCAGAAAATCATTTTGCTTTTGAAGGAGCTGCATGGTATTGGCACTTTGTTGATGTTGTGTGGTTAGGCTTGTTTATCTTTGTTTATATTATTTAAAGAAGGATTAAGTAGAAAAAAGCGCGGTCACTTGGCTGCGCTTTTTTTTTGCCATTGAGGCATGATATAGAATATATAAAAGAATTAATTGAAACTTAACCTAAATATTTTTAACGAGGTTAAATTGTTGTTAACAATCTAGCGTTGAGGTGGATTGGCGGTTGTTGATTGATTCTGCTTTAACATCTGCATTCTGGCACCAATTCCTTCTGGCTTAATCATCCCTGTTACATAGGCAATGTATATCATAATAAATAATACTAAAGAAAGTCCTATTCTAAAAGTCAATGCTTTGGCCGTTTTTTGGGATTGTTCTTGCTCAGTATGTGTTACTAAATGAAATAAAGCAGAGCCTAAACTAATGAGAATAAGTATAAAGGCAATAATAAAAAATAATTTAATGGACATGATTGTAGTTATTACGCAAAAAGTAGGTTAGCTAATATTAAAACATTTGTGCAAATAGATACATATAAAAACATGAAAATAGAGATAGCTGGGATAAGTTTTACATTTAGTTGGGTATCAGTTTTACTCTATCTGGTACTGTTAACTCTATTGGTATCGCTAGGTTTTTGGCAATTAGGACGCGCAGATGAAAAAAAAATATTTTTAGCTAAACAGAAGTTATCAGTAGGTAAGGAAATAATCATATTATCATCAGTTATCGATGCTGACTCAGAAAGTCTAAGGTATAGAAAAGCTGAAATAACAGGCCATTATGACCAGGCACAGCAATATTTGATCGATAATCAAATTGTAAATGGACAAGCCGGTTATTTTGTTATGACCCCATTCATGCTTGATGGAATGAATAAGGCGGTATTAGTTAATAGAGGCTGGATTATATTAAACAAAGACAGGCGGGTGTTACCCGATTTATCAGTTTCTACTTTGAAAACCACGTTAACGGGTAGAATTAATAATTTTCCTGTCGTTGGGATTCGCCTGGCAGGAGCTGAAATACCAACAGATGGCTGGCCATCAGTGGTACAGGTGGTGGATAGTAAAGTATTGGCTAACAAACTAGGTTATACATTGTATCCATTCCAAGTAGAATTAGATGCTGCAATACCTGATGGATATTTACGGGATTGGAAAGAAAGTACAGTCATGCCACCTGAACAGCATGTTGCTTATGCCGTACAATGGTTCGGCCTGGCAATTACCTTAACAATATTATTTTTTTGGTTTAGTAGTAAAAAGTTAAATGAGCGAGCAACATAAAAAAAACAAACGTACAATTATCATCATTTTTGCAATGTCAATTGTACCATTTGTCATTGCCTGGGTGTTATCCAGCAATACCAGTTGGATGGGAGCCAGTACAAATAATGGGATACTGATAACACCCCCCGTAATTACAGAGAAATCTGAGTTTATTGGCTATGATGATTTTTCCATAGAGAACATGAAAGAGCTAATTGGTCATTGGGTACTGGTCAATGTCATACCCAATAAAGATTGTAATTCAGTTTGTCAGCAGGCCATACACAAAACAAAACAATTAAGATTAATGATGAATAAGGATTTAACCCGTATTCGCAGGGTAGTTCTGATCATCCCGGAAATTAATGCAGATTTGGCTAAGCAGTGGTGGAAAGATGATGCGCGATTATTAAGGTCAAAACCTTCTAAGTCACTGGTTGATAAGCTTAATAACATTACAAAGGCAAATATAGATGAGGGTATGCTTTTTTTAATAGATCCATTAGGTAATATAATGATGCAGTATGAGTCAGGTTTTGACCCTTATAAAGTCAAAAAAGACTTGGGCAAATTGTTAAGAATTTCACAGATTGGTTGAATCAATGTTTAGAAAAATCACCTTCTTCACCCTTATATTAACAATAGTTGTTATCGTTTTAGGGAGTTATATTCGTTCCTCAGGTGTTGAGTTAGGATGCCCTGATTGGCCGGGATGTTATGGAAAGGCTATTGTCACATCGGATGCAGAATTTATAGCAAATGCGCAGAAAAACTTTGCTGATACCCGGTTTAATTCAGTTAAAGCAAAGTTGGAAATGACCAAGCGCTACCTAGCTTTGGGTATGGCTGGACTGATGTTGATTCTAGCCGTATTTTCATGGGTACAGAAAGCTTATCGTCGTACAGCAGTAACATCGACTACATTATTGCTGGGGCTGATTGTTTTATATGCACTGTTCTCAAAATGGGTTGTTGAATTTAAAGGTATGCCTATTATCTTGACTGGATCAGTGATATTGGGTTTTTTCCTGTTCTGGATGACATACTGGCTTCATTTGCGACTCAAAAATGTAGATTTTATAAAAATTGAAGCAGGTTCCGAAAAGGGACCGGTATTTTTTGCAGGATTGTCAATTCTAATTTTGTTATTAGAATCTGTTCTGGGCGTCTGGACTAGTACTAATGGAGCGGCTTTGGCATGTGCTGATTTTCCTCGATGTAATAATGTCTGGGTTCCGGATGTAAATTTTTTCCAGGCGTTTGATATTTTTTCAGGACTAAAAAATAATTATTCAGGGCTTTTAGCTTTTGATGGTCAAGTTGCAGTTCAATGGGTACACCGGGTAGGTGCATTGTTTGCTTTTATATTTTTGACCCTGTTGATGTTGAGAGCAACTTCTGAGACCAATGCCAAACCAGTCCGTAAAGCAGGGATAGTGTTAAGTGTTTTGCTGCTATTAGAAATTATGTTAGGCATTGCTTGCGTCAAAATGCAATTGCCACGTGTCATTGAGGTTTCTCACAGTCTATTTGCTTTGTTGCTCATGTTGCCGGTTATTAACATATTATTTTATAGCCGCTATACTGCAATTGGCACCGCAACAGATATTGAAAGTCTGGCTACAATTGAGTCAGCGTTCGAAACAGGTGTGTTGGAAGAGGTTTATGTTGAGCCAACAGCTGACTCTTTATATTTAAGGTTAACAACTCAGCTACAGAAAACCCGAACAGGGCTTGAGAATGTTCTAACCTCTATACCTCTGGGACAAAAAGAAATTAATGCAGACTTACTGGAGCAAATAGAAGCCAGTTTGATAATGGCTGATATTGGGGTAGAAGCGAGTACTGAGATCATTTCTCAATTAACAGAACGTCTGGAGAGGCATCAATTAAATGATGGTATCGCTTTAGAAACGGCCTTGAAAGAAATTTTGCTGGAGATACTGCAACCCTGTTGCCAGCCCTTGAACATTCCAGAGCAGCAAACACCTTATGTGATTTTAGTTGTCGGTATTAATGGTGTGGGTAAAACCACAACGATAGGCAAGATGGCAAAACGCTTGCAAGTACAGGGGCATAGTGTGATGCTGGCGGCCGGTGATACCTTTAGGGCAGCAGCAGTAGAACAACTTGAAACCTGGGGCGAACGCAATAATATCCAAGTGGTTGCACAGCATACAGGCGCAGACTCGGCATCAGTGATCTATGATGGTGTGCAATCAGCACAAGCAAAAGGGATTGATGTATTGATCGCTGATACGGCAGGTCGTCTACATACAAAATCAAACTTGATGGAAGAGTTGAGTAAAATAAAACGAATTATGAAGAAAGTAGATGAAACTGCTCCTCATGAGATTTTATTAGTGCTTGATGCAGGGACAGGACAAAATGCCTTGTCGCAAACAAAAATATTTAACGAAGTCGTTGGGCTAACAGGACTCGCATTAACAAAACTGGATGGTACCGCAAAAGGCGGGGTAATTTTTGCATTGGCAACACAGTTTGGGCTGCCTATTCGGTTTATAGGGGTGGGAGAAGGAATTGATGATCTGCAGGATTTTGATGCCCGGGCTTTTGTGGATGCTTTATTTGTAAAAGATTAACATGGCTATGAACTTACCTCAGGTTGCTTCCACTCTGTCTCTCAAGACACAGCGTGAATACATCCATGTAGCCTTGGAGACAGCATCTGACCGCCAAGGATGGCGGAAATGCAGATATAGCAGGAGCTTTTATCTGCCCTGCTGTCAACAGTCTTGAAAAACAGAGTGGAAACAACTTGCAACCTGCAGCTTGTTAATAGTCATAAAGATTAATATGCTTAAATTTGACCATGTAAGTAAACGTTATGCTGATGCTGGAGATGCTCTACTTGATGTGAGTTTTGATTTAAAGCAAGGTGAAATAGCTTTTTTAACCGGACATTCAGGTGCGGGGAAAAGTACATTGCTTAAATTAATTGCAATGATGGAATTGTGTAGTCGCGGTCACATATTGTTAGATGGACAGAACCTCAATAAAGTCAGCGAAAAAAAGATTCCTTTTATTCGTAGAAAACTAGGGATAATTTTTCAGGATAACAAGCTATTACAAGACAGAACAATTTTTGATAATGTAGCATTACCACTGATTGTATCGGGTTATGGATACCGTGAAATTAGAAGAAGGGTAAGAGCGGCATTAGATAAAGTAGGGTTGTTAAATAAAGAAAAGAAATATCCGTTAGCTTTGTCTGGAGGAGAGCAACAGCGAGTGGGTATAGCGCGAGCAGTTGTCAATAAACCCCAGTTAATACTGGCAGATGAACCGACCGGAAATCTGGATCCTGAGTTGTCTACAGAAGTTATGCAATTATTCGAACAATTCCAGAAGGTTGGTGTGACAGTATTGATTGCAAGTCATGATGTACATTTGTTAAGTCAAATGGGACACAGAGTACTAACACTGGATCACGGTCAACTAAAAGCGAGTTAACTATGAAACATAAACCTCGTCAACAGAAAAACAGGAGTGCTAGTAATTTTTCTGAAAAATCACAAGCTTATCTACATATTCATGCGCATGCTCTGTTTTCAAGCTTAGGACGGCTGGTTAGAAATCCATTTACTTCTGCAATGACGATTATGGTCATGGCGATTACTATTTCATTAGCATCTGGATTCTATTTATTTGTTGTTAATTTGCAGCAGTTAACAGGTAATGTGGAATCAACCAATCAAATTTCGCTGTTTTTAAAATCGACTGTGAGTGAAAAGGCGGCTAAAAAACTGGCCTATGAAATTTCAGCAAAGAATAAAATTGAAACGGTTAAGTTTATTTCCAAAGATCAGGCGCTAGAAGAATTTAAAGCATATAGCGGCTTTGGTGACGCCCTGAATGTACTCGACATCAACCCGCTGCCTGCAGTTATTCAGGTACTGCCTAAAAATACGCTGGATGATATAAAAAGTATTGAATCGTTAATGGCTGAATTAAGTCAACTATATCAGGTGGATTTTGCTCAACTGGATATGCAATGGATAAAAAGATTACAGTCCATGATGCAGCTTATGCAACGAGGTGTATTTTTACTTACACTTTTATTGAGTTTTGCTGTTTTATTTATTACAGGAAATACCATTCGACTGGAGTTACAAAACAGGCGAGATGAGGTGTTAATTGCTAAATTAGTAGGTGCCACTCACTCATTTATCCAGAGACCTTTTTTATACACCGGTTTTTGGCTGGGTATTTTATCAGGGTTAGTTGCATGGGCTATAGTGACAATAATGATGATTATATTGCAAGGGCCTATAGAAAGACTTTCTGGACTTTATAATGGTGCTTTTGATGTGAGTTATCTAGGTTTTATTGAAACTGTAATATTAATGGGTATTGCAGCATTTCTTGGTGTCTTGGGAGCCTGGGGAGTATTACATTATCAACTAAAACAAATAAAACCAGAATAAAACTCTTTTTTGTGGATAAACAGGTTTGTGTTCAATATGTAATGGAGACTAAGGCGGGTTGACGAAATAAAGTTACCCACCTTACTTGTCTTTTTATTCCTGACTAAACGATCTCAATCGCTACGTAGAATAACTATGCGCCTCTTGAGATAGTTTAATCAGAAACAAAAATTGTTCGCAATCTTAGGCAGCTGGCAATAAATAACCTACCCAGATTGCGCAGGATTTTTATTTGTATTCAAGGCGTGGGAACAGGCGCATAGCCAGCTACGTAACTGTTTCCACAACGCAGAAGACGAATAAAAAAACCAGTAAGATGGGTAGGTTATTTGTTGCTAGTTGCCTTAGTAACTTTATTCCATCAAACCACCTAAAAACAGCTATCAAATGGGACTGATAGAATTGAACTTATAAATTTATTAGCACTCTTACCGATTGAGTGCTAAAATTAAACAACTTCCCATACAAGAGGCTTTTATGAGTAATACATTGGCTTTACCAACTAATTTATCAGTAGGTACCTTTGATTCATATATCAATACTGTGAGTCAAATGCCTAAATTGACACTTGAAGAAGAGCGTGAATTAGCCGTTCGTTACAGAGATCATGGTGATATTGAAGCTGCACGTAAATTGGTAATGTCAAACCTTCGCTTTGTTGCCCATGTGGCACGTGGATATAACGGTTATGGTTTGCCTTTAGCCGATGTTATGCAAGAAGGAAATGTAGGGTTAATGAAAGCAGTTAAACGTTTTGATCCAGATGTGGGTGTGCGTTTAGTTTCCTTTGCAATACATTGGATTAGAGCTGAAATTCACGAATATGTTATCAAGAACTGGCGTATTGTTAAAGTAGCTACAACCAAAGCGCAACGTAAATTATTCTTTAATTTGAGAAAATCAAAGAAAGGTTTGGGCTGGCTTTCAAAAGATGATGCTGAAGCATTAGCAGAAAACCTGGATGTAGATCTGAAAATAGTTTACGAAATGGAAGAGCGTCTTGATGGACGTGATATGGCGTTTGATTTACCAACCAATGATTCCTCAGAAGATAATGTCTCTGCGCCGGTCAATTATTTGCAACAACATGAGGCTGACCCTGCATTATTGCTGGAAAATGCTGACTGGAAAGGGCACAAAGAAAACTTATTATCAGAGGCGTTAGGCGAACTTGATGAGCGTAGCCAGGATATTTTAAATAGTCGCTGGTTATCTGATAAAAAAGCAACTTTACATGATTTGGCTGCCCGTTATAATGTTTCAGCTGAACGTATTAGGCAGTTAGAAAAAAATGCTATGAAAAAGCTGAAAATGGCTGTCGTTTTAGAAGCATAACTAAAAAATACGCTAGCATCATAACTAAAAATTTCATATAATACTCGTTCTGTGCCGGGGTGGTGAAACTGGTAGACGCGCTGGATTCAAAATCCAGTTCCTTCGGGAGTGTCGGTTCGATTCCGACCCTCGGTACCACAGAATAATTCGGAGCAGTCCGAGAAA
>Ga0256847_1001429_pt1 | contig 12230 bp, 13 predicted proteins | sample TeddybearmetaG_FD_189099 | JGI IMG/M metagenome (GOLD analysis project Ga0256847, IMG submission 189099) | Hydrothermal vent microbial communities from East Pacific Rise, Pacific Ocean - Teddybear | ecosystem: Environmental > Aquatic > Marine > Hydrothermal vents | place: Pacific Ocean: East... | reverse complement strand
TTTACGGTGTTTTTCATGGGGATTTGATTTCATATTAACCATGAATCAATAAGTTACGAGGATATATTTAACGCTAATCATAGTAAATCCACTTAAGTTGACAGTACCTTATTGATTGATCCATGGTTTTTTATTTCGAAGGATTAGCTGGCTGAACACATCGTCTTCACCTTCAGCTAGCCTGGAAAAGGTTGATATTATGCCGTAGGGTCTCATCGGATTTAATGATTAATTGCCCCCCGGCACCTTGTAAACAGTCCTGTCTGCCGCCATAGTAGTGCGCAATAGACAATTTTGTCTATTCATACATGAAGGCTACTATCTAGATGTCGTCCCGAAATAATGGTTCCCCTGGTAATTCATGGGGTTCTCGTCCCCATTCGCCCCCCGATCTTGAAGAGCTTGTCAGTCAAGGGATTAATCGATTAAAAGGTTTGTTTTCCAGTGGAGGTTCCAGCGGAGGTTCCAGTGGAAATACCGGTGGCAGTTCTAGTGGAATCTTCACAGTAATTTTCGTGTTGCTGATCGGGCTAAGTGCGTGGTCGGCTTATTACACCGTACCAAGTGATTCTGTCGCTGTGGTACAGCGGTTTGGCAAGAATTTAAAAGAGGTGCCGCCAGGGCTGCATTTCAAGCTGCCACTTGGGATTGATAAAGCAACGATAGTTCCGGTTAAACGTCAGTTAAAACAAGAGTTCGGTTTTACAACACCAGGTGCTAGTGATACCTATCAAGGATCGCGCAGCCATGACCGTGAGCGGGAAACGCAGATGGTTACAGGGGATTTGAATGCCGCTTTGGTGGAGTGGGTTGTTCAATACCGCGTTTCGGACCCGGTTAAATTTCTATTTGAAGTCCGGAACCCCGGTGAAACCCTGCGCTACGTATCCGAGTCGGTCATGCGAGAAGTCGTCGGTGATCGAACAGTAGACGAAGTCATTACCATTGGTAGGCAGGAAATTGAAAACGAAGCGCTGATCAAGATGCAGGAACTGTCGACTAAATACGTGATGGGTGTCAGTATCGACCAGGTGCAGTTAAAGAACATCAATCCACCCAGACCGGTGCAAGAGTCGTTTAATGAAGTCAACCAGGCTCAGCAAGAGAAAGAAAAACTTATCAATGAAGCCCGGCGTGATTATAACAAAGTTATTCCGCTAGCAGAGGGAGAAAAGGATCAAAGAATTCGCGAGGCAGATGGTTATCGGCTCAAGCGTATCAACGAGGCCGAAGGTGATGTGGCACGATTCAACTCTTTATTTGCTGAATATCGCAAGGCGCCCGAAGTCACTCGTCGTCGCATCTACATTGAAACCATGCAGGACGTGATGCCGAGCATTCAGTCTAAAATTCTAGTTGATGATGAAATGAACGGTTTGCTACCGCTGCTCAATCTTGATACGCAGAAAGGTGGTCAGCAATGATAAATGTAAAACAGCTTGTGGTATTGTCAATTCTGGTTGCCGGACTATTTGTGTTGATGAGTTCGATTTACACTGTTGATGAAGTCGAGCAGGCAATTATTACCCAATTTGGTAAGCCGGTGGGAAAGCCTGTCGTTGAAGCGGGGCTTAAATTTAAAGTGCCCTTCATTCAAGAGGTCAATCCCATCGACAAGCGTGTGCTTGAATGGGATGGACCACCTTCGGATATGCCAACCAAGGATAAACTGTATATCTCCGTCGACCTGTTTGCCCGCTGGAAAATTGTTGATCCACTGCAGTATTTTTTACGCTTGCGTGATGAGCGCAGTGCGCAATCCAGACTGGATGACATCCTCGGCAGCGAAACCCGTAATGCCGTTGCCAAGCATGAACTGATTGAAATTATCCGCACCTCAAAAGATCGTATTCCATTGCGCGATACCATTTTGGCATCAACAGAACAGGAACGAAACATGGGTTCCCTGGTGCCTATCGAGAAAGGACGCAAGCTGGTAGAACAGGAGATATTCGCAGCGGCGTCTGAAAAAGTCCGTGTGTTTGGTATTGAATTACTGGATATACGCTTTAAGCGCATCAATTACAATGAAAGTGTACGCCCAAAGATTTACGACCGCATGATTAGTGAGCGGCGGCAGATTGCTGAACGTTTTCTTTCTGAAGGAAACGGCGAGGCTGCCAGAATACGGGGTAATCGGGTTCGGGACTTGAATAAAATCCAGTCCGAAGCTTATCGGGCAGTGGAGGAAATTCGTGGTCTGGCAGATGCCAAGGCAACGGAGATTTATGCCGGGGCTTACAACCAAAGTCCTCTAGCAGTCGAGTTCTACGAATTCACGCGGACTATGGCCTCTTACCCGTCCATCATCGGTGAAAACACGACTGTTGTGCTGTCTACCAGCAGTGACCTGTTCAAATTTCTTAAGGGCATGAATCCAAAAACGGAATAACACAACCATTAATGGAAGCAAAACCTGTGAGCTGAAGTGTTTCTCAAATTAGAGCGCTATCTGTTCCATGGGTATTGACAAGTTAACTCTATTCAATGGGCTGACGTGACACTGGGATCTTACAATTGGTGATGAATCTGATGAGAGCTAACCACAATATACCTAATCCAAGCAATAATTTGAATTCAATTAACCACTTTTAAGAAAGAATTAAGTTAACTTGTCAATACCCATCAACACCCATTTATCCGAAATCTCTTTCAGAGTTCTTAAATGATTGATGCCTTTAGGTTTCTTGTGGATTTTGCTAAACTGAGATTTCTGACGATCTTGATTTAGCCTCTGTCCGCCTTGTGCGGCGGGGGCTGGATTATTCATACTGCAACCCCCTGATTATTAATCTGATCGATTAACTCCCTAATATCTTCAACCCGCCAGGCGGTAACATTGCGCGATAATTTTACGGGAGAAGGATATTCACCTTTTTTGACCTTGTTCCACCACGTAGAAGAACATACTGGAATGATTGCCGGGATGGGTGGCTTCGATTTTTTGTTACCAATGATTTGATTTAATCTTAGGTAACCTGTTTCTGGAATGTGTATCACTGTGTAACCTCATATCATACTGTTGAGGTTACGATTTTAGAGAAGAGTCAATCTTCAATATGCGGCAATTCCTTGGACACCTTTTCCCTCATTTTTTTCTTCAAATCCTTAAGTAGATAGTCTCTTCGACGAGATTCACCTATGTCGGGGTCTGTGAACTCATTATATCGACCAAAGTATTCCTTCCGAACTCGTTGGATAAATCGACGGTCAGCCCCAAGATTTTCTTCTATCCAAATATTTGCTCTTTCAATGCCGAAGTTTGCGTGCTCACGTAGTAATAAATCTATCGAAGAAATTTCAGTATTATTGTATTTTTTAGGTCGGCCGCCAACATTTTTTTTATCTAACCCTAGGGCGGTATCAATGGGAACTCCCTGGAAATATAGTTCGAGTCATTCAGCGAGATATAAAAAATATGGTGAATTTATATCTTTGTTGTAAATGGCGGTGACAATATTATCTAAACAATCTCTGGCTTCTTCAGAGCTGCCTGATTTCGCACGATTAATAGTTTCTTTTATAAACTCATCATTATCAAACCCATCTTCAAACACAGCCCTTCTCCAGAAAAACCCTCAAATTAGAATCCAAGCCAGGCAGTGAAGGTAACTGCTTTTCGCTCCGTCGAGTTAGACTTGGAAAACTCTGTTTAACTTACTGCTTTATTGATCGGCACCACATCAGCCACGCTATTTCCGTTTAAGCAATAATCAGCCCATGAGTCCATCAGCTTTCGACGCTTTTCAAACATGTCACCACGTTGATAAGCTGCTTCGGTTTTATCTTTTAACGAGTGCGCCAGAGCTTCCTCTGCTACTTCTCTTGGGTAGTTTGTCTGTTCAGCGCACCAATCCCTGAATGATGATCTGAAACCATGAACAGTCAGAGTAGGGTGAGATTGTTTTACCAGTTTCAATAAAGAGGCTTCACTGATGGGTTTGTCTCGAGCAAGGCCAGGGAACACTAAATTATCGGTATGGCGTTTAAATGGTTCCATTTCTTTAAGTATCTTCATGGCTTCTTTTGAAAGGGGTACACGGTGCTCTCTATCGGCTTTCATGCGACTATCAGGAATAATCCATAACATTGCCTTAGTATCTATTTCATCACACGTAGCGGCTCTGGCTTCACCATTTCTTGACGCTGTGAGTATGGTAAAAGCTAATGTCTTGCTGGATAAAGAATCCTTATTTCTGAGTGAGCGAAAATAGTCTGGTAGCTCTCTGTAATCCATGGCGGCAAAGTGTTGAGGTTTCTGGATTTTGTTACGCTTGGGTAATAACTTATCTAGACGGCCACGCCACAAGGCAGGGTTATCGCCTTGCCGGTATTTTCTGACAGTTGCCCAATCTAAGATATTTTCTATTCGTTGTCTGACTCTTGAAGCCGTTTCGGTTTTCTCATACCAGATCGGCTCAATCAGGGTATGCTCCAGGCTTAGACAAACGCTTTATTTTTAAATCAGTAAGTTGTTTTACTAATTTAGCCATATTTTTAATCTCGTGTACGGATCAGTGTACGGTCGGTGTACGGATTGTAGCACGCGGCATTGGACAGGGCTAGACAGTGACTTCTATTAAAGTCTTTATTTATAAGGGTTTAACGGAGAGTATTGTACCTGGCTGGACTATGGTATGGCAGACTCGCTCTCCGCCATATACAAAGCCTCGTTTTAAGTGGTACGAAGTCTTTGCGTATGTAATACTGGTATTATTCTTACTTTTAGAAGAGAGTATTATGTTAATTACATCAAAGGGACAAATTACTATACCGAAAAAATTTCGTGAAGCTTTAGGTTTGCTGCCTCACACCGATGTTGAGTTCGAGCGGATAGGGGACGAATTGCGTGTTCGCAAGGCAAGCAAATCTGTACGCGGTAAAAAACTGTTAGAAGCTATGTCAGGTAAAAGCACTGTCTCAATGAGTACTGATGAAATTATGCAACTAACTCGTGAGGACTAATGCCGGTACTGGTTGATAGTAATGTCCTTCTGGACATTTTTACGAAAGATAAAGCATGGTTTGAGTGGTCGTCCGACATGCTTGCTGAATTGACCGAACATGATCTTCTCTATATAAATCCAATTATTTATGCTGAAATATCTGCTGGATTTGAACGTATAGAAGAACTCGAAAATGCATTGCCACCTGATTATATCCAGCGTGATGATTTACCCTATGAGGCGGCATTTCTGGCGGGTAAATGCTTTTTAAAATATCGTAAGGCAGGAGGCGAAAGACGTTCACCACTGCCAGACTTCTACATTGGCGCACATGCTGCAATTCGAGGGTGGAGCGTACTTACCCGAGATAAAGGGCGATATCGCTCCTATTTTCCAACAGTTGACGTAATTGCCCCATAAAATAAGCCACTTATATCAAAATCAGCTATATGAGACGGTGCAGAAATCTATGGTCTTGCCTGGAGCGTATTAAACTGAAATTAAAATTCAGTGCGAAGCATCTGAGCTGTTAATGGCGGCAAGCCTCGAAAGCGATATAATTTAGTGGTGGAAGCATGAAAAATATTGATGGTAAGAAAGCAATCGTACTAGGCGGCACTTCGGGTATTGGACTAGAGACAGCAAAAATGCTGCGCGATGCGGGTTGCGAAGTAATCACGGCCAGTCGACGAGAAACAGAACTCGAAGGCATAACATGCGAACAAATCGATGTGCTTGATAGAGATGCTTTGAGCGACCTGTTCGAAAAGCATCATGGTTTTGATTACCTGGTCAATGCCGCCACTGGTGGTACTCGCGCAATTGGTCCATTCCTGGAAATGGATCTCGACGGTTTTCAAAATTCATTTGCTAAACTTTGGGGTTATGTCAATAGCGTGCGACTGGGAGCACCACACATGAACAACAACGGCGCCATCGTTTTATTCAGCGGCTACCCGGCACGAAAATGGCGACCCGGAGTGATCGCAATAGGTACCGTGGGTGGATCGGTTGAAGCCTTTATCAGACTGGTTGCAAGTGAAATTCAGCCGATTCGTATTAACGGTGTCGCACCCGGACTTATTGACACGCCAATGTCGTCGTTGCAAGGGGATGCCCGCCGTGAGTATTACCAAAAGGGCACAGAGACACATCTAATCCCTCGCCCTGGCGAAGCGAACGAGGTTGCCCATGCCGCTATTTTTCTGCTCGAAAATGAATTTGTTACTGGTACTATCGTTGACGTTGATGGCGGTGCAATTGCATCCTGAACTTTTCAAATGATCAATAATCGGCCCATTATTTTTCTTGCCATTGGGCAGACATTAGTCTGGGCTGGTCTGTATTATGTGTTTCCAGCTATGCTGGTTCGATGGGAACAATCGTTTGGATGGTCCAAAGCTGACCTGACCGCTGCCATCACACTTGCTATTTTTGTCTCTGCATTTGCAGCACCGCTGGCCGGTCGTCTAATCGATGCCGGTAAAGGCGCATTGATGATGGCAGGCAGTAGTTTACTGGGTGGATTTTGCCTGATTGTACTTTCGTTCGTCACTGAATTATCCGAGTTCTACCTGGTTTGGGGTCTGATCGGTGTAATGATGGCCGGTTGTCTTTATGAACCCTGTTTTGCGTTAATTACCCATGCCAGGGGTGCTAATGCCAAGCAGGCTATTATTCTGGTAACACTTGTTGCCGGGTTTGCCAGTACGATCAGTTTCCCCAGTACGCATGCATTTTCCGAGGTATTTGGTTGGAGAGTTGCGATTCAGATATTTTCGGCCGTACTGATTTTCATCGCGACTCCTCTGATGTGGCTTGGTGCGCGTGCAGTAGAAGGAACCGCTAAAGCAGAGACAATACGGTCGCCAGATGATCCGGTTTATCACCATTCTTTCCTGAAAAATCCGGTATTCTGGCTTTTAGCATTTAGTTTCGCATTTCTGGCTCTGGTAAACGGTGTCACCATACATCACTTGCTCCCTATCTTTAATGATCGCGGTATTCACGCAGATACGGCGGTGATAGTGGCTTCATTTATTGGGCCAATGCAAGTGGCAGGAAGACTGGCGATGATGGCGGCGGAGCGACATGTTACGACTCATGAAATTGCTATCGGTTGCTTTATTGTGGTCGGATTCGCTATTTTGTTGTTATTGAATTCTACCGTTACGCCAACTTTTCTGGTCGGGTTTGTCATCCTGTTTGGTGCGGGTCATGGTGTCATCAGCATCGTTCGGCCGGTAATAACCAGAGATATATTGGGAGGCAAAAATATTGGCGCAAAATTCGGCGCTATGGCGTTGCTGTATCTGGTGGGATCTGCGTCAGCTCCATTTGTGGGGTCGCTTATCTGGGGCGTCGGCGGTTATGAACTGGTACTGCCCGTACTTATTGCTCTCGTTTTATCAGGTTTGGGTTTATATCTTTTTGCACATCGATTATCGCGGCGACTGGAAACTTAAAATAGAGCCATAAGTTATACATTAAGCAGGAATCAAATGCCCTTGCGATACTGCTTTTGCCTTTTGGTAAGCCAATCCAGCCAGAGCAAGATCACCGAGTGCAATAGCCCTAAATACAAAAGCAGTGCGTTCAGTTTCTGTGCTGCGACCTGATATATTGCCATTAATTAACCCGGGCAGATCGCCACTGACCAGACTGGGTTCGACTAACGGATTTGGCATGGCCGATTCCTGCTCAAGATCATCAATAATAATTTTGTCGAATGCAGACATACTTTCATCTACCCAGGGTATGGCGAGATCCGTCGAAGAAACAAATACGTCTGGTTTCAACCAGCGCGCGTCGAGGAATGGATCGATTTGATGAGAAAGTGTTACTGATGTGATCACAATGTCGGCGTCTTCGATGGCTTCTTTTGCGCTGTTACTGGCTACTGCATCAAACCCCATGCCTTTGGCGGTTGAGCACAACTTATCTCTGTTAGCACTGCCTCGCCCGTAGGCACGAATTTGTTTTAAAGGAAACAGGTCGGAGAAGGCCTGTAAATGACTGTGTGCCTGCACACCACAACCTATAAATGCAATGGTCGCAGAATCTGTTCTTGCTAGCCTGAGAGCCGCAACTGCACTGGCACCTGCGGTACGCACAGCTGTAACCCAGTTACCGTCAACGATAGCAAGTGGGAGACCGGTATCACTATCGAGTAGCATAATCAGGCCGTTAATTTGTGGTAATCCTCTTTCTGAATTGCGCGGATTTAAAATCACGGATTTAACGGCAAGGAAAGGGGGGTCGTCAGCAGCAGACAGAGTAGACATCATATACCTGCCATCTTCCGGTTGAATGACAGATTTTGGTGCGTTCCAGACTTGAGAATTTACCTGGCCTCGAATTAAGTGCTCGATGCTTTCGATGACTTCTGTAGTTGTAATCTCCAGGTTTTGAAGCGTTTCGCTGGATAGATAAAGAATATTGTCGGGCTTGTTCATTAGGAGTACCAGCTAATAACCCAGAGTAGTCTCTAACAGCGAAGCAAAACCCTTATAAGTTTTGGCATTTGTGGGTTCGAAAGATGGGAAATTAATTTTAGCTAACATAGCCTGTCCCTCAGCAGTATCTTTTGCCCGTATCAAAGCTTGTTTGATTTTATTTCTGGCGTCGGCAGGAACTTTGGGAGAAGCAGAAAAGGCCATGTGCGGTAACGATGTTGTCGTTGTAATGGTATTTAACCCTTCGTATCTCGACACTAATGCGGTCGGAATTATGGATGCTATTACTTTTTTATCTATCACCATTTGTGCTGCATCATTTGAATTTTTTGCATATATAATTTTGGGTTGACTCATAGGGTTGGTGAAATAATTCTGTATTCGAATGCCACCGACACTGGGGCTGACCATCGTCGCCATCTTTTTTAATGCCAGCTCTTCTATATCAAATATTAAATTATCTTCATGGGTTACGACTGAAAAGCTGACCGTGTCCGGAATTTTAGCTAGTACGATATATTTCTTTTTCAGAATTCGATAATCGGTAAAATGTGCCGCATCGAGCACTAGATCAAATCCTTTTGACCTTCTCAAGTCTGACCAATAGGCCAGGAAATTTGAGTGGGCTTTAATCTTGATATTATGACCTGTCTTACTGGATAAATAATCTGCCAGTGGTTGATAGGCTTTGATGATTTCTTTTTTTGGTAAAATAGGTTGTATCGACAAAGTGAGCTCAAGCGCCTGACTAGTGCTGGCATAAGAGGCAGAAAATGCCAGGAATGCGATAAAAAGATTAACCTTGAATGATCTCATTAACTATCTACTCGGTCAGGTTGGTGCAGGAATATAATTCAAGAATATAGCGAGCGCTAATGTATAACATCAGGACAATAAACTTACTACAGAAATAATTGGAAAATCTGACGGACGACTTATTTCATCCTTACCAGTGCATATCTTCAAAATCCATCAAACTACTGGCCCCTGCTGTAATGGATGAATATAGCCCTTTTGTTCTCGGTAGAATACGCTGCATAAAAAATCGTGCGGTCCGGATCTTGGCCCGGTAGAAATCAGCTTCTTCTCCAGTCTGATTTTGAAGGCCAATTTCAGCCATCTGCGCCCACTCATAGGCTAAAGCGGTCAGTCCAAATAAACTAAGATATTCAACCGCCGCCGCACCAATTTCAGCTGGTTCTTTCTGAGCATTTTTCATAATAAATTTACTGGCATTTTGTAACAGTACTAGCGCATCTTCAAGCGGTGAAATAAATTCCTCAAGTTGGCTATCAGCACTTCTTTCTTTTTGATAATTTATAATTGGCTGTAAGTAAGTTTGCAACAGTTTGCCACCGGCGATCGGTAACTTTCTACCCACCAGATCCATTGCCTGTATACCATTGGTACCTTCGTAGAGCTGCGCAATTCTGGCGTCCCGGACCATTTGTTCCATGCCATGCTCTTTAATGTAACCATGCCCTCCAAAAATTTGAACGCCAAGATTAGTCACTTCAAACCCTGTATCAGTCAGAAATGCCTTGATTACGGGCGTTAGTAACGCAATCAGGTTTTCATTGAGTTCGCGTTCTGCCTGGTTCTCTGATTTTACAGAGATGTCAAGTAGTTGAGACGTGCGAGTTGCCAATGCTCGGCATCCTTCTGTTAGTGAACGCATGGTTAACAACATACGTCTGACGTCAGGATGTACTGTCAGGGGTTGAGGTGAACCGGGTGAACCTACGCTAACCGGGGCTGAACCCTGCAGCCGGTCCCGGGCGTAAATGACTGCGTTTTGATAAGACAATTCCGCGATGCCGAGACCCTGTATACCAACAGCAAGACGTTCGATATTCATCATTTTGAACATAGCTCGCATGCCCTTATTCAAGTCACCGACCAGCCAGCCTTTTGCGCCATCAAAATTCATCACGCAGGTAGCCGAAGCTTTGATACCCATTTTATACTCGATAGAACCGCAGCTGACATTATTTTTTTCACCCAGGCTGCCGTCATCATTAACCAGGTATTTGGGCACCAGGAAAAGACTTATTCCTTTGATGCCTTCGGGTGCATCAACTGCGCGAGCCAGTACCAGATGGATAATATTTTCGGTTAGATCATGTTCACCTGCCGAGATAAAAATTTTTGTGCCAGAAATGGTATAGCTACCGTTAGACTGAGGTTCGGCCTTAGTTCGTATTAAACCAAGGTCTGTACCACATTGTGACTCAGTCAGACACATGCTACCGCTCCAGACTCCTTCTGCCATTTTTGGGAAGTAGGTGTTTTTTAACTCTTCACTGCCATAGGTCGCCAGAGAATTCCAGGCACCATTGGTCAGACCGGGATACAGGCTGAATGAAAGGTTGGCCGCGCAGGTCAGCTCATCGACCAGCAGATGAAGTGATTTAGGTAGCCCCTGTCCTCCGTATTCGGAATCGAGTGCTATATTGTTCCACCCTGCTTCAATGTACTGGTTGTAAGCTTCTTTATATCCATCAGGTGTGGTTACCTGACCATCATTAAACTGACAGGCTTGATCATCTCCGGTCTGATTAATCGGCAGTAAAACATCCCTGGCAATTTTGTTGGCTTCTTCAAGAATCGCCTCGACCGTTTCCTGGTCGATATCTTCATAACCCGGAAGAGATTTAATTCTTTCGCCATTATTCAGTTCGAAATAGACGAACAGCATATCGCGAATGGGTGCATTGTATTCTGGCATGTCTTTTCTCCAGTTATAAATTCAGGGATGTCAGCTCGACCTGGTCAGTTCGACCAGGCCGGTTGCCGGTTTGGGTCTAACTCTGTAAAAGCCACATTCAAGTCTACAGAATTCCCATTGAATTTGGCCGGATAATTCGGCCCATATTTTGATAACGAATTTCTACTTTGAATTTGTGGGTGGCTGTTGAGTTCATCTGGTAATAGAACAGGTTCATAACAACAATCAACTGAAGAAAATAGTTGATCCCAATATTTCCTCGGATGTTCGGCGAATAGATTTGATAGTTCTGAGATCAATTCAGTTTGGGGCATAGCTTGAAAATGCCTGCTTATCCAGACTGGCTTTTCGACTGCCTCGCAGAAGTCTCGCCAGAAGTGAGTTTCCAGTGCTGCAAGGCTGATAAATGAACCATCTTTGCAGGCGTATATATTGTAACAGGCTGCGCTACCGCCCAATATAGATTTAGTATTTAAGGTGCTGGAATATTCTTTTGTTGATTCAATCAGAGGTAGGTATTGCCAGGATAGAGTTGTTTCAAACAGACTGATATCAATATAGATGTATTGTTTTAGTTGCTGACTTGCATGTAAAGCGGCAAGAATGGTGAGGCTGGCCTGCATTGCACCTGCGTGATCAGCTAGTGGAGGATAGGTTATCACCGGCCGATCAGTTTTTTTATTCACATCCAGCGCCCCGCTTGCCGCACAGTAGTTAAGATCATGTCCTGCTATATCTCTGTAAGGTCCTGTCTGCCCGTAACCTGACAGGGCGCAATGAATAAGATTATGGTTAATGGATTCCAGCGTATTCCGATCAAAGCCAAGTCGGTCTAAAACGCCTGGTCGAAAAGATTCAAGCAATACATCTGCATCTACTAATAAATTGTGCAGTCTTTGTTTTCCTGCATCTGTTTTCAAATCAAGCTGGCAAATGCATTTCCCTCGGTTCAAGTGCTGATAAATGGCTGAAGTATCATTTTTATTTTGCTGCATAAAATAGCGAATTGGATCACCACTTGGTGGTTCTATCTTGATTACTTGAGCACCCAGGTCAGCGAGCTGACGAGTAGCAAATGGTCCGGGAATATACTGTGATAGA
>Ga0256847_1001428_pt1 | contig 12231 bp, 8 predicted proteins | sample TeddybearmetaG_FD_189099 | JGI IMG/M metagenome (GOLD analysis project Ga0256847, IMG submission 189099) | Hydrothermal vent microbial communities from East Pacific Rise, Pacific Ocean - Teddybear | ecosystem: Environmental > Aquatic > Marine > Hydrothermal vents | place: Pacific Ocean: East... | reverse complement strand
GGACGAAAAATGAACCAGTAGAACATGTTGATTTTCTCTATGCTCCATCATCGGCTAAGAAAAATTGTTCTATGCTTTCATCAAAACATAATAAATAATTAAAGATTAAAGATTAAAGATTAAAGATTAAAGAAGACTGCCACTATGCAGTTATTACCCTATTAAAGATTAATCATCAATGGGTTATTATTGTTCGGAAAGCGACCAATGCTCATATGTTTTTGATTAATTCCTATATTGACAGGAGAACTGTCGCTTGCCAACCAAGAGCGGACTAAACCAGTTTGGATTATAATTTTTGAAAATTTAAAAACGAGTCAATCATATACAGCGAAAATATCTCTAAAACTTTGTAACAAAAAACTGTGCTAGACTTGCACTCACATATGACTGCAAAATAGTTGTGTGTATTTCATAATAATAACAACAATGAGGTTTGCCACATGAAATTATTAAAAAGTTTTATCTTTGCTTTCGCATTAGCACTTTCTTTAGGATCTTTTTCTACTACCGTTACTGCTGCTGCTCCTATAGAAGGAATTAATCTAGTTCTTGATCACGTTGCTGAAGCAATAAAAGCTATTGATGCTGGTGAGAGTAATGAAGCAGTTCGAGAGCATGTCTTGGCATCGTTGAGAGAAAGTAAAGAAATCTTAGGAACTGAAATGCTAGAAAAAAACCGCTTAAAAGCTAGTCGCTCACTAAAAAAAGCTAGAACAGCACTAAAAAAGGGTGACACACAAAAAGCAAAGGACCTTTTGGGCGAAGCAGAAAAAAAATTCGCAGATCTGAAAAAATTTATTTAAGACCTTATTAATAAGTAGGGGCTCTAGTACCCCCTTTTTATTTTGATAAACTATTATACCTGGGCCATTTAAGCACAAATATCATCACTCACTTTGTGTAATTAGCCTGACTGAAAATTTCTGAACTGGTAATAAACATATCAATATTCCTAGTTTTAACACCAGAAGAAATGATTAGTTTGAACGTCAGCTTAGGGTCGATGGCAGTCTTTCAATGTAAGGTTTGATTGTGATTAATTTTTCTAGATGTCAGGTTGAGTAGGGTCAGTACATAACATTGGAATTTGTAAGTGCGTTTGCGCCCTTTTACGTTGCCAATTTAGCATATTGTCACCTGATTAACCATGACTCTCCGCCATTTTAAAAAGCCAACTTCACTACCCCGTCATTCCTGTATTTTCTTAGCAGGAATCTTATTTATTACGAATAGATCCCCAACAAAAGACCTCGGGGATGACGCATGGTTGTTGGATTTATTCTTTTTCCATACAATACGGCGGAAGATCATGGGTAATCAGGTAGTGTTATTATTTTATGTGAGTTGCTTTTATACATCATCAAATAGGCTGAATAAATAAATTATGTAGCGTGATATAAATTTCACTATTTTTCCTTGTTTGTATTACGAAGCAATTCGTAATAGAGGTATTATGTTATTGTTATGGTATTGCCCCGGTTTGTGGTGTAAACCACTATGAAAAATAGTGAACATGCTTTTGATCCGTTTTTGATCTCGCTATATACGCAGAAATTCAAAGATACAGCTGTCCAGAATGAAAATGATGCGATAAATAGTAGGCATTTTTTTTACCAGCTGAATCAGTCAGGGAATGACCAACAGCTTATGCCCAAGGCCTATGACTTTCTGATGCAAGGGTTAAGGCATGCAGAATTCATCAATTCATCTTTTTTCATTAAAGATTATGATGTGAAAAAACTTGCCGATATAAAAGCTGCTTCCACTGAGTCTTTACCTGAACATCTGTTAACTTCGAACAATGAACTTGAGTGTGTTAAACAGACTTCAGCAATTCTGCTGACTCAACCCTGCTGGTTACAGAATATCTCCATGGCTGCCAGTAGTCAGACAGCCATTGCAGTGCAAATGATGTCTATCTATATACAGCTGACAGGTAAAGATCAGGGAGGTTCTGATCTACAGGAAATGCATCGTTCATTATTATTGGCTACTGGCACAGGGATTCCTTCTCTACACAGTGTCAGCTATAGTCAGCAAGCCGAAATTATACCGGAAATGTTGGGTTTAGCCTGCATTCAGCTGGCTTTCGCTCGTTTTCCTAGAGTGTTCTTCCCTGAAATTCTTGGTTTTTCATTGGCATATTGTCAGATGCCAAGTCTCATTGAAATCTGTTTTCCTAACCATCAACTACCGTCACTTTTTTTTGAAACGCGTAAGCAGCGGTTGGATGAGCAGATATCACCTCTAGTTGAGTGTATAACAGATTATCTGGATTGTTTTCCGCAACATAAACGGGCATTATGGTTGCGTATACAAAATGGTTTTTGCTTGTATCAGCAACAAATTCAAGATTGCAGAGAACGGTTTTTGCTGTCTGTGGAAAAACCAATATCACCGCATCAAGCTATTGCCAGACTATTTCAGAAAAAAGCAATGGCTGCAATCGGACATCATCAGAAAATTCAGCTGCAAGGCGTGTCTTTGGATCATTGGTTTGCTGGAATGCCCACTAATAATCTGGAGTTTCTGCAAGCATTAAAGCAATCTGGATTTGTGAATAGGGAAAAACCATTAGAAAGTCCACTATTAGCGTTGTTTGATATTAAGGGCCCTATGTTTGGTGTTGTTAATAAATCTGAATTAGAGATCATTAAAAATTGGCTGCAAGAGGGGTTAAATGAAACACCCGTCAGTATTACACAAGATTCTGAAAAAATAGAACCCTATATACTGCCATCGTTGAGATTTCAACCAACGAAGAATTATGAAAAATTAAGTAATAGAGAGCTCTATTACTATCTGGTCAATGCAGATTTATTTCCTGATGTTATGCCAGTTGCTCGCGCTAAAGCAAGTAAATGGTTAAGACTCTGTACTTTTTTTAATTCACCTCCTTTTATAAATTACAGTCATAAACATTTTGATGCTTATATAAAAACTATCTATCAACGGGAAATGAGTGCCTATCAACCTTTGCAAGGGAAGCCAAAAACATCCAGAGAAGCCTATGTCTGGGGACTGGAGCAGTTAGCGCCTATGATATTAATTGATGGTTGCTGGATACAGCACAGTCTGGACTTGCAAAACGTCAATTCAGAGATAAGTGAAATATTATTTAGTATTTATTGTGATGAGGTAGGTAATGGTCAGTTGGAAAAAAATCACCCCTATATTTTTCACCAATTACTGAATAGTTTGTCAATAGACCTTCCTCCTGTTTACAGTGAAGACTTTGTAAAGTATCAGCGGTTTATTAATAGTGCGTTCGATTTGCCTGTATATATGCTGGCACTGTCCAGTTTTTCGGTAGAATTTTTACCTGAATTATTAGGGTTGAACATGGCTATTGAATTAAGTGGTTTGGGTAGGGGGTATATGGGACTGGTTGATGAATGGAATTATTGGGGCATAGACCCAGCCATTGCCAAGGTACATATATCCATTGATAATTACGCATCGGGACATACTTTTCTGGCAAAAAAAGCGATTCAGCTTTATATGGATGATATATTACAGTGTACTGGCGATCGAGAAGTGCTGGATAGACACTGGCGGCGAATTTATAGTGGCTATGCCTCATTACGATTTGTCGGTACTCGGTTTAGATTAGGCCTACCGATTAGTTATTTAATCAATAAATTTAGGTATAAAGACGTTTCATAATAATAATTACAATTCAACGTTAATATAAACTCTGTAATGTCTGATCATTTGAAATATTTATCCTGTTTTTTTTATCCGGCATGTGTAGTCTGGTTTTTATACACAGGTCCTCATAATGCCACTGAAGCACTGCTTTGGACAATGCCTCTCTGGTTTATAATTCTAGTTGACTGGCTGAGTCCTAAAATCGATCCAAAGAAACCAAAGTATATTGTTGCAGACTGGTATTACGATACTATTTTATATGCCCTGACTTTTCTGCAGTTTTTGATTATCAGTTTGCTACTCATATATGCAAGTCAATTGCAGTGGGATTCTGTTCAAGAAGTAACTACTTCCATTGTTAATTTAATTGTTCTGCGCATATTGGTAGGTACCACATCTGGTAGTTCAGCGATTATTGTTGCGCATGAATTAATCCATCGATCCAAAGCGCATCTGCGTATTTTAGGGCGATTACTGTTATATACGGTTTGCTATGAACATTTTGTTATTGCGCATATACGAGGGCATCATTTAAGTGTGGCAACGCCAGAAGACATAGCAACTGCCCGTCTGGATGAAAGTTTTAAAAGCTACTGGAAAAGAGTGATTATTGGTCACTTTAAATATGCCTGGAATTCTGAACTTGAGCGGTTGGGTCTGACCCAGACTTCCGTATATAATTACAAGATGCTTGCCAATTCTGTATTACAGGGGCTATTGGTTGAGTTTACGATTGTTCTAGTGATAGTTATCACCTTTGGTTGGGCTGCTGCTGTTATTTTTCTGTACCAGGCTCTTTCTGGAGTGCGTTTACTGGAAACTATTAATTATTATCAGCACTGGGGTTTGGAACAAGGAAAGTTGGGAAATACCTTGGCTTGGGTCAATCAATCCAGTTTTACCGAGTATGCACTGGTTGGCTTATCAAACCATATTAAGCACCACCAGAACGCTACCATCTCATTTCATGAAATTCCCTATTCAGGGCAAGGTCCGAAAATGCCCTATGGCTATTTTGTGACCAATCTCTGGGTTAAATGGAATAACGAGTCTTATCGACGAGTTTGTATGCGTATCTTGAAAAAATATTTGAAATAGATCATCTTTGGAAGATAAGTAGCCTTAAATAACTGGTCAGCTTTGTTTATTTTTTAAAGCGGAATATTAATGCTTGCCTTTGGCGGAAGATTAAGAACGGGTCTAACCGACTGATAGCGTTGCGGCTGAAAAGACTCGCAATAATACTCGTAACAGTCTGCATTGTTAATAGCTAAGTCAGGCCTGTCAATGGCCAAGGTTTGGCATAGATCCTCACCATAGGTCGTTTTTCCCTGGTAGTTGACATCATCTGTTTGACATATGGCATGCGACAACTCATGGATCATCACTCCGCCCATACTGTCGTTTTGGAATAACGTTGCTGCGCTGAAAAAGGCTTGTCCAAGAAAAAGATGAGTAAAGCGCTGATCTAGAGCTGCTGGTTGTACTGGGTATGCGGCACCGAAGAAGTTCTCAGGACTTATCGGTGTATTACGGCCTGCCTCGTCATTAGGACTGTTTGCAGGAAGACGTGATCCACGGTAGTACATCATGACAGGTCGTTCGGTTAAGGCTAAGTAGATTTTGTTAATATTTTTCCTAACCTTAGCGTGGCGAATGCCATTGAAAGCGCCAAACCATTCTTCATATGTTGCTCTTGCATCGGACCCATCCCCCGGGGCTAAAGCGATACTTGGCCATGCCTTGGTTATGAGTTCTATGGCATCCTTGAAAGCTCGAGTACTGTCAACTCGGTTAAGTTGTGTGGCATTTCGAAAACTGGCTGCAAATCGGATTTCGCCAGGTTCTGGTGGTCTAGGAGGTGGGAATAGTTGATCATAAAGATTCTCGATCGTGCCTGTTTTGTTTCTAGTACTTGAGCGCCATTTGCCATCCTGTGTATTAGGCGCACTGTCCATACCTTTCCATCTAAGCCATTCCGTCAAAGCATCTTTTAGCTTTTGAAGGTTGGTATTTGTACTCGCTGTATTCCAGTATTTGTCGTAAGTTGTATCGATAGCTTTAAGTCGTTTGCTACGCGGTGTAAAGACACCTCGTTTGGTTTCTTTCTTCCAGTCATCGTAGCTTAGCTGTATTTTTTTCGCCATCTTAGTTAACTCCAATATTACTTTCAGATGATTCAACTTTAGCACACATTTTTGAGAATGATAGAGCTTTTCTGTTCTAATATCAGGGTAGTCGATAGAATATGTTCTTTATCCAAACTAGGTTTTACTGTAGTGTCAGAGCATAAAGAAAATATATTTGATACATGAGTATAATCAGTTAAAACAGCTTGATCGTATCCTGAGTATATCTGCTTTTTTTATACCGTAATTTTTGAAACAAAATTTACTAATGCATTTTGTTCTGTCTTTTTATAAACGCTTCAAATTCTTTTAGAGCCAAGGGTTTACTGAAAAAATAACCTTGCGCATAGCGACACTGGTGCTCGAGAAGATCCAGTTGCTGCTGGTTTTCAACACCGGTTGCAATGATTTTTATACCTAATTTATTGGCTAATATGATAATGGTTTCCACGAAGATTGCATTAGTGGGATCATCAATCATACTATGTATATAAGAACGATCGATTTTAATGACATCTACCGGATATTTTTTTAAGTAGTTCAAAGAAGAGTATCCTGTGCCAAAGCCATCTAGCGAAATCTGTACGCCTTTCTGCTTTAACTCATTTATACTATTCAGGTAGATGTTTTTTTTATCTATAAAGATTTTTTCGGAAATTTCGAAAGTAATAGTACCTGGTGGCACATGGTTGTTTTTTAAAATTTCCAACCATTTTATATGACATTCAGACAAACTGTACTGGGAGACTGATTGATTTAATGAAATTTGCAGAGGTCGTAACCCTAGAGCAGACCAGCGTTTAATATTACCAGCAACTTCCTCTATGACCCAATTTCCTATTTCATGGATTAGGCCGCTTTCTTCAGCGATAGGAATAAATTCTTTTAATGGAATATAACCGGATTCTGGGTGATTCCAGCGTAACAGCGTTTCGGCACTTGTTACCTGATGTGTATTCAGATCAAAAATAGGCTGATAGTGCAAACTAAATTCCTGGTTGAGTAATGCTGAGCGCATATCGGTAATCAGTTTTTGTCGCCTTTCTGTTTCTAGTTGTAATGAATGCGTGTAAAAATAATAGCTGTTGTTGCCTTTGTTTTTTGCAATGTACATTGCGCTATCAGCATTTTTCTGTAAAGTGTCAATATTATCACCATCGTCTGGAAACAATGAGATACCGATGCTTCCCGTGATCAAAATTTCCTGTTGATCTATAATTATTGGTTGTTTGAAGGTTTTGAGAATTTTGCTGGCAATCAATTCAACATCGGTGGATTTTTCCAAATCAGGTACAATGATAGAAAATTCATCGCCTCCTAGTCTGGCAACAGTATCTGAGTTTCTAACAGCTGCCTGAAGCTTTTTTGCAGTTTCCTGCAAAAGAAAATCACCTGCATGATGCCCCAAAGTATCATTGATCGATTTAAATTTGTTTAGATCTAATAGCATCAATGCAAGCTTAGTATTATTTCGTGTTGTCAGTTTTATAGCATTTGTTAACCGGTCCAGAAATAATGTACGATTAGGCAGTCGAGTTAATGGATCATAGTTAGCTTGAAGCTTAATGGATTCTTCATAGGCTTTTTGTTGACTGATGTCTTTAAGGACTGAAATAGACTGAGAAATATTACCTGCAGTGTCTTTAAATACATAGCTGGATTGCCAAACAGGAATTGAATATCCATCACGGTGAAGAATTAAAACTTCACCTTGCCAGAAATCTTTGTTTTTTAGTTCCTCGGTTACCTGATTATAAAAGGCAGTATCAAAATGCTCTGTATTAAAAATAGCAGTTCTTTGGTTGAGAATATCGTGTTCTGAATAACCGGTAATTGTATTGAAAGCATCATTGACAGAGATAATTCGTTTCTGTGCATCAGTGATAAAAACGGCATCAGCGGTATTATCTAAAAAAGACAGTTTCAATTGTTGGTTCTCATCTGTCAACTGTCGTAATGAAAGTACTTGCAACTGACCGTATAAGCGCTTTACAACACCGGTATTGTCGACTTCAGCCTTGATTTGGATGTGATACGTCGTTATTCGCTTATTATCAGATAAATAGCGAAAATTATATTCGACGGGATGATGTGAAAATAAACAAATATTATTTTGGGTTTTTACGTGAGCTAAATCTTCCAGATGAATTTTTTCTGTGAATTCTTCATAAGATAAGACGGTTTTTGTTGATGTTTTTGATGGAGACCACTGTACAACATCTTGAGCAAGAAAATATTCCCAATTCGTTGTGTTAATCAGCCGTTTTGTTGAGGAATCCTGTGGGTTTTTTTTCTGCTTATGAGTATTTGATTTCTCGTATTTCTGTTTTTCAAAAAATTGAAATATACTTAAGCTAAGTTGATCAAAATAATTATTGAACAGGTGGTCTTTTACTACATAATCTTGACACCCCAAGTGCATAGTTGTGGTTATCAGGCGATAATCCTTATCTTCATTGACTACAATAGTCGGGGGCATGGTTTTTTCCCGTTTTAAACATTCCAGTAATGAAAAAGCATTCGGTTTAGGGGTTAGTAAATCAATAATTAACAAGTCGTATGATTGATGTCGTATTTTTGTTAAAAGCGTTTGTTCATTATTAGTTATCTCAACCTGGTAGCCTTTCCATTCAAGTCGTATTTTTACTTGATTCGCTATAAAGGTATTGTTGTCCAGATAAAGGATATGGAAATTGCGCATCAGTGAGCTAAGGAATAAAGGGAAAGAGTAGGCAAAGTGTTTAAAAAAGTATTATTTTAAACGGTTTAGTTACTGCTGAGTATGGTTATTGCGTCTTAGCTTACTGTTGTTTCTGTATGGTTATCTTTACAACGTTTTCTAACTAATGCGATTTATTGAATAATCTAGTAATCAAGCGATCAAGAAACTGATGAATAATTAGAGCAGAAAGTATGAGTGTAGTTCCTGTGACGATTTTTAAACTGATGGCTTCGTGATTGATTGTGTGTCCTAAAAATAACGCGAAGATTGGTGAAATCAGAGGAATCATACCGACACTGGTTGCCGATAAATGGATGAGTACATAGTAATACAGGGCAAAACCAATCGTTGTTGCAATCATACCCAAATAAACAATGGATGCTAAATTAATAACGGATAATTGTTGAGGCCATTGAGCATCATCAAACATTATCCAGGTGAGTATATAAGCAGGTAAAGCATATATCAAACCTCCTGTTACCTGAGAAATAGCGGGTAGTTTTGCATGGATACGTTTCACCCATACCGCGCTGGCGGTTTGTAGTGATACTGCAGTCAACACACCGACTATGCCATAGACTGCATCAATATCCAAGTCTAATGCAGAACTGAACATAATAGCTAACCCCGAGAGTCCCAAAAAATAAGAAAGTAGTTTTCCAAATGTCAAGCTACGCTCATTTAACCAAATTGCTGCAAATAAGGCAGATAGAAACGGTGATAAACCGAAAATAACTGAAACCCATCCTGACGGAATGAATTGAGCTCCCCAATAAACAGCCATCATTGCACCGTAGATTTGTATGGCAACGGCAAGATAGGTCTGTTTGGCTTTACGATGCGAAGGTAGACGTTTACGCCGAATTAATAAAAATAGCAGCATACAAAGGGTACCAATGGTCATACGTGAACCCGCACCGAAAATAAACCCCGGTCCTTCACCACTCCATTTAATAGCCAATGGTGTGGTTGCCCACAAAAGAATGATACTAATATAGGCGAGAGTAATACGCATATTTGAAACTTTATGAGCTGTTATGAAATTTCAGATAATAAAGAATCTATCATGCTTTGTGCTTGCTGTTGATAGCTTGAGCCAAATAAATTGAGATGATTAAGAATATGATATAGATTGTATAGCGTTTTACGGACTGAATAGTCTGAGTCTAGTAGATAGGTATTGTTATAAGCTGTATAAAAGCTGGAACTAAAACCGCCAAATAATTCGGTCATGGCAATATCTGCTTCACGGTCTCCGTAATAACAAGCAGGGTCATAGATAATTGGATTGCCATTTGCTGTGGCAGCAGCATTGCCTGACCATAAATCACCATGAAGTAGAGAAGGTTGTGGATTATAGTGACTAAAAAAGCAAGCTAGGGATTCGGATAATTTCTCCCCTGATCGAGTCAGTTTCCCTCCGTAACCATTCTTTTCTGCTAATGTAAGCTGGAAACCCAGACGATGATTACGCCAGAAAGTAACCCAGTCATCAGAGATATTATTTATTTGTTCCGTTGAGCCTATGGTGTTATTTTGGTGCCAGCCAAAAAACGGCTGCTGGATTTTGTGTAAATCAGCAAGTTGTTGACCTAGTTTTTTTTCAGATTGAACATTTGCTGATGCTATTGAAACTTTTTCCAAAACCAGAAACGCATTGTCAGCCGAGATGCCATAAAGAATGGGGAGAGGGACGGACACTGTTTTAGACTGGGCCATTTCTTCCAGTCCGGCAAATTCAGCTTCAAACATGGAAAGTAACTCATAGCTGTTTAACTTTATAAAATAGCTATGCTTATCACCTTGCAATATATAAGCAGAATTAATACAGCCGCCAGCAACAGGGCGAATATTAGTAATTTTAAAGGGCTGCTTAATAACTTGCTCAATCTGCAAGGCTATATTTTGCCAGTCGGGTGTATTTGCCATTGATGTTTTAGCTAAACTCTGAGTATTGGATGCATTGAATTATTTGGATTGATAATCCTGAAGCATTCTTTTTGTAGCGATTATAACGTAAGGAAGAGTTTAGATGGAAAAGTAGCAGGAAATGATATTGTAGGCGTGCTGCCTTCAGCGCGACTTGAATAAGATGTTTGTGCTTGTAAATCAGTTAGAGCACAAGCCATCTACAATTTTTTGTCTATATTAATCATGGTTATAAACATACCATAGGTTGCTTCCACTCTGCTCCTCAAGACACGGCGCGAATATACCCTTGTAGCCTTGGAGACAGCAGCTGACCGCCAAGGATGGCGGAAATGCCGATATTGCATGGAGCTTTTAACTGCCCTGCTGTCAACAGTCTTGAAAAACAGAGTGGAAACGACTTACAAACTGTACTTTTTAAGCTAATAGCGCAGCTGACTCAATTTGGACTTGATTTCTGCCATTGTCTTTAGCGCGGTACATCGCGTTATCCGCTCTTTGAATCAATGATTCGCTGGTATCATTTCCGCGTAAAGTACTGATACCCATGCTTGCTGTTAATTTTAAAATTTTCATGCCATAAGCAATCGTATGATTTTCTATACTTTGACGGATTCTTTCAGCAATTGCTTTTGCAGCATCCAGATTGGTATTACTTAACAAGATTACAAATTCTTCTCCACCATAACGAAATACTATGTCACTTCCTCTGACGGCCTCTTTAATACAGTTGGCCGCTGCAGATAAAGCAATATCACCACATTCATGACCATAATCATCATTGACCTGTTTAAAGTGATCAAGATCAAAAAAGATAACAGATAAATGGCAGGAGTTTCTATTGGCTAATTTTATTTCACGATCCAGAGAGTCGTTAAAAGCCGCTCTATTATTGGTTTTAGTTAATGGATCAGTGTAAGCCATTTTTAATGCCTGATTAAACAGAGTGGCATTTTTTAATGGATAAATAAGAGAGCAGAGTAGGTTTTCTAATAGTTTAATTTCTTCATCGTCAAATCTTTGACGACGCATTATTTTTAAGCTACCTAGTTGCATTTCTTCTACTTTAAGCGCATAGGTACAGGAATGTTTTGTTACTATTCCGTTTTTTATTTCCAGAGCAAATTCATCATTCTCGTAAACAAAGCCATTGTGTGGAATCAGATTCTGGATTTTGTTACTGAAAATATTAACTAATTCATCAAATTCCAGCGTTGTTTGTAGCGCACTGCTAATATCATAATGATGCAGGTTAACAGATTTTGACGCTTCAAAAGTGTTATTGCTTACAATCGCCAGATTTGCAGATTCATTTTTCATGACTAAACCTCGTTTATACCTTTAACTTGTTGTTATCTGGTATCAAGCTATTTATATGCCATTAATTATATTGTCATTAAAATCATTGTGTTATGTTAATGTTTTGTGGGGTTGGTCAAAGAGTTGCCATGTGACGGCAATCTGTTGCCGTTGCTGTATTTATAGTTATAAATCAGAGGCTATATCAAAATTAGTTTTTTTCTAATGCACCATTAACCAGGAATAACCGATTGTCTTTTACTTATATGGCTATTAACAAAGCACAGGTCAAACTTTAAATGACACCGTTTGTGAAGTTAACCTACAAACGTCAAAATCGAGAATAACCGGCAATAAGTTAGCAGTTATTTCTACTTATTACGAAAAATATTCACTCAAGGTTCAGCTAATAGAATAAATAATAATCAAAGACAAATATAAAAAGGTTTTTTTTGATAATTCGTATGCTTGAATTATCATAGTGTTTTATAATTGTCC
>Ga0256847_1001427_pt1 | contig 12257 bp, 11 predicted proteins | sample TeddybearmetaG_FD_189099 | JGI IMG/M metagenome (GOLD analysis project Ga0256847, IMG submission 189099) | Hydrothermal vent microbial communities from East Pacific Rise, Pacific Ocean - Teddybear | ecosystem: Environmental > Aquatic > Marine > Hydrothermal vents | place: Pacific Ocean: East... | reverse complement strand
CTAAAGCAGACGAACATAAAGATGTACTGCTTCCGGGATATACACATTTACAAGTAGCCATGCCCTCATCATTCGGATTATGGTTTTCGGCCTATGCAGAAAGTTTGATTGATGATATCTATTTTTTAAACGCGGCCTATAAAATTGCGGATCAAAACCCATTGGGTTCAGCCGCTGGTTATGGGAGTTCTTTTGATATTGATAGAACATATACTACAGAACTATTAGGCTTTGAAACCTTAAAATACAATGTAGTAGCCGCGCAGATGAGTAGAGGGAAGACTGAAAAAGCACTGGCATTCGGAATGAGTGCTGTAGCAGGAACATTATCAAAATTTGCCATGGATATTTGCCTGTATATGAGCCAGAATTTTAACTTTATTTCTTTTCCAGATGAATTGACTACGGGTTCTAGTATAATGCCGCATAAAAAAAATCCAGATGTATTTGAATTGATAAGAGGAAAATGTAATGCCTTACAGGCATTGCCTTATGAATTAACCTTAATTACAAATAATTTACCAAGTGGTTATCAACGGGATTTGCAATTGCTAAAAGAAAGTTTATTGCCAGCTATTCAAACCTTGAAATCATGTTTGGAAATGTTGATTTTTTCTATTAAAAATATTCAGGTGAATACTATAATTTTAAAAGATAAAAAGTATGATTATTTATTTACCGTAGAAGAAGTAAATAAACTGGTACAAGATGGTGTCGCTTTTAGAGATGCATATAAAATAGTTGGCGAGCAAGTGCAACAAGGAAAATTTAAACCCAATAAAAAAGTCAATCATACACATATTGGGAGTATAGGTAATTTATGTTTGAAAGAAATTAAAGATAAGATGGAAAAGGCTTTGTAGAATTAGTTGAGGCTGTCTAAAAAGAAATAATTTAGCTAAATTGTCCCCTTGAGCATTGCCGAAACATAAAATATACTTTATGTTGAAGGTAGCAAGTGAAGCTTGTCGAAAGGTTCTTGTTTTAACCAAGTTATGGTTTTCGATTCCGCTCAAACTGACATGAAAAATTCCTTTTTTTGACAGCCTCTATTAGACAATATTTTTATCTTGAAGGTACCTTACAAATTAAGAATACTAAATGAATAAAAAATACAAATCATTCGAAACAAAAAGATTACAAATTAGACCTACTACAGAAATAGATGCCTCTTTTATATATGAGTTGATAAATACACCCAAGTGGATTAAATATATTGGAGATAGAAACGTACATTCTATCGATAAAACAAAGGAATATATTCAACAAAAAATGTTGCCTCAATTGGAAGAATTAGGGTATAGTAACTATACAGTAATTAGAAAATTAGATGGGGAGAAGGTTGGGACTTGTGGGCTTTATAACAGAGAAGGTTTAGTAGGAATTGACATCGGATTTGCTTTTTTACCACAATTTGAAAACAAAGGTTATGCTTTTGAAAGTGTCAATAAATTATTAGAAGTTGCAATTCATGATTTTAAGATAAAAGAAATAAGTGCTATAACAATTAAAGAGAATGCTGGATCACAAAAATTGTTGGCTAAAATAGGACTGACATTCAAAAAGTATATAAGAATTCCAAATGATGATGAAGAGCTAATGTTATATACGTTGTAAATTATGCTGTCATTCAGAACGAAGCTTGCGGAGTGAAGAATTCCTAAATCAGAAACGTAAAGTTGAGATTCTTCGCTACATTTCATTTCGCTCTGAATGATATTCTGTTGTCATCTAGAAGGAGGAACGACTGAAGAATCTCTACTAATTTTTTAGCGCCTTCTTCATCGCAATCGCTTTTAATAAACATTCTTGATATTCTTTTTCAGGGTTAGATTTTGAAGTGATAGCACCACCAACTGTATAGGATAGATATTGAAGTGTTTGATTATATAATATACTTCGGATAATCACATTAAAATCAAAATCACCTTCAGGCGTAAAATAACCAATAGCTCCGGAATACAATCCACGTTTTGTAGTTTCTTGTGCTTCAATAATTTTCATGGCAGAAAGCTTGGGTGCACCCGTCATACTGCCCATGGGGAAAAGACTTTTTATGACATCAACGCTATCGGTATCTGTATCAATTAGAGAAGTAACGGTAGAAATTAATTGATGTACTTGTTCAAAGGAATATACTTTACATAACTCTTCAACTTTTACAGAGCCTTTGATGGCAGTTTTTGATAGATCATTGCGTACCAAATCAACAATCATAATGTTTTCCGAACGCTCTTTTTCATCCAATGAAAGCGCTAAGGCTAGTTTTTTATCATTTTTTTTATTGGTTAAACGTTTGGCTGTCCCCTTAATTGGTTGAGAAATAATTTTGTTTTTCTCTTTTCTGATAAACCGTTCTGGCGAAGCTGAAAGCACATATTTATTATCAATTTTTAAAAAACTTGCTAAAGGAGGTTTTGAAATTTTATTTAGATGATTGTACACTTCTAAAGGCAGAATTTTAGCATTTTCAGCATAAAATTCCTGACAAAAATTAACTTCATAAATGTTACCTCTATGGATGTGCTCCAGAATCACATCTAGTTGTTGTAAATATTGTTTTTTACTAATACGTTTATGAATCTTTACGTTATGTTGAACAATATCACCTTGAGCGCAGTCGAAAGGTTGTTTCAGTATCTCATCATTTTTAAGAATATTTTCCAAATCGGTATCCATTTCACCAGCATACACATCCAAATACCGAACTTCAATCACACCATTTTTTATAAAAAATAATTTTTTAGGCTGAAAAAAGTATGTGTCTGGAAATTGTAATTTGTCAAGGTTATTAGAAGTTAAATCTTCAGTGTCATTTTTAAGGTCATAACTCAAATAACCAAAAATATAATCGTTGGTATTGTTTTTATATTTTTTTAATTTTGCAAAAGCATCAGTATAACTACATTCTAAAACACTATGGGTGTCAACGGCCAATACAGTATCAAAATTAGAATGTTCACGAGGGTAATTATTACTATCTAACCAAACAACTTGCTCGAACTGTTGTGCCCAAATCAATAATTGTTGCTTAAAGATAGGAGTACTTTTAAGTGTTATTTTTTTTGTGGTTCGCAAAGAGTTGTACAAATTTTGTTAGTTTGTCATTCCTGCGTAGGTAGGAATCTCATGAAAAATGGTTACAAATAAACTAGATTCCTGCCTACGCAGGAATAACATAATTATTTAATTCACATTACGATGAATGATCAGCAATAATCTTCCATTTACCATCTATACGTTTTAATATAATTGAAAACATACCATTGGCATCACCAACAATCCTTTTTAAATGAAATTCACCGATAACCAAAAACACATTATTCGCCAATTGGTCAAAGCCTAATAAATTAAAAGTTAATGTTCCTGTATGTTCTTTGGTGGGATATCCTTTTTTATAATTTTCCAAGGTGTTTTTCCAGCCATAGGTGAGCCCGTTACTTCCAACAAACTTTAGACTATCAGATTTGATATACCCTTCCATAAAAGCCTCTATATCACCATTAGACCAATCCTTAGCTTGTTGTAACATCATGGTTGTAATTTCTTTTTTAGAAGTTTCGTAGTTTGATGTTTTTTCTTGTGTATATCCGTTAAGGGATAACAAGAAAATAAACAAAAAAAGTGTTTTAAAGGTTTTCATATTCTATAATAAGTATTAAGATTCTCGATTACGCGAGAATGTAATTTTATAGGAAAGAGGATATCTAAAAAGACAGAATTAAAACAAATTGTCTTCTTGAGCGCAGTCGAAAGATTCTTGTTTTAGAAAACTATAGTTTTCGACTGCGCTCAAACTGACATAAAGTATTGCTTTTTAGACAGTCTCGAGCTTTTCTCAATTAACTATGTATCGCTCTATTATCAGTTGCAGCTAATGCAGCTTCTTTAACAGCTTCTGCATAGGTTGGATGTGCATGACTTATTCGTGCAATGTCTTCTGCGGAAGCTCTAAACTCCATAGCTACAACTGCTTCAGCAATTAGATCGGCAACACGGGCGCCACACATATGTACACCTAACACTTCATCAGTGGTAGCATCAGCTAATATTTTTACAAATCCATCAATATCACCACTAGCTCTTGAACGACCTAAAGCACGCATAGAAAATTGCCCTGACTTGTAATTGATACCAGCTTCTTTTAGTTCTTCTTCAGTTTTACCAACGGCAGCAACTTCTGGCCAAGTATACACTACACCTGGAATCAAATTATAATTGATATGTGGTTTTTGTCCGGCCAATGTTTCAGCAACAAATACGCCTTCTTCTTCAGCTTTATGAGCTAGCATTGCGCCTTTAATTACATCGCCTATTGCATAGATATTATTTACATTGGTTTGTAAATGATTATTTACTTCAATTTGTCCTCTATCAGACACTATGACACCTGCTTTATCAAGTGCTAATCCGTCAGTATAAGGTCTTCTACCTACAGAAACTAGACAATAATCTCCTTTAAATTCAACAGGATTTCCCTTTTTATCATCCGCTGTGATGATAACTTCATTAGCAGAAGTTTCTACTGCAGTAACTTTGTGTTTGGTATAAAATTTTACACCTTGTTTTTTTAATACTTTTTGAAGTTCCTTAGATAAAGAAGCGTCCATTGTTGGAATGATTCTATCCAAATATTCAATTACAGAAACTTCAGCGCCTAAACGGCTGTATACTTGTCCGAGTTCCAAACCAATCACTCCACCTCCAATTACAACTAGGTGTTTCGGAATTTCAGTTAAACTCAATGCTTCTGTGGAGGTAATCACTCGTTTTTTATCGATTTTGATAAATGGTAAAGTTGAAGGTTTCGAGCCTGTTGCTATAATGATATTTTTAGCTTCTAATTGTTCGGAGGTACCATCCGCTTTATCGATATTTATATGAGTAGCATCTATAAAAGAACCTAAGCCTTCAAAAACATCAATTTTATTTTTATCCATTAAATACTGAATACCAGTAGTATTCTGATTGACCACATTTTGTTTACGAGCTATCATTTTTTCAAGATTCATTTTTATAGCACCAGAAATTTCAATTCCGTGTGTTTCAAAATGCTTGATAGCATCATGATAATGATGTGAAGAATCTAACAATGCCTTAGAAGGGATACATCCTACATTTAGACAAGTACCACCCAATGTGGCATATTTTTCAATAATGGCAGTTTTCATACCCAATTGTGCACAGCGAATTGCTGCAACATACCCGCCGGGGCCAGAACCGATAATGGCTACATCATAATTACTCATAAAACATTTTTAATTTTAAGGGGTAAAAATAAGTATAAAATGTGTATTGAAAGAATTGTTCAGTTTTTAATTTATAAAATCAATGGAGCTTAGTTATAGTGCTTGAATTTGTATGAATTTAACAAAAGAGTTACAAAAAACCGTCATTAATTTGACGGTTTTCTTATCTTTATGATGATTAAATGAAAAAATTTCCGCATTACAAACAAACCGAGTCGAAAGATTGCGGTCCAACTTGTATAAAAATAGTCGCTAAACATTACGGTAAAACTATTCACATACAGAGTTTACGTGACCTCGCAGAAACTACTAGAGAAGGTAGTAGTCTGTTAGGATTGAGTGAGGCTGCCGAAAAAATAGGTTTTCATACTATTGGTGTAAAGGTAAATTTTGAAAAACTATTAGAAGCACCTCTACCATGTATTGTACACTGGAATAAAAATCATTTTGCAGTTGTTTATAAAATAAAGACATCTTCTTCTATCTTCTCAAAGGAAAGAAAGAAAAAGGGTGAGATTATATATATATCTGATCCGGCACATGGTAAGCTAGAATATACCAAAGAACAATTTATAAAACATTGGATAGGGAATAATGCTGACGAAACTACAGAAGAAGGTATTGCATTATTAATAGAACCAACTCCCAAATTTTATAAGGATGATTTAGAAGATGAAGAAGATACTAAATTTGATTTCAAATTCATTTCAAAATATTTATTACGATATAAAAAGTTTATTATTCAATTGGCTATTGGTTTATTAGCTGGTAGTTTATTACAATTAATTGTTCCTTTTTTAACGCAAAGTATCGTAGATGTAGGGATTCAAAATCAAGATATTCATTTTATTTATTTAATATTATTTGCACAACTCTTCCTGTTTTTCGGCAGAACAGCATTGGAAGTGATTAGAGGATGGATATTATTGCATTTGAGTACGCGAATTAATATTTCTTTGATTTCTGATTTTTTTATTAAATTAATGAACCTGCCTATTTCATTTTTTGATACCAAGATGACAGGTGATTTGTTGCAACGTATCAATGATCATAGGCGTATAGAAAAAATACTGACCACTTCTTCTTTAAATGTATTATTCTCGATGGTCAATCTCATTATTTTCGGAATTGTCTTAGGTTATTATAGCCTTCAGATTTTTGGTATTTTTTTGATAGGAAGTGTACTTTATTTTGCATGGGTATTGTTCTTTTTTAAAAGAAGAAAAGATTTAGATTATAAACGTTTTTCTGAAGTAAGTCAAGAACAAAGCAAGGTAATAGAACTCATCAATGGTATGCAAGAAATTAAATTGCATAATGCAGAACGGCAAATGAGGTGGAATTGGGAATTTGTGCAAGCCCGTTTATTTAAAGTAGGTATGAAAAGTTTGGCGTTGGAACAAACACAATCGGTTGGGTCTTCGTTTATAAATGAATTAAAGAACATTCTTATTACTGTTCTATCAGCTAAATTGGTTATTGATGGTGAGATTACTTTAGGTATGATGATGGCAATTTCTTATATAGTAGGGCAATTAAACGCTCCAGTAGCACAACTCATTGCCTTTTTAAGAGATGCACAAGATGCTAAAATATCGCTAGATAGATTAGGAGAGATTCATAATAAAGAAGATGAAGAGAAAGCAGGAGAACAAAAAATTACAAATATTCCTGAAAATAGTGATGTCATTCTAAAAAATGTTATGTTTAGATATATTGGTGGCTTAGAACCTGTAATAAGAGAATTAAACCTTACAATTCCTGCAAATAAAGTTACTGCTATAGTAGGAGTAAGTGGAAGTGGTAAGACCACACTAATGAAATTGTTATTAAAGTTTTATGACCTTGATAAAGGAGATATCTCAGTTGGCAGCCATAACCTTACAAATATTGCGCAAAAGGCATGGAGGGCACATTGCGGTGTGGTAATGCAAGAAGGATATATTTTCAATGATACCATTGCAAAAAACATTGCTATTGGGGATGATTATGTAGACCATAAAAAATTAATTCATGCTACCATTGTCGCCAATATAAAGTCATATATTGATGAATTACCAATTGGTTTTAATACAAAAATAGGATTAGAAGGTACAGGTTTAAGTACAGGGCAAAAACAACGACTATTAATTGCAAGAGCCGTTTATAAAAACCCTAAATTTTTATTTTTTGATGAAGCAACTTCTGCCTTGGATGCCAATAACGAAAAAGTAATCATGGAAAATCTAAATGAATTCTTTACAGATAAAACGGTCGTTGTTATAGCACATAGATTGAGTACTGTCAAAAATGCCCATCAAATAGTGGTATTAGATAAAGGAAAAATTGTAGAAGTTGGTAACCATCAAGAACTCACCAAATTAAAAGGTGAATATTATAATTTAGTAAAGAATCAATTGGAATTAGGAAAATAATAATAACTACCATTCTTACGTAGGCAGGAATCTATTTAATAAAATAATATTTTAAATTCCCTTCTCTTTGGGAAGGACGATGAATGGGAAAATATCTTTTCGCGAAAGGTAGACACAAACCTTGAGTGTCTTTAACTGTTCAAGGTTAATTAATGTTTAAATTTTTTATTATGAAAAAATTAGCAAATTTAAAAGGAGTAAAATTGCTTAGTAAACAAGAACAAAAAATGATTAATGGTGGAGGTGGAAGATGTCTTCCAGGATTTTACCCTCCTGCTGAATGTGAATTTGATTCTGATTGCACTAATGGAAAACATTGTGACAGATGTACAGGTCAATGCGTATATTAGCGTTGAATAGAAAGTATTATATTATAAATTTTGAAAATAGCGATATTTTTTAAATTAATTATAATGGTTAAAGAGAGGAATTAGTTTCCTCTCTTTAAAAGGAATTATTATGCCAGAAATACAAGAAGACATAGAACTACGCAGTGAAGAAGTTCAAGAAATATTGACATTTGTACCCAATTGGATGATTCGTTGGGGAAATGCATTGATATTAGTTTTGATAGTTGGACTACTCTTCATTACTTGGTTTGTAAAATATCCTGATGCACTAGCAGCAGAGATTGTGGTAACTACCTCCATTCCTCCTGAGAAATTATATGCCAAAAGAGGAGGCCAATTAGATGCTATATTGGTGAATGACAATGAAGATGTTTCAGAAAACAAAGTGTTGGCTATCTTAGAAAATTCAGCAAATTATAGAGATGTATTGCTATTAAAAAATATAATAGATACCCTAACGATAAACTATACAGACTTTAATTTTCCTCTAGAACAATTACCCATTCTTTTTTTAGGTGATGTTGAGTCTGATTATGCCTTATTTGAACGAAATTATACCGAATACAAACTGAATAAAGAGTTAAAACCATTTTCGAATGAATCATTGGCAAATGAATTGTCAATAGCCGAAGCAAGAAATAGGTTACGCACTTTAATAGCACAGCAAAGTTTAAATAAGAAAGAATTAGCCTTAAATAAGAAAGATTTAGAACGGTTTGAAACCTTGTATAAAAAAGGAGTGATTTCAGCGCAAGAATACGATCAAAAACAGTTGACTTATTTACAAGCACAACGTTCTTATAGAAGTAATAGTTCATCCATATCGCAACTAAGAGAAACGATTAATAATTCTAAAAAAAATCTTCGAGGCACAGAAATTAGAAAAACCCAAGATCAGAATAAAGAGTTAAAGAATGTAATACAATCATATAGTCAACTTAAAAGGAGTTTAAAGAATTGGGAATTAACCTATGTATTTCAATCTTCAATTAATGGAAAGGTTTCTTTTTTATCTTTTTGGAATGAAAATCAAACAGTCAATCAGGGAGATTTGGTTTTTACCATCATTCCTAAAGGAGATATTTCTTTTATAGGTAAAATAAAAGCACCAGCACAAAATTCAGGGAAAATAAAAGTGAATCAGGCTGTTAATATTCGACTGGCGAATTATCCATATACAGAATTTGGAATGTTAGAAGGTACTATTAAAAGTATTTCATTGGTGCCTGATAAAGATGGATTTTATTTAATTGATGTAAAGCTGCCTAAAAAACTAATCACTACCTATAAAAAGGAAATTGAGTTTAAGCAAGAAATGCGCGGTTCTGTTGAAATTATTACGGAAGACCTGCGATTGATAGAACGTTTCTTTTATCAACTTAAAAATATCTTTAAGAAATAATAAGGGTTGTACATTCAAAAAAATATCTTTTCGCGAAAGATAGACTGAAACCTTGACAGTCTTTAAATAATCAAGGCTAATTACTTAAATTTTTTTATTATGAAAAAAATAGCAAATTTAAAAGGAGTAAAAGTGCTTAGTAAAGGTAACCAGAAGTTTATTGAAGGGAGTAGGAAGGGTGAAATAGAACCTGGTCAGCTATGCGGAATATTTCCTCATTTCGTTATTTGCCTACCTTTAGAGACCTGCATTAAGGGTGAATGTCATGCCTTGTAAAAAGGTAAGGTTGTCTGAAAAGTATTACTTTAACGTTTTACTTTTCAGATCATTTTAATTATCTTAGACTGCTTAAGCAACAATGCAAATTTCCTTACCAGCTTCTACACTATTTTAAAGTAGCGTTTTCTTTTTATGAACAGAAATATCAGAACCTTTTGCCAATAGAACAGAAATTGGTTTTGTTTTGTTTAAAAATTCAAAAGCTTTACCATAGGTTTGCGCAAAATCTACCTCTATTGAATACTCTAAAACAGAATACTGTTTCCATATTGGGTGTTTAACTTCATATTCAAAAGTTTTGTGTTTGTATTTCGTATATCCGTAATAATGTTCAGTTATAAATTCTGCTTCCGTATTGGACAGTATCTCTTGTGCTTTACAATCACAATTTACTGTTATTGATTGCCATTGGTTGTTTATTCTCCAGTTATAACGTACTGTTTTATATTGATTATTTTCATTCCATAGATGAGACATTTTGCATGTTTGATAGTTCTCTTTATAAAGCGAATTAGCGATAAGAGTAATAAGTGGTTTCGGAACAATTTCTTTGATAAAAACAACACCCCTTTTACCATTACAAGTAACGTAAAAACGAAGGTTAACCTCTTCAAAATTGATATGGTTGAGTAATTTGATACCTAATACTTTGGTGTCTTTAAACATAAAACCAACCAAACTAATATAACAAGTGTTGTTAAATAAGTCTAACTCTGTTCCATTAGGAATAAAAGGTTTTAGAATGTCTGGATTGACTTTATAATTAACCAAAATCAAATTTTGCCATTTTGCTGTTAAGAATGTCATGAGAGTAAATTATTTAATGCTGTTTGGATTGTAATATAGTTAAATGTAAACCCATGTTCTAAAAGTCGTTCTGGAATAACATTCCTACTTTTTAAAATTAATTCTGTTTCAGTACCTATTATTTTTGCTCCTATTTCTAAGATCCATTTAGGATGTGGTATTCCAAAAGGAATTTTCATTTCTTTTCTCAATGTTTTCATTAATGTTTTATTATTGGTTGGATTAGGAACCGATAAATTAAAAACACCTTCTAAATGATTCTGTATTAAAAGAAATTCAACTGCGCCGGCAAAATCTGTTTCATGAATCCAACTTACTTTTTGATTACCCAACCCTTGTTTGCCTCCTAAACCGTATTTAGTAAGGCTTATAAGAGGAACCATTGCTCCACCTTTTTTACCAAGTACAATTGCAGTTCTTAATGTAATTTTTCTTGTTTTAGGGTTTACTATTTCAAAAAATGCTTTTTCCCATGATTTTGCGATGTTCATCGAAAAATCATCACCTATTTCACCATTTCTTTCTGTCATTTCTTTATCTAAAGAATGTCTGTAAATAGTAGCCGTAGAAGAATTGAACCAAATCTTAGGTGGATTCTCACAGTTGTTTATTGCTTCTCCAAGAATTTTTGTGGAATCAATTCTTGAATCATATATTCGTTTTTTATTCTTTTTAGTATACCTGCAATCAACAGATTTTCCTGTGAGATTAATTAATGCCATACTATTTTCGAGTACAGAAATCCATTTTCCAATAGTTTTGGCATCCCAAAAAGTATGATTTTCTTTAATAGGATGTCTCGTTAAAATTTGTATCTGATATCCTTTTTTAGAGAAATGGTTTTCTAATACTTGACCTAGGAATCCGCTTCCTCCTGCAATGATTATAGTTTTCATTAAGATAGATTTATTATAATTAATAAAACAATCATTCGATATACAACCCATATGTACGATAAATAGGTTGGTAATTCCAATATTTTAATTCGTCTATAGTGTTCAATAAACATTATGAAAACGGTTAATCCAAACCAAATGAGCAATCCATTTTCTGGAATATTGATAATTGTATTTAGAAGAAGTATAGGAATTAGTAATAAAGAACCCATCAAAGAGACAGTCATTAAGTTTCCTATATAATTAAATACTACTTTCTTGTCTAGTTTTAATAGAAAGATACTTTGAAAAATAAGTTGTCCAAATGTAAGAAGAGATTCTCTCGTAATAGTTGATTTCGATAACATGCTCAAGGAATGGGAATAATTATATAAAACGAGAATCGTAATTAAAGCTGTAAAAAGAATATAGAAAATTCTGTATTTGTAATTGTAATCAGGAACACATTCTAATGTTTCCTCTTTTTTTATGTTGGATGGAATGATTACTTTTCTATTGTAAGAAATAAAAGAATATAGTTTTTTTAAGAAAAAATTTATAGGTTTTAGATACCCGATTTTGCTTATCCATGGAAATGAGAAACCTATTACTTTCAATAAGCTATCTATTCCGTAAACCACCGTTTTATTTTTAGTATCGACGAGAGCAATTTCATTGGTAGCACGATTAAAATCTACAAAATTATAAGTTGTTTCAGACAAATCACAATACGATTTTCTGCCATTTTCATCTAACATTCCAGATTTTATAAAACCTGTGGTATACACACTACAAAGCGGACAATCTTGGTCATACAGTAAGGTTTGATTTTTTAAAGTTCTCATAATATCATATATTTTAAAATTTCAGAAAATATTGAA